>Ga0209698_10004677_pt1 | contig 14928 bp, 11 predicted proteins | sample LitLauG_LLR_2012_FD_187203 | JGI IMG/M metagenome (GOLD analysis project Ga0209698, IMG submission 187203) | Freshwater sediment microbial communities from Pennsylvania, USA - Little Laurel Run_MetaG_LLR_2012 (SPAdes) (version 2) | ecosystem: Environmental > Aquatic > Freshwater > Creek >...
TCCAGCGCTTCATTGATCACGACGGCCCGTGGCGTTTCGGGATACGCCAGCAACTCCGCCACCGCCGCCCGCAGCAAATTCCGATCGACGGCGGCCATTCGCTCCATCCGCCAATGCTCGGCATGCTTCTCGATCAACCCGTCGATCTCGCTGACGCGGTCGGTCGCTACGCGAAACAGATCATCCGCAAACCCGCGGACTTCGGCGCTGGTGGCGCCGTGCTCTGACCAAAACGTACGTCGCACCTGGTCCGCATCCTGCTTGCCCATATCCGCCTGGAAAAGCATCTGCAGCACGATTTCCCGGGATTTTCTGCGGGTACCCATATCTTGTGTAGAGACGGACGCCTTCGTCCGTCCCGCGGGCGAAGCCCGCGTTTTGACGCTTACCACGGTCTCAGCTCTGTCAGTTTACTTCAGGAACCGTTCTGTTCAGGAAGGAACTATCTGCGTTTTTTCGAGGACCGTCAGTTGGAACGCTTGTCATTTCGACGCCTCGCGGAGCGAGAACGAGGAATCTGCTTTTTTCTGACCGCTGATGGCCGACCGCTGACGGCTGTTTTCAACGACGCCATCTCTACGGCTGCCAGAGCCGCCTCAAACCCTTTATTGCCCATCTTCAATCCGGCCCGATCGATCGCCTGCTCGAGCGTATCGCAAGTCAACACACCGAACGCATGCGGCACGCCAGTCTCCTGCGCTGACTGCCCAATCCCGCGCGTGACTTCGTTGACGATGACGTCATAGTGCGCCGTGTCCCCGCGTAGCAGACAGCCTATACAAATGATCGCGTCATACTTCCCAGTCGAAGCCAGGGTCTGCGCCGCAGACGGAATCTCAAATGCCCCCGGCACCCGTACCACGGCGATGTCCTTCTTTGCAGCCCCGGCCCGCATCAGCCCATCGCAGGCACTCAACAAGAGCCGTTCCGTGATAAATGAATTGAATCGCGCGACCACAACCGCGAAACGTCTCCCGGAAGCGTCGAGCTGGCCTTCCAAAGCAGGAACGGTCTCCGGCACCGACTCAATCTTCAATTTATCTTTCTTATCAGCGATGTCAGTGTCCCCCGCGATGGTCTCGACTTATTTCCAGTGTCTGCTGAACATCCACCGTGAAAACTGGGTTGTCACTTACCCTTGAAAACTGGGGCGCGCTTCTCAAGAAATGCCTTCGTCCCTTCAGTCTTATCCTCGGTCGCGCAGGCCACGCCGAACAGCACGGCTTCGAGATAGAGCCCCTCGCTCAGAGTCATCTCCATGCCTTTGTTGACGGCTTCCATCGCAAACTGCACGGCCAGGGGAGCATTGGCAATAATCTTCGCCGCAATCGCTTCCGCGCGCGGAATAAGCTCGGCCGCCGGAAGCACTTCATTCACCAGCCCAATCCGATGCGCCTCCTGCGCCGTGATCATCTCGCCGCCGAGCACCATCTGCATCGCGATGCCCTTGCCCACCAGGCGTGGCAGGCGCTGTGTCCCGCCGTAGCCCGGGATAATCCCCAGCTTCACCTCCGGCTGTCCCAGCTTCGCGTTCTCGCTGGCCAGCCGCATGGTGCAGGCCATGGCAATCTCGCACCCGCCGCCCAGCGCAAATCCGTTGATGCAGGCAATCACGGGCTTGCCCAGGTTCTCAATCAGGTTGAGCACGTTCTGCCCGCGATGTGTGTATTCCTTGCCGCTGACGGCATCGTGCTTCGACAGTTCGCCGATATCAGCCCCGGCGATGAACGCCTTCTCGCCGGTCCCGGTGAAGATGACGACGCGAATCGCGGAATCGTTCTTTATGTCATGAAACGCGGCGCGCAGCTCGTCCATAGTCGCCATGTTGAGCGCATTGAGCACCTTCGGTCGGTTCACGGTGACGTAAGCAATCGAGTTTTTCTTTTCGAGAATGATATTTTCGAAGCTCATAAATTCAAATTCCTATCCGCGGATTTGCGCGGATCACGCGGATTCATTCTGATCTTCTTCCAATTCGGCCGTGACCAGTTCGACAAACTTGCATGCATAGCAGTTTCGGTCTTTGATTCTGTAATGTTCCGGGATCGTTGAAGAGATTAGATCGTAGACGAAGTCTTCATATTCGTCGTCGACATGAGTCACTTTGGCGCGGGCAACCTCGCCGTCGGAAAACGTTAGACGGAAAATTCGTCCTTCGTTTTCCTTCAGCAGCATATACCAGGCGTGTTCGCGAAGGGCCATCGATGTTGATCCGCGTCATCCGCGTGAATCCGCGGAGAAGAAGTTAGAGTTTCTGCGTCCGCGGCTTTTCCGGGTCCGAGTAATCATAAAACCCGCGACCCGACTTCCGCCCGTACCAGCCGGCCATCACCATCCGCTTCAGCAGCGGAGGCGACGCAAATCGCCGTTCCTTGAACTCGTCATACATCACATGTGTGATGTAGTAAGTCGTATCGAGCCCGACGAAATCGAGCAAAGTAAACGGACCCATCGGATATCCGCAGCCCAGTTTCATTGCGTTGTCGATGTCCTCAATCGACCCCACACCTTCTTCATACGCCCGGATCGCATCCAGCAAATACGGCACCAGCAGCCGGTTCACGATGAATCCTGTCTTGTCCGACGTTCGTACCGGAACCTTGCCCAGCTTCTTCGCAAATGCATACGCCGTCTCGTAAACACCGTCGGCGGTGGCAATCGTCCGAACCACTTCGACCAGCTTCATCAGCGGCACCGGATTGAAAAAGTGTAGCCCGATAAATCGATCCGGCCTCTTAACTGAAGTCAAAAGCTCTGTCACCGAAATCGAAGAGGTATTTGAAGCAAAGATCGCGTCCTTCTTCACGACGGCATCGATCGACGCATACATCTTCTTCTTCTCTTCGACGTTCTCGATGATGGCCTCAATGATGATGTCGCAATCCGCCAGATCGGATTTGTTGGTCGTACCCTTAAGCCGCGCCCGGATCGCATCCTTCTGCTCGGCCGTAATCCCGCCCTTCTCGACTGGCCGCTCGGCAAACTTCGCCAGAGATTTCTCAATTCCGGCAAACCCCTTGTCGAGAAATTTCTGCTCGACTTCCAGCACCGTGACCTCGAAACCAGCCATAGCGCAGACCTGCGCGATGCCAGACCCCATCAGCCCACAACCAAGAACCCCGACTTTCTTGATCTCCATAATTGCTTCCTCGAAAACTTAGCTTGATCATCCTGAGCGAAGCGAAGCACCTTTGCACTCTGCCTGCGCCAGCAACCGCCATAGGTCAACAATTCTCTAGATCCGCGTTAATCCACGAAATCCATGGCGAGACGTCAACTCATATTCTCCACCACCATCGCAATCCCCTGCCCGCCGCCGATACACGCTGTCGCCAGCCCATACTTCTTCTTGCGCCGGCGCAACTCATACAGCAGCGTGATCACCAGCCGCGTGCCGGTCGCGCCCAGGGGATGCCCTAGCGCGATCGCCCCGCCGTTCACATTCACCTTCTCACGATCGAGCCCCAATTCTTTCTCTACCGCCAGATACTGCGCCGCGAACGCCTCATTCACTTCGATCAAGTCGATGTAGTCGAGGGAGAGCCCCGCCTTCTGCAGCGCAATCTTCGACGCCGGGACCGGACCGCGGCCCATCAGCTTCGGGTCTACGCCCGCGATGCCCCAGCTCACGATGCGTCCCAGCGGCTCCATGTTGCGTTTGCGGACCTGATCGAGCGACATCACCACCACCGCCGCGGCCCCATCCACAATCCCGCTCGCGTTGCCGGCCGTCACAGTCCCGTTCTTACCAAATGCAGGGCGAAGCTTCGCCAGTCCGTCCATCGTCGTCTGCGGACGCCGGTGATCATCCTCCGTCAGCGACTCTCCCGTCGCCTCGCCTTTATGATTCCGCAACGGCACCGGGACTAACTCATCCTGCATTCGGCCAGCTTTGTACGCATCGTCCGCGCACTTCTGCGAACGCAGCGCGAATTCATCCTGCAGCTCGCGCGTGATCCCCTGCTGCGAGCCATACAACTCCGCGGTGTTCGCCATGTACGATCCGCAATAGGAATCGAGCAGCGCGACCATCAGCGAATCTTCCAGCTTCCCGCCCGGAGCCAGCGTGAACCCATCGCGCCCGCGGATTACGAACGGGGCCTGCGACATGGCCTCCATCCCGCCGGCGAGCACGATCTTCGCTTCTTCGGTCTGGATCATCTGCGCTGCGCTCACAATCGACTGCATCCCCGAGCCGCACAGGCGATTCACGGTAAGCGCCGGAGTTTCGATCGGAATCCCTGCCCGCAGGCCTACGTGCCGCGCTCCGTACAGCGCATCGCCGGACGTCTGCTGCGCGTTGCCGAACACCACGTGATCGAACTCCTTCGGATCGATTCCCGCGCGTTCGATCGCACCTTTCCCTGCAATCGCGCCTAACTCCTGCGCGGTGAAATCTTTCAACTTTCCGCAATACCGCCCAAAGGGCGTACGCGCCCCACTGACAATCGCAATATCCCCGGCTTTTAACATGATGGATGATCTCGCAGAACCCCAACCGGACCCGGCCAGAGCGATTTCGCCAAACTTGTCAGTGTAGCAGTGGAAAGCAGAATTCACCACAGAGGCAGTGAGGAGACTAAAAAGGAAGGAATTTAAGATAAGGTCTGAGGTCTGACGCCTGAAGTCCGCTCTTCTACGCCACCGCGCCCGCCGCCAGCGCCGTCGGCCCCAGGGCCATCACATGCCCCAGTCCTTGGCCCATGGCCTGACCCAGAGCATGCTCCACGCGGTTGATGACCTCAGTGACCACGTCGATAGGATCAAATTCGCTGCGGATCACCGCCTCGGCCACACCCGCTGCGAACAATGCTGCCGCTCTGTGCTCAGCTCCATCCTTTGCAGGCCACCGCAGATCCGCCACGATCTTGCGCAGCTTCTCGATCGCCAGCATCGCTTCCTTCTCTGCCGTCTCACCCAGCAGGATCGCGATGGTAGTAGTGTCGTAACGGAAGGCCAAATCATTCGAGCGGATGTTGGCCGCAAACATCTGGCCGGCGCGTTCCATAAGGGCCTGGACTTCGGAGTCGCCATGCTCTTTCACCATGGCACCGCTCCTCCCGAACTGCAGTAATACCACGGTCAACGGCGTCGAATTCTGAACGGCGCGCTTACTCTCGGCCATCAACAGATCTATGTAGGACGCCCGCTTCAGCAGTCCCGACTTCTCATCGGTCACCGAAAGATTCTTCACCAGCCGGCGCAGCCCGGCATTGTTCAGGGCGATCACCATCTGGTCCGCAAGCGTTTTCAGCACCACCATGTCGCCCTGCTGCCAAGACCGCGGTCGATTGTGCATCAGCACCAAAATTCCGGCTTTTTCTTCCCCGTCCATCAGAGGAATCGACAGGATCGTCGCCGCCGCCATCTCCGCGAGGGACTTCTTTGCGCTCTGCAAAAGGCTCGATTTGGCCGGATCCTGAATCTCCAGCGTCTCGTGCCCTTCCACCGCGGAGTGCAAGCACGTAACCAACTCGGCGATGGCCGCAACGCTCGAACGCTTCATTCCTTCGGGGCAAAACTCATCCATCGCAGTGGGCGGCATTCCCGCCTTGCCCATCACGGCAATGCAGCGTGTGGCCTCCCACTGCGCTCCGATCTCCTTGACAGCAGTACTGAGGACCGCAGGAGCCGTAGTTTGGTGATAAAGCTTCCGCGTGATCTCGGCGACCCGTGTAAACGTTCGCACGTCAGCGGCCGGATCAGGCGTTGGAGCCGCAAATGCGACTGCGGCAGCTGGACCAGACTGCGGTGTCGTCGCTGCCGGAGGCAAGGGCGCCGATCCCGCATAGCGCGGCGTCACCCCCGCCGACATATACAGCCGCTGCAGATCTTCGTTCCGCTCTTCCTCGCGGGGAAACAGTTCCTGGATTCTCTGCAACCGTTCCACCGCTTTGTTGCGCATCCCGTACTGCACCAGGATTTCGGCTTGCAGCATCAGATCCTGCAGCGTGGAGGCTCCCAGAGTTCGCTCGTCCACGTGCACAGGCTCTTCCGAGGGCTTGCTGGCCGAACTGAATCTGGAAGCGATTACTTTGAAGCGCGCGTCTTCGACCTTTCCCCTGAGCATATCGAGACGCTTCAGATGTCCGGGCTCATAGGGATCGACTTCTGCCGCGCGGTCCAGGCACTCCGCGGCCTTCGCAAACTCTGCTGTGCTGCAGTACAGATCGAACAGCTTCAACAGGGTGGAGCAGTAATCGCTTTCGCGGTTGGACGAGTTGTAGAGTTCGCTGAGGAACTCGAGCATTTGCGACGACGGCTTCCGCGTTGAGGTAATGTCTTCCATGATCGCGGTGAACTGCCGCCGCTCGCCGCGCCGCCGCTGGAACTGCTCCAGCTTGCGCGCCAGGGCCACCGCCTCATCCTCTTGCGAGCCGTCCAGAAAACTTCCAATCAGTCCGATGACCTGCTGCACCCTGGCCGGATTCTGCTCAAACAGAGTCCACACCAGCGGCTCCGCCTCCGTGAACCTTCCCGCTGCGACCAGCGAATCGGCGTAGGCTTCACGGAATTCCTGCGGAACCGGCCCCGCAGTGATTTGGGGTTCCAGGATAAAGATCGCCGCTCCCACCTGGCCTTTCGCCAGCAGGCTCTTCGCGTAAGCGAGTGCGATGGACTGATCTGAAGCATCTTCCTGATACGCCCGCTCGTACCACTGGGCCGGATCGCCTCCTTCGGCCGCAGCGGCTTGGGCTAACCGCTGGAACGAAGCCGCCGCCACCTTACGATTCCCCAGCTCTGAAGCCAGTTCTGCAACGCGCAGCAGATTCGCCGGCGTTGGCTCGATCGCTGCAATGCGATCCAGAACCTCCGCTGCTTCCTGCTTTTTCCCCAGCTTCGTCAAATCGAGCAGCGCCGCCTCGTACGTGCCCACAGCCAACTTCTTGTTCGATCCCTCGAGCAGCTGTCCGAAGCGAAACTTCTGCTGCCACGTGGGACTCCCATGGCGCGCCAGCTTCTTGTAAGTGAGGCTCGCACGCGTGGCATCTCCGGCCGTGACTTGCCGCTCAAACAATTCCCCCAGCAGTTTCACCGCTTCAGCGTTGCGGCTCAGCGACAGACACAAATCCGCCGTCAACTGCCGCACTACATCATTTTCGTGATCGTCTTTAAGGACCAGCAGGTATTCTTCGAGAGCCTCGGCGGTCTTGCCTTTTTGCAGGAGTTTCTCCGCGCGCTCAATGCGCTTGCCCACCTCGGCTCGGTCCAGTCGTCGTGTGATCTCAGGCATGCGAAATTGGCGGAGTAAACCCTGCTCCGATTCTAGGAGTGCCTCTTAACCCCAGCAATGCGGTAACGGCAGCCCGCGATTACGAAGGTCACCACTCCTTGCGCGCCGGAGGTCTAGAGTAAATCTCGGAAACCGACCTCAAATTAGCGTTCCGGGTAGGACCTTTCATAAGGCCGACAGATCAACGTGGCGGCGCCGAGCGTCACTCGACGATCAGGACCGTCTGGTAGGTTTTGTTCGGTTGGACCTCAATCTTCTGCGCATGTTCAAGCCGATTCTTGAGAAGCGAGGGGTTGCCCCATTCGAACTCCCAGCCATCGTCAATGGCCAGCATCCGGTACCGGCCCGGCAGCACATCGCGGAGCGTATAAGTCCCGTCGCTATCGCTTTCATCGCGCCGGAACTTTGGCAGATTCATTTCGGCATCCTCAGGAACCAACAGGATCATTGCTCCCGCAACAGGCTTCCCGTCCCGCCGTGCCGTGCCATTGATCTTCGCCAGCGTGTTCGACAGCGAGATTTCCAGTTCGACCGGCTTGGCGCCTGTAATCTGAACCGTTTGTCCTACAACCCGCGCACCTGTCGCCTTCAGGCTCGAGAGGATCGAGTTCTCGCCGTTCATGGCGTACACCGAATATGTGCCTGGGGTCAGGAAATCAGAATCGAAGTTGATCTGGCCCTTTTCGCCGACTTGTGAATCCACCACTTCATCCGTTCGGAAGTTCCAAAGCTTGACGTATGCCTGCTGCTTCAGGTTCAGCCCGCCTTCCATCCGAACCATTCCATGAATGGGCATCACGGCTGACGTGGTTTCGGGGTCCAACTCGGTGTCTGCAGTGAGATTTACGACGGTCGATCGCTTGACCCGGCTGGCACCGTACGAATCGATTTCCAGCAGGTATTTCGCCGGAGGCACGCCCCGGATCTCGACCGAATCGTCCACCGGAATCTGCCGCAGCCACATCTGGTTGATCGTCGTTCCGAAGACTCTCTGCTGCAGAGTCGCACTTTTGGGCTTCTCAGGATCATCATTGACATGGTTCACCCGCACGTGCAACGCGGGCACTGGACTCAAAATGAAATCTGCTGTGAAGTCCTCACCCTCATTCAGCGCGATCTGTGACGCCGAGGCGGGATCCGTCACACCCGGATAGAAGGTCGTGGGAAACGCCACATCGAATTCCGGTCTTTGGGAGTTAGCGGAATTGCCGACGGCATCTCCCGACTGAATGATGCCACTGAACCACACAGCGGCCGAAACCACCAGGTAATAGAAACCCGGCTCCAAATGAGCAAAGCGATAATGGCCGCGATCGTCCGATACCGTTTGCTCCGAAAGAGAGGTTTGCCTTAAGCCGAAGCTTGCGTCCGTGCGGAACAGGTAAATGGTCGCGCCCGCTACTGGCTCGTGCTCCTCATCCTCGATCACCCCGAGAACCCGGGCATCAGGGCGCAACCGGAACACAACATTCCCGGTGTTCAGACCTGGTCCAACCACGATCGCGCTGACGTACACTCCGTGCTGCTCGAAGCCTTGTCTCCTGAAGCCATTTGCCTGACCGCCCAGCAGATACTTGCCCGGATCGGCAACCCTAAACGTGAATGCCCCATCGTCTCCGGTCAGCAACTTCTGCTGCGTCGCTTCAAAATCCTCAGCCTTTCCTAACCACACCTCGACTCCTGCCAGCGCGTGCCCATTCACTGCGTTCACCACCTTGCCTGCGACTCGATATTTCGCCGGAACACTCTGAGCACAGAGGGGCGTTGCGACAGCAAGCACCAGCGCAAGTGAAAGCAAGCGACGTCGTGGCATGGACGCTACCTTTTCAATGAAGTAAGAGCGAGATTGATCGTAACCGTCGCGTGGGGCCGTACGCTGATGTGTTCGGCATCCGAAAGGTACGGATTCAAAACCTCAGGGTTCGCGTATTCCAGAAGATCCCCTTTATCCAACGCTAAAATCGCATACTCTCCCGGCGCGAGTCCCGAGATCCCGAAGCTAACCCCTCTCGCCACCCGCACGAGATTTCTCGCCCCCTGCGGCTGCACCATCAACACCAGCACTCGCGCGGGATCTTCCGCCGGGCTCACCGTTCCAGTGACGATTCCCGCGTCGTTGCGCACCGTCACCTCGATCGGGGCGGGTTGGTCTCCCTCGACGACCGTAAGATCGTCGCTGAGCAGATCGATGCCCCCGATCTTCGCCGACTTCACCCACCATTCTCCACCCGTAGTGATCTCCAGCCTGTAAGTTCCCGGGGCCACGTTCGGAAAGCCGCCCGCTTGACCCCTCCAGAAATCGGCGCCGCGCCCAGTTTCCGAAACAGGCACCAGTTGCAGCGATATTCCGCGAAAGCCTCCCTGCAAGGTGACTTTGCGCTCCGAACCTCCGGCACCTTGCTCTCTCACGATCTCTATTGGGATCGTAACGGCCGACCTTAGCGGAATTGCAAGCTCCGGCTCATCTGCCCGAACCACCACCGTCGCTCCCGGCGTACTCAGTTCCTGGCCATCGCCCCTTTCAGCGGTCACGTTGTACGCACCGGCTGGAATACTCGCCTCAAACTTTCCCTCCGCCACCGCCACCGTCTGATTGAAATCAGAATTCTCCCCGGCCTTTCTTTGAAACACGAGATTCCCAACGGACCTCGCCACGTCAGTCAGCGTGCCTGCCACCCGATAGATCGCCTCGGGTGACAACGTGAAATTCAATTCTGCTTCGCTCCCTGGGACCAACTCGATGGGCGTCGCCGAGCTCTGTTCCGAAACACCGGGATAGTAGACTCTCGCGAAAATCTGTTCTCGCGCGTTGGGAACGCCTTTCTGGCTCAGCGTCGTCCCCGTACTCTGGTCGACCGCGACGTAGTAAGTCCCAGCCTGCAGGCCGGCGACGCGAAATTCCCCGTCTTCATTTGTCCCTGCCTGGTTCGGCTGATCGACCCAGACCAGCCGCCCTCCCATGTTCTGTTTCGCAAGGATGCGGATATGAAATCCTTCGAGCGGGTGCTCGTCCTTCGTGGTGACACGCCCGCTGATTGCACCCCACGGTGTCAGCTTCAGAACTACAGACGGAGCGTCCTTGCCAACTCGCGCTGCGGTTGTGTGCGACGCCTCACCATCGTAGAAACCCGGCTTGATTGCTGTCAGGAAAACGTCGCCTTCGGCAAGCCCCTCCAGCACAAAGTGCCCGCCAGCATCCGTGAGCGCGATGTTCCCATTCTGGCCGGAGATCTGCACCGCCGCGCGCCGGACCGGCTCTCCACTGATGGCGTTGATCACGGTCCCCAGCAGACTGTAGGAGTTTCCATCAGTTTTGGGACTCGCGTTCTCATCCGGCGTAGTCGCGAGTTCCGCACCGGTTTCCTGCGCAACCCCCGGCATCGCAGCCAGACAGAGGGCCAGCGGCCAGACACCAAGCCGGAGAAACAAGTCGCTCGCACTCATCTTCGATCTCATTCCTCGCTCGCAGCGGCCATCGCTCAAGAGTTAATATTGACAGACCCCACTGAGACCACCCAAGTTCCCAAGGTCACAGCGCCCGCGCCGGATGCTAGCGTCTTGCCCGCGCCCATGTAAAACCCAGATGCGGACTCCTTCGTAACAGTTACCTGCCCCCCACGATATCGGCGGGGCATTTCTGCGTGATCTCTGCGTTTGCAGATTGCACTCAAGAACGCGCAGTATCCGCCGAGGGTGCAGGGAAAACCGGCGTAATCGGGGCGCGCGAACGTGAGTGCCGCAAGACCTCATTGTGCTATGTTTCTGCATGGGCACGGAGTCCTCCACTCCTCCGCAATTCCACGAAGAGGGACTCCGCCACCAACTCTCCGCCGCGCAGATGGCGATGGTCGCCGTCGGCGGCTCCATCGGCACCGGGCTCCTTCTCGGGTCTGGCGCGGCCATGGAGATCGCTGGCCCTGCTGCTATCCTCAGCTTTCTCGCAGCCGCTTTTATCAACTGGACGGTCGCCATGGCCCTGGGCGAACTCGCATGCGCCCATCCCGCCGCTGGATCCTTCGGCGTTTATGGCGATCTCTACCTGAACTCTTTCGCAGGATTTATCGCCCGCGCCGGATACTGGGTTGGTCTCGCCTTGGCAATTGGCACGGAAATGATCGCGGCCGCGACTTACATGTCGGACTGGTTCGCCCGCGTGCCGGCTTATGTATGGATTGTTCTCTTCGGCGCGCTCTTACTCGCGATCAATCTGAGGAGTGTGGGTTCCTATGGACGAGTGGAGTTCTGGCTCTCCATGATCAAGCTCGCGACGATCGTCGGCTTCATCCTGATCGGCGCTGCATTGCTCACGACCGGACGCGCCGTACCGCAATACAACGCACAAGGCGGATTCTTCCCGGCCGGTCTTTGGGCGCCGGTAGTCGCCCTTACTTACGCGATCTACAGCTTCGGAGGCGTTGAGATGGTTGCCGTCACAACCGGTGAGTCGCGCTCGACGAAAGAGATTCCGCGCGCCGTCTGGATGACCTTTCTCACCCTGACCTTCGTCTACGTCGGCGCCATGGTTATTCTTCTCGGCGTCATGCCGTGGAATCGCGCGGGAGTCAGTGAGAGTCCCTTCGTCACCACGTTCCGCACCGTAAAGATTCCGCACGCCTCAGGACTGATGAACTTCGTCGTCCTCACTGCGGCGCTCTCGGGCGCGAATGCAACTCTCTATGTCGCTTCGCGCATGGTCTTCTCTCTGGCCCGCACCGGATGGGCCCCTGCCAGCCTCGGGCGACTCAATCACGAGGGATCTCCGCAGAATGCCGTTCTCCATTCTTCTTTCGGAATTCTATTCGCGCTGGCCCTGGTACTCTTCGTCCCAAGGAACGCATTCCGCTACATGCTTGGCGCCGCTTTCACGGGTATGATTCTCTCCTGGCTTGTCTCCCTCGCGGCCCACATCAGCTTTCGTCTGAGACGCTCGCCTGAGCAATTAGCCGCTCTCCCACTGCGTTCGCCACTCGGGGTTTGGGGATCCGCGCTCGGGTTCGTCGCCGTATCCGTTGCCCTGTTGCAAACGTGGCTTCATCCGCTGGTCAATCTCTGGAGTGGCCTTGCCTTATTCGGAGTCCTCACGCTGGCATTTCTTGGACTGCGGGAAGGCCACAAGAAGAGCACCTGACGCCCTTTCACATCATTCCTCCCGGGCCGCTTTTCTTACCAACATTTCATGTGGCGACGGACGCCTTCAGCCGTCGCGGCGGAGCCGGTGTCCTGGCGGACCCAAAGGGGCGAAGCCTAGCGGATCCACCCGTGTGTTCGTCTGTACCCCTGTGGTGAGCCCGTCTCCTAGTACTATTGTCGTTCGGTCACAACCTGATTCCCAGGAAGGTATCCATGGCCGAGCCTTGGGACGCAGTCGAAGCGTCCCTCTGCAGTTGATGCCTCTTCTGCACCGGAATTGCAGAAAAGAAACTCGTGACGCCTGAACGCGATTAGCGAGATGCGCTAAACTTCCAGCCGAGACTGCAATGAAGCGAACCCTCGGCGCCCTGGTGATCTCCGCGAGACTGCTCTTCGCGCCCGTCTTGCAAGGCCAGGAATCCATCGGCAATCAGCAATCGTCGCCGTCGCGCGCCGAACTATGCGCTCAGGCCGACTCCCTTACCCGCGCGGCCCAGAGAGGCTGCGTCGAAAAGGTCCGGGAATTCCTGGCTGCCAACGGCATCGACAGCAAAAACGGCCGCGAATCCGAAGCATTGCGCATTGCGATCCGTTCCGACAATAAAGAGATCGTGCAACTCCTTATCAACGCCGGGGCGCCGGTGAACCCGTCGGTAACGGCGCTTTGGAGTCCCCTATCCGACGCTGCCTTCGCCAAACATTTCGGCATCATGAAACTGCTCCTCCAATCCGGAGCAAATGTCGATGCTCCAGACCATCGCGGTGTGCCTCTTCTTGTGAGTACAGGATTCTTCGATCCCACAGTCACGAACATTCTTCTGGAAGCTGGAGCCGACCCGAATGCCGCAGACCGCGAGGGCGAAACCGCTTTGATGAAAGCAGCCGGCCATGGCGTGAAGGAAACCGTCAAAGTACTAATCGAGCACCATGCAGATGTGAATCGGAAAGACGCAAAGGGACGAACGGCGCTCATGCACGCCGCCGCCGGACACCGCTCTGACGCGATCCCTCTGCTGCTTGAAAACGGAGCTGATCCGAACGCCCGCGACTACGAGGGCAAATCTTCTCTCGATCTCGCCGACAAGTCCAACAACCTCGGCGCGATCGCCATGTTATCCCTGGCGGTGCGGCGCTCTCATTGACCTCCGCTGGGATTGCAACTGGTCGCGCCAAAAAAGGCGCCGGAAAGTCTCCGGCGCCATGAGAATGCTCGCGAGATGCGATTGATCTCTTCAGGAACTTGCCGGTTCACTTGTGGCTCTCACTGGACCGGGCACGGAGCGGTTTACGCGTCGGATCGCTTCGACACCGAACAACCAGAACACTGCCACTGCTCCGAAGAAGAGCGCAAAGCGGTGGTGGCCCCACCATAAGCGATCGGCGCGATAACTCATGTGCTTATTTCCGATTCGGTAGGTCTCCGCCACCCAGCCCCACTGTTCTCCGCACAACATGCAACCCGCCGCGATCGCCACGGACAGGAACACTGTCATCACCACTCCGGGAGCCCAGCCATCGTCGATCGGCGGATACCGACGCCAGATCATTGGGGCCAGCGCTGCGGCGGCAATGCAGTACAGCAGCGCAAACGGAAGGTAGATCGCGGCATCGATGTATGCGCGGTTGTGTCCGAGTGAACTGGAGACTTGTTGAAGCGGAACGACGTGATCATTTGCGATCTCTGCAAACAGATTTGCCATGCACTCGTCTCGTTTAGTTCCGTACTCTTCGCTAGGATTTGGGCTGTGCAGACCATAGTGGGTGTCGGCATAACGGATTGCCAGATCTTCGGCAAATTCCGCGTCAGCGCTGAGGTGGCGCGCGTCGACTGAGTGTTTGGGGTCTTCCCCGGGCCATTTGCAGTTGGAATTGCGGCCGTCGCGTCGGACACAGCCACATCCGGCGAGGAGCAGCAAAAGCAGTGCCGAAAGAGGCATTCCCGTTCTAGCGTAAAGCGTCAAGAAACGCGCTGGTTCCCGGAGCGACATGGCGTTACATGATATGTCGTTAACCGCCATAGTAAGCGCGTCGATGTTTTTCGTCAACGCACTGCACAATCCGTAGTGCGAAAAAAGGGCGCCGGGAAAGTTTCCGGCGCCATTGAGATACGACTCGCGAGATGCGGTCTAGCGAGAAGACAAACTTGTTTGAGCTAAAAGCTAAGAGCTAAAAGCTCACTTGCTCTCCGCCACCCCGGGCGACGGAGCGCCAAAATCCCGGCGGCCATTGGCCGCTGCACGCGCGCCGCGAGCCGATGGCTGATTCTGTGCGGCCGTTCCGTACCGCTCGAGCAGCACCGGAGCCATTGCGTTTTCGGCTTCTTTCACGAAAATCATCTTATTCTCAGAAGCCATGTCGACGCGCACGAAATCTCCCAGCTTCACCTGCCCAGTGGCCACCAGGTTCGCCAAAGGAAACACCAGGTTCCGTTCGATGGCCCGCTTCAGGTGCCGCGCGCCATACCGCGGATCGGTTCCTTCCTTCAGCAGATACTCTTTCACCGCCTCGGTGCAATTGAACACAAACTGATTTGTACCCGCGGCCATCAGGACGCGCTGCTGCAC
>Ga0209698_10004678_pt1 | contig 14926 bp, 13 predicted proteins | sample LitLauG_LLR_2012_FD_187203 | JGI IMG/M metagenome (GOLD analysis project Ga0209698, IMG submission 187203) | Freshwater sediment microbial communities from Pennsylvania, USA - Little Laurel Run_MetaG_LLR_2012 (SPAdes) (version 2) | ecosystem: Environmental > Aquatic > Freshwater > Creek >...
CACGCTTGCGATCATCGGGCGAGAGTGCCTTGGTATCACAACGAGCGCCCACTGCGTTGTCAAGACAAGCTCTGAAGATGTCGATGTAGTTAACTGCGGCTTGTGTATTTGCGTTCGCTAAAGGCGATTGCGGCTGATCTGTTGCCGGCAACAAAAGCGATGCCGTGGGTAAAGTCGATTGCGGTGCCGGTATGGTCTGCGGTCGCGACTGGGCGAACGGCTTCATCGGGGGTGTCAGTTGGGCTGGAACCAACTGTTGAACTTCGTTGGCGACGGGCGGTTGAGTGCTTGCGACAGTCTCCGTGTTCGGCATAGTGCTGCATCCAGCGATCGATATCGCAGCAGCCATCGACGCCATCAAGCCGTTGAGCTTCACGGTGATCACCCTACAATTCCATCTGGAGCGGCCAAACCCAAGCGTCCACGCCTCTTGTTTCTGGGATTTTATGATGAGCCTGTGTTTCGACGTCTCGAAGACCTTTTTGCCTGATCGCCAAACTTCGTCGCCCGCATAGCTGGTCTAGCCGATCAGTGAGACAAGCGCATTCAACTGGTTGGTATTCATCGCTTGCACCTGCGTGGTGGTGAAGGCATTGCCTTGAGTCGTCGAAAGTGCTGCGATTTCACTGGTCGTGATACCGGCAATCGCTGTGGTCGTGAGCTGCGGAAGCCCCGTGGTGCTGGTAAGTGCGGCGAACTTAGTGGTCGTGAGCCCCGCGAGTTGCGCACCGGACAGCCCCGCCGCCTGCGATGCCGTGAGTGCGCTCAACTCCGTCGTCGTCAGCCCAGTGATGGCCGAGGCGGTGAGGGCTCCGATTTGCGTCGAGGCGAGGGCCGCGACTTGCGTTGTCGTCAAGTTTCCGGCCGTGGTCGAAGTCAGCCCACTGATTTGCGCCGTCGATAGCTTGGTGATGTCGATGGCGCCGAGATTGCCGGCCGAAACACCGTTCAACTGCGCCGCGGTCAGCGCTCGCGCCTGTGTTGTCGACAGCGTCCCGAGTTGGGTCGTTGTCAGGTTGCCAAGCGTGGTCGTCGTCAATGCTCCGAGCTGCGTCGTTGTGGTCTTCGTGAGATCGAGCGCGTCAAGCTTGGCAGTGACGAAGGTATTGAGTTGGGTCGCAGTGAGGCCGTGCGCTTGCGTGGTGGTAAGGCCCGTGAGTTCGGTCGTCGACAGGTTGCCGACGGCCGTAGTCGTCAACCCGCCGATCTGTGTCGAGCTCAGGCCTGCGGCCTGGCCGGCGCTCCAGCCCTGCACCTCGGTGGAGCTCAAACCGCCGACCGCCGAAGTGGTCAGTGCTCCGATCTGCGTCGATGCGAGGGCCCCGACTTGCGTCGTGGTCAAGTTTCCGGCCGTGGTCGAAGTCAGCCCGCCGATTTGCGCCGTCGATAGCTTGGTGATGTCGATGGCACCCAGATTGCCCGCCGATACGCCGTTCAACTGCGCCGCGGTCAGCGCCCGAGCCTGCGTGGTCGACAGCGTCCCCAGCTGCGTCGTTGTCAGGTTGCCAAGTGTGGTCGTCGTCAGCCCACCGAGCTGCGTCGTTGTCAACTTGGTAAGGTCGAGCGCGTCGAGTTTGGCAGTGCCCAAGGTATTGAGTTCTGTAGCTGTAAGACCGTGCGCTTGGGTGGTGGTGAGTGCCGCAAGTTCGGTGGTGGAAAGATTGTTGACGGCCGTCGTCGTAATGCCACTGATCTGGGTCGCCGTCACTGCGCCGAACTGAGACGCTGTCCAAGCTTGCAACTGGGTCGAGGAGAGCGATGTGATGCTCGTCGTGCTCAGTGAGCCTATCTGGCTTGTCGCGAGCGCACCCGTTTGCGTCGTCGTGAGCGACTGGATCGCAGCCATGGTGAGATTGGAAACCGCTCGGGTCGAAATGGCCGAGATTTGCGTAGTCTGCATGCTCTGCAGAGAGGCTGACGTCAGAGCACTAACCTGGGTCGCGGTCAGGACGGCGACCTGCGTCGTGGTTAGCGCCTGCACATCGGTCGTATTGAGCCGCGCCATGCTCGTCGTGGTGAGGTTGGCGATCTGTTGTGGACTGAGCGAAGTAACGATCGACGTCATGGGAGGTTCCGGGGGCTTTGTAGCGCTGGTTCAGATTGCCGAGTTGCTCGTGGCGAGCGTTCAGCGCGGTGCAGTTACATTGTCACCATCGCGCTCAGTAGTCGTAGCGCTGCAGTCCACATCGACCGGCAGCTTGAGTTCGCAAAAGACGCATTAGCTCTTTGCACTCGTGCCCGAGTGTGGCGCACGAGCCTTGCCCGAGGCTGACATCGTCATGCCGCCGCCGACATTTCGGCGCCGTTCGGCTTGGTCATCGTTGGTGAAGTTTTAACGATCTCTAAATAGTTGGTGATCGAACTGCGTGGCAGCCGACCACGGGCGCCCAGCGCATCGATGCAGCGTGCCGAAAGATCGAATGATCCGTAACAGTGGTGGGCGATCAGACCCAAATGCTTGAGCTGCTCGTCAGTCATGGTCTCTGTCCGGGTGAAATCGCGGACATAGACTACGTCGGCCTCTAGTAGCTGATTGATAGCAGCAAACGGATCGCCCGTTAGCTGCAAGGGCAAAATCATTCGCTTGTTGATGGACGAAAACATGTGAGGGATAAAACCTAGAGATCGAAGCGCCAGATCGATGTCGCCGAAAACGGGCTGATTTTTGTAGAGTGGAACGAAGGAAACCTCGGTTTGAACGGCGACGGCGCTGGCGAGCTTACTGCTGCCGCCCCGAAAAATCGAAAGCTCGGCTCCCTGAACGTCGATCTTCAACAGGTCGATATGCTCGATCTCGGGAATGCTATCCAGCGAGCGGGTTTCGATTGCGGCGCCGCCGATAATCTCGCCGAAATGCGAAAAACCGGGGAAACATTGCAGCACTCTTTCGTTCGGCACGAGCAGACTCGTCATGCCGCTGGCCCGGCAGATGGTCAAATGACCTCGCGAACCATCCCCCACGGCAAGCGGCAGGTAGGTTTCCAGGCTCCCCGCGCGCGCCGTTAGGGCCGACCACGCTTCGGGCTGCGGTTCGAATGCGACCAGTGAGCACAGCCGCTCCTCGAGCATCCGTTTATACGGAGGATCACCGCCATCGAATGGGCTGGCTCCGATATCGACAACGGCGGTAAGCCGGGAAGGTTCCAATAGCGTGGTGAGATTCGGAACTGTCATGCTGGAACCGCCGGGAGGGTACCGGTCAACAATCTGTTAAAGGATTTGTTACTTTCGGACCAAAGGCGCTCGTCCGTCGCTATTGGCCGCTGCCAATTGCGGAGAGCGAGCTCTTCGCCGTAATCGGCCTCGAGGCTGCCCCGCCTCGCGTTTGCGGCGCCACGCTTTGCGAGTTCCACCCCTATTTCGTGATAGGTGTCGAGATTGGTGAGATCGGGTATCGGCCGATTGCCTGCCTCGAATTCAGACCACATCGTTTGGTAGAGACGTTCGAGTTCTCGCACGAGGCGCGGTGTATCGAACAATAAACAGGTGTTACGGCCCTCGACTAACCTTGTCTTCAATTTGGAAAGCCTGTTGCCGTCGGAGCCGAGTTGTACCGCCGTCTCGATGTATGTCTGAATATCCGGAACGGTCAATTCGGCGAGGTTGGCGGCTTTCAGCACACTGCTGCAGACCCGTGATGCGAAACCACGCCCCGAAATCGTCAAGACTGGGACGGCCATCCAGAGCGCGTCGGCGGCAGTCGTATGGGCGCCATAGGGAAAGGTATCCAGGAACAAGTCGGCGTTGGCGTAGCGCGCGACATGGCAGGGGTTCGGCATCTTTGGGGCAAAGACGAGCCGTTCCGCGGCGATACCCGCCTTTGCCGCCGCCTTCCGCAGCTCCGCGTCGGTGTCGCTGGTGCCACTGAGCAGCCAGAGCACGCTGCCCTCGACGCGAGCGAGTATCGCCATCCAGGCGTGGAATAGCTCCGGGGTGAACTTCTGTGTACCGTTTAGGCAACAATAGACGATGCCGGATTCGGGCAACCCATCGCTGGCCCGGCTCGCCGGCTCTGCTACGACGCGTTTGCGATCGTTGGGCTGGTAGCAAGGCAGGCGAACAACTTTCTCTGAATAAAAAATCTCGTCTTCCGGTGCCACGATCACGTCGTCCGCGATGAGATAGTGGTGGTAGGGGCTGCCCATCGTCCCGGGAAAGCCGAACCAGTTGACGGCCACCGGCGCGGGGCGAAAAGCGAACACACGGGTCCGAGCGTCCTTGGTGTAACCGTTGAGGTCGACCAGGATATCGATCCCATCGTCAACGATCCGAGCGGCAACGGCCTCGTCGCTCATACCATTGATGTCGAGCCAAGCTTCCGTGGCGGCACGGATGCGCAGCTGGGTCGGATCGGACCGCTTGATGCCGCAATAGTAGGCAAAGACCTCAAATCTCGATTTGTCGTGCTGCTCGAATACATCGGTCATGGCAAAACCGACCGCGTGCTCGCGCAGGTCGGACGATACATAGCCGATCCGCAACCTTTCGTGCCGGCGCCCCCGAGCGACTGACCAAGCATGCGGAGCGGAGCACGGCGATGCGGGTGCTATTGTGTCCTTATTGTACCTATAAGCACGCGCCAGTTGGAACACAGGATCGTCGAGAAGATTGGCCAGCGAGAGCGGTGAGATGCCCGCAATCAATGTCTCATATTTCACATCGCCCCAGGGTTGGACGACGGGCCACCTGCACTGGCGCTGTCGAAGCGCGATCAAATGTTGGATAGCCTCTGGTTGAGAGGTGCTGATCTCGAGCGACTGGCGAAGCGCATCTTCGGCCGCGCTGTCCTTAGTGTGAGCCTCAAGCACGCGTGCCAGCTGGTGCAGCGCAAGAAGTTTGTATTTGACGGTATTGCCGTTGACGCGCTCAAGCTGATCAACCAGCGTCAGCCATTGACCGACGGCTTCACCGACGTATCCGTCGTCCTCCAGGAGGCGCCCCAAATTGATATACGCCGGACTAAATTCCGGCGAACTCTTAAGGCAGCAGGCCAGGGCATTTGCGGCCAGAGCAGATTGCCCAAAGGCCTTGAGTGCGACGGCATAGTTGAAGTAAACGGCGTGAAGCAAGGGATGATCAGGATTTCCCTCTATCCAGGCACCGTATAGCACCACACATCGGGCCCAATCGCCGACTCCGCCATAGGTCTCAGCGTGTCCGAACAATTCGCCGACAGACATTCTCGCGATGGGAAGAGCCGCGTCGGGTATGAGCGAACTATCGGCTTTGCTTGGATCAGAGGCCGCCGAATCATCGAGCATGCATCTCAGCCCTCCTGGAAATGCAAACCGTCAGCGAATGCCGCCGGTCGCAAGTTCGAGGGTTAGGTTAGTGATCCGAGCTTGCCCGACGCTGGAAGTGCGATGCTAGGTGTGCCGGCATAAACCGCCGCAACTCAGAGAGGCCAACTGGAGCTTGTCCAGAGTTGCTGTCCGATCGGGGCCGGGCTGCGATCGCGGATGTCAGGTCGCCACTGCCGCCATTGTGGGCTTCCTGAAATGGTATTGAGGGTAAGCCGATCTGCAACCGCACCGCAACAAACCATTCTCTGAGAGTGTTTTGGTCTTATGCCGTGCGGCCTTAAGACGGTCCGGCCGCATTGGTGCTTCTCAACCCGAAATTATATCCGGGCCGCAAGAATATTCATAAACGGTTCAATTTACGATCGACGATCTATTCGATATTGAGATCCAACGAATCAAGCTCGATAATCACAATCTTTGTTGCTTGAAAACTCTTATTACTTCGTTCTCAGATTCTCTGGCCTGTTCAGAAATCCAATCCTCGAACAGCTCAGTGTTTCTGGAAATCGGCTGATGCTCGGGTGAAACCACGTGCCAACCATTGCGGTTGGGGTGCAAAATATCAAAAGGAGCAACCAGACGACCGGAGAGCACGTCAGGCATGATATAGGCACGATTAGCAGCAGCAAATCCGATACCTGAACTCGCGGCCTCGAAGGTCAACATGCAACTATCAAAATACATCGCGTGAGCCAAATTAAGAACTTCCGGTTCCCCGGCGAAGTCAAGCCAGGACTTCCAATTTAGCGTACAAGTCGCCGAATGCAGCAGAGTAAATCGTCCGAGGTCCTTGACCGACAATGTCCGCGTATGAACGCCATTCCGAACAAGCAAATCTGGACTGCAAACTGGCGTAAGGTCCTCGAGAAACAGGACGCGAGAGCGGCGGGTACCAAAGTTACCATCGCCGTAACAGATCGCCAAATCCAAATCCTCCTTCCCGAGATCCGGCATGGCATAGGACGTCGATACGTTGAGTATCACCGCTGGGTACTTTCTCTGAAAGTCTGGTAAGCGTCGCAAAAGCCATCGCATCGTGAACGTCGGCAATGTCCGCACCTTAAGTGTGCGCTCGCGATTCGGGTCCTTAATCGCCTGTCGCGCTGCCAGAATCGTGTCCAGCCCTTCTCTGACCTGTTGAATGAATTCTTGACCCTCTGGGGTGAGAACGACGGAATTGTTGCGGCGATCAAATAGCTTAAAGCGAAGCTGTGCTTCGAGCATTTTCATGCGCTGACTGACCGCTGACGGCGTAATCAGTTGCTCCTCAGCAGCTCTCACGAAGCTGCCGTTTCTAGCGGCACTCTCCGCAATTCGCAGTGAGTTCAAGTTCAGCTCTCGGAGCTTTTCCATCTGACTCAATCCATCTTACGCTAGGCGAAGAATTTCTGGCTTTACCGAGTGATTCGCGTTTCGCATTACTTAATCATCTCTTGCCCAACGAGTTCGTGTCATCGGAGAGTACCAAACCATGCTTCCAAATACCGTCGAGATCAGACAATCGATATCGCGCGAAGCCATCGTCGGCCACGAGACGGCTTGGTGCATATCGGATCTTGGAGCAGTCCAGTTTCGTCATGCCTACGATCCCCAATTGCTCGAGACGATCAGGCGCAAGGCGCTCGAATTGAAGAGCGAAAGGGCCACGCGCAAGCACCTCGATCTAACCTTTATAACTGGAGCAGACCGCTTTATTCCAGAAATCAAAGAGCTTATCAACGACAAGCGCCGCCTCGACGCTCTGAGCAGTTTTGCCGGCGTCAGGTTGGAACCTTACCCTCTCTCAACGGTGGGATCGACCGTAACTTTCATGAGCCCAAGCGACGGCGCAGTCGACTGGCACTGCGATGGCGTACCCGTCACCGAGTTGATTCCGCTAGAAATATCAGATCCAATTATCGGAGGAGAGCTCGAGATCTACTTAGGCGATTGTGAGGTTGGCCGTGCCAAGGTCAATCAACGGTTACCCTTACCGCAGCGCAATATACTTCGAATTCCACATAGCATGGGATATAGCACGCTCGGACACTTCTTGGGGATATTCCATCGCACGGCTCCAATTCAGTTCGGCAATCGGATCACGCTCGTTCTGAACCTCAGATCTGCGGAAAAGCCATTTATCGATGACAATCGTCTCTTTTACTTGGCAGCGGACACGGATCAGGACGCCGAGTGGGTCATGGAAATGACAAAGGATGTTTGGGAAAACCAGCTTCCAGCGTACCGCAAATTCGAGGCGGCGCGCACCGGAGTGCTCGCGCCAGCTGTACAAATGCCCGCGATAACATCGCCGTTGCCGACCGTAGATGTGAGGACGAGCTGGTGAACTCAGCACTGCTTGCCTTGGGAGCTATTGTCCTCTGGTCGACGAATGCTATTGTGGCGCAGTTTGCGCTTGGCGCTCTTCAAGTCGAGCAAGTGCAGCTACTGCAATTTGCGGGCGCTACTGCAGTCTTTCTGGTCGCTAAGCTTCTTACGGGCAACACCGGTGGCGGCTCGATCGCCACCGGTGCGCTTCTTGGCCTAGTCGGCATTACGGGCACCATGGTGTTCCAATATTTGGCGTTTGCCGCGGGTCCGATTGCTGAAGTCAACATCGTCGCCTATGCTTGGCCACTCATGGCTGCACTGATTTTCATTGCGGTTGGCAAGGCTGAACGGCCCCTGTGCTTCGCCAGTCTAACCTTACTCGGCTTCATCGGTGCGGCGTTGGTCATTCTGCGCGACGCGGATGGCATTCACCTGTCGAAGCTTGGTTCCGGTCACATTTGGGCCCTGGCGTCAGCCTTTTGCATGGCCAGCTATTCTGCAGCCATCGGCCGAGTGAAATGCGACCAACACACTGCGCATCTTGCCGGTTCGCTGGCCGGCTTGGCGATCGCCGGTCTGTGGTGCGTGATGGCTGGCTATTCGATACCCGATCCGGGGTCGATTTCGTTTTGGTTGGCGCTGTATCTGGGCGCCGGGCCAATCGGCATCGGCTATTTGCTTTGGGCTTGGGCGATGCGGACCGATACCGCTGGCCGGTTAGCGTCCATAGGTTATCTGACCCCGGTAAGTTCGACGATGCTGCTTATGCTCTCGGGGGCCGTAATGGGACCAATAGCCATATTGGGAAGTGTCATAGTGATCACTTGCTGTGCAGCAATTGGTATCGAGGCCCAACGCCATGTCAGGGTCTGAGCAAGAGACAGCAGAAGCAACCGCGAAATTCTTCTTGGCGAAGTTCGGGCCCGGCGCCTTGCTGGAAGCTTCGGCCTGCGGACATCAAGCTATCTTGAAAAATGATATTGATCTATGTCGATTTTGGCGCTCTGTTCTCGAGCGCATCGAGGCCTCAAGTGTTGCCTCAAATGATGAGTAAGAAAATCTAACTGCGCTTTCATCGGAACCTGTGGCAAGCTGCAAGCTGTTGCCCAGGCTGAGTTTTTTTGCCTCGGCTGTATGTATATCCCCGTATGGATTTTGCACTTCGTTCCGCGGATGCAGCGATGGCTTCGGACCTGACGGAGGATATTTCGAAGTATCGGAAGGCGTGTGATCGACTTCGGAAAGAAGTTCTGGCTTCAAGTGAAAATAGCGTATCATTGGCCAAAGTCGAGTCTCTAGTTGAATCACTGCAATCAGCAATTCTGAATTCCAAACCGCAAACCAGAGCCGACTTTGTCACGAAAATGAAGTTCATCGGCGAACTCATTCAACTACAATCGGACAAAGATCCGTGTGTCGTTTCGATGCTCGATTTGATGCTGGCAGACATGCTTTCGTATCTGGACAGACTTGCATCATTTTAACGCAAATCATCAATATTCAATAAACCGAATTTTAGTGACAACATGACCGCATGCGACCTGCTCTTGGCATGGAGCTTTTCCATCGCAGAATGAATCAAAATAGATATCGTATTGGCAGAACGTCCAAATTCTTGACCTATTTCCACTTCGGAGTAGCCGATCGCGATCAACGCCAAGCAACGAATCTCCGACGGCGACAGATTTGAATTCGAACGTTCTTCAAGGTTCGATTTAGGGGGTCCTTGAGCTGACATCAATAAAAAATGCCCCGAAACAGAGTCCGAGTACCTGGGCGCGATGCCCTGCGACGAGGTAGGTTATCATTCGGCACCGCCGGTCACAACAACAACCGGTCAACTCATTGGGGATCTGCAATTGGTTGGCCCTGGCAGGTGTTATGTCCGTGGAATCCTGCCATTTTTCCCCGACGGCTATGCTCCGGAGTTGCCTGCACTCCGGTCCGTCGGCCGCGACGCGAGCCTGATTTTGGGCGAACTAAACGAATGGCCTCGGCACATTGGCGGGCCAATCGGCCCCTTTCATACACCAATCGGAATTCGATTTCGCCGCCTCGGGCCAAGGGAGGCACTATCGGCAAGCAATCCCTTTTGGCATTTCCTAGACAGGCGCCAACGTTCATCACACTCCTGCTCAGGTGTTTATCTTGCTAGCGGCTTCCGGCGCCAGTGCCGCGCGGTAGGTTTAGGCTTTCTAACTTCACAGTCAAAGTCGATGCTGGCATGTTCATCGCCGGTTTTGAAATCAGAATCGGAATCGTTCCGTCTCCACGCCTTTCACTAATTCCCCTTTCATTGCGACTCGCCCGAAAGAGCGAAACAACTAACTGAGTTTAGACTGTGAACCGGGATGTCATTATCTGCTCAAATACTTCTTCTAGATCGGTTGGAGTCGTTCTTCTGTTTCAGGGTCGTTCAATGTCGACTAACACATACAGGCACAACGAAACATGGCCATACCCATACTTGAGCAATTAAAGACCCTCGACAGTCAACGCGCAAAGCTTTTGGAAGGCGCGAAGACCGAAGCCATGGGCAAGGTTCAAGAGGCCCTGGCGGAGTTGAACGCGCTAGGATTTCATTACGTCATCACGGATAGTGTCAAGGGCGCGAGACGTTCGGTTCGCGAGCGCAAAGACGTGCCCTGCCCAATCTGCAAGTTCAAAACCGTACCACCGCACGATGGACGCCGTCATCGTGCGCAGGGCATGAAAAAGAAGCCATTTACGAGTCAAGAGCTCGCTCAGTTGGGATACGCAAAAGCAGACTGAGGGCCTCGTCAATCAGCGACGCCAGGAGGGCTGTCGTGGCCTGGTGAACGATGCAAGTTCGACTATCCCAACACACCCCAGGCCTGGAGCAATTCCTTGATCCTCGGCCACCACAATTCCTGTGTCACGACACCCAGGAATGAGGCCGCCAGCGCGCCTCCGAATCCGATCACCGCGCGCGCGACGATCCGTGCCGTGGTTTTGCCCGCGTGTACCGACACTGCAATCTTGAACTCGCGATCGGGCAGGCGGACCGTTGTTGGCACGCCGCGGCTGTCTTTGAGACCGGCGCTGACTTTCAGGACCAACTGGTGCGGGCCCGTCTTCTTCGGCGTCACAAGCCAGTTCCATCGCCCAAAGCCGTCGTGCTCGAGGTCCGATCCCTGCAGTATGTCATTCAATACCAGTTGGGTTGCTTCGGATTGAGGTTCGATTAGGAATGTCGCTTGGCTCGAGACAAGCAGGACCGACATGGTCTCCACAATCGGAATGTCTTGGATCGAGATTGCACCACGACCGACGATACCGACCGCTAGCTGCTCGGTTGCCTCACGCCCTAGGCGCACCTCGACCTGCTCCGGCTCTCCCACCCACATCTTCTCTGGGATTTTGTGAACAAGCCGTCCGGCTTCGGCAGCCGCCTGAGGTGTCGGTGATTTGCGAGGGGCCGCAGCGAATTTCCGTGTTTCATGTTGTGCCGCTGGTGCCGCTCCAATCGGTGCCACTCGATAGGGGGCACCTCCCGAGGCGCCGACGCCTGCTATGCGCTCAGGCTTCGGGCGAGGGAGCGACTTTGAGCCCGGTACGACAGGGATCGCTCTGATGCGCTGAGCAATCCCGTTGGTGTCGGACACGGGCATCGAAGGCGGCTGCCTGAACTCATCAGGCAATGCACCGATCAATACTCCGGGCGCTCGAACCGAAATGAGTTTGGCACGCCGCTGCGCTTCCAAAGCGATTGAGAGAAATTGGTCACTGGCTGCGGCATCGTCGGTCCATACGGCGATAACGACGTCGAACTGCGGTAGGGCCACCAGCGCGGCGGACATGCTGAAATCGAAATCCGCTATCGAATAGACCGTATGCCCCTGTTGGGTGAGGCTGTCGCGAAAGGGCTTGAGAAGCGCGTTTGCGCCTCGATAATTTACGAAGACATAGGCCACGAGTCACCTCGTGTTGAACATGAAACACTGAGCACGATGATCGGCGCTGCGACATTCGACGGACCGACGGAGCCGCGGATCAACAAATCCAACCCGACGCTATCACAGCCCTTGATGCTGCAACGAGCCACAACCGAGCATCGAACCAGCGATTGGTGATTGACAGATACTTGGGGGCTGGCCGCCGCCAGCCCCCTGGCCAGGGGATAGCTCCTTGCGACGCAGACCTGCTTCAAGCGGCTAACTCACACTAGCGCCTGATTCCTCATCGGTCATGCCAGTTATGATCTGCTCGACGCCACCCACGGTCGTCTTCTTGGGGTCGACGTCATCAGCCACGATCTGGCCGCGCCGCATCACCACGATCCTGTCGACCACTTGAAAGACGTGGTGGATATTATGCGCGATGAAGATGCAGGAATGTCCGGAATTACGGGCACTGCGGACAAAACGCAAGACACCTTGGGTCTCGGCGACGCCGAGATTATTGGTCGGCTCGTCGAGGATGATGAGGTCGCTGTCGAAGTGCATGGCACGAGCGATGGCGACCGCTTGGCGCTCTCCACCCGACAACGAACTTATCGGAGTTTCGGGCGGGATGGCCTTGCTGATACCAACCCTTGCCAGGAGATCGCGGGCGACCTGGTTCATCGCCTTCTGGTCCATCCGGTTGAGGAAACCAGGACCGACGACTGGCTCACGACCAAGAAACAAATTGCGTGCGATCGAGAGCTGGGTAACGAGCGCGCTGTCCTGGTAGATCGTCTCGATCCCGTGCGCGATCGCATCGCTGGTGCTCTTGATCGTCACCCTCTCGCCACGGATGTAGATGTCACCACTGGTCGTTGGCACGGCGCCCGACAGCACCTTGATGAGCGTCGATTTACCCGCGCCATTGTCGCCGAGAAGGCCGACGATCTCTGCCTCGTTGACAGTGAGATTGACGTCGTGAAGGGCCTGGACGCGCCCGTAGAACTTGTTGACGCGCTCCATGCGGATGAGTTCGGTCGCCATGGCGTTAGGTCCCTGCCTGGTGGCGGCGCTCTAGCCACGAATGTAGCGCCATCATGCCTAGAATGATCGCACCGATGAAGATGTTGTAGGCGAGTCCTGGTACACCGATGAGCACGATGCCGTTGCGCATGACGCGTAGAATGAACACACCAAGTACCGTGCCGATGATCGTGCCACGACCGCCGGTCAGCGCGGTGCCGCCGATCACCACCATGGCGATGACTTCGAGCTCGTAGCCTGTGCCGCTGTTGGGATTGGCGGCCGACGTGCGGATCGAGGAAATGACACCGGCAAAGGCCGATAGCATTGCTGAAAGCATGAACAGGATCACTTTGGTACGGTCGACATTGACGCCACGCGCCCGCGCCGCGTTGGGGTTACCGCCGCTGGCTTGGATCCAATTTCCGAATTTGGTCTGGGTCAGGACATAACCGAGGACCAGCGCGGTACCGATGAACCAGAAAAGCGAAACATAGATCCGGAAGGGTCCGAGATAGAAATTGCCGACCAACACCTGGGCCAGCCATTGGTTGTCGGCGGTCCAGGTTCGCTGAGGAAAACCGTCGGTGATGAACAGGGCGGTGCCGCGAACCACCAGAAGCATGCCCAGCGTAACCAGGAACGACGATATCTTGATCTGTGTGACAAACCAGCCGTTGAACCAGCCAATAAGCCCAGCGATCGCCATCGCGATCAGGAAAGAGACCTCCAGCGAGGCGACGCCCTGGTTGAAGAGCGTCCACATCACCACCGGCGCGAAGCCGAAGACCGAACCGACCGAGAGGTCAAATTCGCCCGAGGTCATCAATAGTGTCATGGCGAGCGCGATCAGGCCAAGCTCGACCGTGAACTCCATCGTGTTGCTGATGTTGAGGGGCGAAAGGAACGCGTGGTTGATCGACCAGAACACGACGAGTTCGGCAACCAGCAGCACGAGAGGGCCGAATTCGGGACGGGCGATGAGTCGGGCGAGAACGGGGCGGGTGTCCACGGGGATGCCTTGGCAAATCGTTGAACGCGAGCCGGGTTGCGGCCCAGCGACGACACGTGATCGCCCGCGGCGGTATGTAATTTGCGACCGCCGCGGGCGATGCAGTCGGGCTCGCAGAGTGGCTATTTGCCCGAGAGCACCTTGTCGTAGATGCCTGCGGTGTCCTTGCCATAAAGCGCGCCGGTAATGATGTTGAAGCCGGGCGGAATGCCGTCAGTTGCCATCGCGGCGAGGGATAGGGCGAGGTAGCTGGTCGCCTGCGGGTCTTGCCATTGGGCGGCGTTCACATATCCGCCCAGCACTTCTTGCGTTGTATCTTGCGAGTTGCCCCAGCCGACGACCGGGATTTCTCCTGCCTTGATTCCAACTTTGTCGTAGACCCGTTTGATCGACCCGGTCACCAGATCTCCGAGGCCGATGATCGCTTTGACCTTGGCCTTGTTGGCCGTCAGATAGTCGCTCATCCGACTGATTACCTCGGCCTGGTCGAGTTTTGTCTCAGTGACTTCCCAGGTAATGCCCAGCGGCTTGAATACCGAAGCGATGCCCTTTTCCTCTTCAACGCCGTAGCTGGCGCCAGCCACTTCCACCGGCATCCAGACGAAATCACCACCCTTCACCAGACCCTTGTCGACCAGGAACTGTGCCCAACCCTTACCAACGACATTCAGATCGGCTCCCACATAGGCATTGAAGTTGGCCTTGGGATCTGGCGTGTTGAAGTTAATTATTGGAATGCCGGCGGCGCGGGCCTCCTTGACCACATCGACCATGCTGCCAGGGTCGGGGCTGGTAGCCACGATGGCATCGGCCTTGGCGGCAATGGCGGCGCGCACAGCTTCCTGCTGGGAGGGCACATCGCCATTGTGGAACGACGTGTTGACGGTTTGGCCGGTGTCCTTGGCCCACTGCTTGGCCCCAGCAAGAAAATAGGTCCAGACCGGATCGGCGGGACTTCCGTGCGAAATCCAAAAGTAAGTCTTGGCTTCGGCGGCAAGCGGCGCGGCCAGAATGGCCAGTATGCCAACGGCTAGAACGATGAGTTTTTTGATCATTGCGATTCCTCCCGATGCGACCTTGACACATCAATTGTCGAGCTCATGGCTCGTGCGACTGAGCTTGGCACGCCTAACAGACGCCGACAATCCGCCAAATCAATCGAATGGGCATTGAGCCAATCGTTGGCAGGGATACCTGCCGCGGTGAGGGTTTCGCTCGAATTGGGTATCGGTACTGTGCGTGGACCAACGATCATCAGAAAAGGGCGATCACGGACATGTGCGGATTGGTCGACCAGGTTCGTTCCGGCGGCTTCGAACTGACGGTCGCCGGCGACGGCGTGGTGGCCAAGGATCAATTGGTCGGCTCCGATG
>Ga0209698_10004679_pt1 | contig 14923 bp, 13 predicted proteins | sample LitLauG_LLR_2012_FD_187203 | JGI IMG/M metagenome (GOLD analysis project Ga0209698, IMG submission 187203) | Freshwater sediment microbial communities from Pennsylvania, USA - Little Laurel Run_MetaG_LLR_2012 (SPAdes) (version 2) | ecosystem: Environmental > Aquatic > Freshwater > Creek >...
GTGCTGGGGCCCAAGGGCCGCGTGCCCCCCGTGCCCGCGACGCTCGTCGCGACGAGGGGCGCCTACGCGCTGTGGAAGGTGCCGTCGACGGGGCTCGTGCACGTCGTGGACACCTGGGCGACGATCCCCGCGGACGCGACCAACCTCGGCGCGCGGACCGCGGGCTTCATGTCCTCTGTGCTCCCCGACAGGGGGCTGTTCCCAACGATCGCGTTCGCCGGCGCCCGTGCGGCCGCCCCGACGCTCGGCGGCCCACCGATCGCCCGAGGTGCCGCGGGGGCCGTGCTCACCGAGCGAGACGCGGTCGTCGATGGCCGCGTCGTCGCGACCGTGCGCACGAGGCGGACGTCGGTCGTCCTGCTGTCGAGCTCGTTCGACCCGGGCTGGACCGTGCGCGTCGACGGCCGTCGCGCTGCCACCGAGATGGTCGCTCCCGCACTCGTGGGCGTGAAGGTGTCGCCCGGGACCCACGTCGTGGTCTTTCAGTACGTGGGCTACTCGTCGTACCCCGCGCTGTTCGCCGTGGGGATCGCGACGCTCGCCGCTGCCGGCGTCGGGCCGTGGCTGTGGCGGCGCCGGCGCACGACGGGCGGCTGAGCCCTGCGGGCCGTCGAACAAACTTCCTTCCGTTCGCCGCCGGCGACACGCCGCCTTTGGTGGGCGTTGCTATGGTCCCGTGCACGTCGACAGACCGTCACGCGACCGATTCGGCGTCGCGAAGCGGCGTACTCGTCGAGTTGAGCTACGAGGGGGAGCGGTGACACACACCTTCGATCGTCGGCAGTTCCTCACCCACTCTGCGATCGCCGCGGGCGGCGTTGCCGCGATGGGCGCCATGGGCGAGTCCGTCCTCGCGGGGCCGGCGGGGGCGATCACCAAGGGCGGCACGCTCAAGGTGGGCGTCAGCTCCCAGCAGAAGCTCCCGTTCTCCCCGGACTGGGGCCGCATGGACACGACGGGGTTCATGTACGCGCGCGCCGTCTACGACCCGCTGTGCGTGGTCTCCGCCGACGGCAAGACCGTTCACCCGTACCTCGCCCAGAGCGTGACGCACAACTCGACCTACACCCAGTGGACGGTCGTCATCCGCCCAGGGATCAAGTTCCACGACGGGACCAAGTGCGACGGCGATGCGGTCTACGCGAACTTCAAGGCGAACTACAACTCGCTGCTGACGGGGCCCTCGCTCAAAGCGCTGATCAAGTCGTTCTCCCACACCGCCGGCTCCAACACGATCGTCGTGAACACGAAGAACCGCTGGACGTCGTTCCCCTACACGCTGGCCGAGCAGCAGATCGGCTTTATCGCCGCGCCGAGCACGCTGGGGCTGGGCTACAGGGGCAACCCGATCGGGACGGGACCCTTCGTCTGCGCGAACTGGGCACCGGACTCGACGCTGTACCTGGACAGGAACCCGAACTACTGGCGCAAGGGGCTGCCGTACCTCGACCACCTGGAGTTCCACCCGATCCCCGACGACCAGACCCGCTGGAACGAGCTGCAGGGCGGGACCTTGGACCTGATCCACACCGGCGACGGCGGCACCATCCGCAACCGCTTCCCCGGCGGCTTCGCGACCCAGCTCGACACCACCGGCAAGCTCGCGTACTCGCCGTCGTCGAACTGCGTGATGCTGAACCTCAAGAAGGCGCCGTTCACGGACCTCAACTTCCGCAAGGCATGCGCCGCGGCGATCGACCGCTCGACGTTCGCGAGGATCTCGAGCTCGAGCGAGTCGAGCCCGGTCGACGGGATCTACCTTCCCAACTCGCCCTACTACGTCAAGCCCGCGTACCCCGCGTTCAGCCTCACCGCCGCCAAGTCGTACCTCTCCAAGTCCTCGATGAAGGGCTCGGCGCGGAACTTCACGCTGAACTACGTCAACTCCCCGGCCGTGGCGAACGCCGCGACGCTGGTCCAGACGTTCCTCGCCAAGCTCAACATCAACGTCACCCCGAATCCGATGACCCAGGACGTGCTCATCGGCGACGCGATCGGCGGCAAGTTCCAGGCGACCCTGTGGAGCCAGTTCGGCGGCGTGTCGCCGGACACGAACTACCCGTGGTTCTCCACCAAGACGGGCCTGAACTTCGCGAACAACCTCGACCCGAAGATCGAGTCGGCGATGATCACGGGCATGGCGGCGACGACGAGCTCTGCCAGGGTCAAGGCGTGGGCGTTCGTCAACGACCAGCTCGCCCGCGACGTGCCGTACCTGTGGCTCGACCGGGCGATCTGGGGCTTCGCGGCGAAGAACACGGTCCAGAGCTGGAAGACCTTCACGGACTCGGTGGGCAACCCGATACTTCAGCCCAACCAGGGGGTCCTGTTCTTCACGCAGACCTGGATCTCCTAGGGCCGGCCGCGCCGGCTGCGCCTCGGCGCCACGTGCGAGCACGATGAACGACCACCCCTTCGATGTCGACGCCGCCTTCGGCGACGACTACCTGCACTTCTATTCGCACGTCCTCGGCGAGGAGCGCGCGTCGGCAGACACCGCCGCCGCCGTCGCGCTCGGGGACCTGCGCGCGGGGATGCGCGTGCTCGACGCGCCCTGCGGCCAGGGACGCATGGCGGTGCGCTTCGCGGAGCGCGGGATGGCCGTCACGGGCATCGACCGCTCCGCGGCGTTCCTCGAGCTCGCGGCGGCGGCCGCAGCCCAGCGCGGCGTCGAGGTCGACCTGCGCGAGGGCGACCTTCGCGCGCTCCCGGTAGAGGGCCCCTTCGACGCGGTGGTCTGCTGGTTCACGTCGTTCGGGTACTTCTCCGACGATGACAATGCCGCCGTGCTCAGGGAGTTCCGTCGCGTCCTCGCACCCGGCGGCGTGCTCTTGGTCGACACGCTCAGCCATGACGGCTACGTCCGCTCGTTCACCGAGGCTCCCGAGGCGATCGTCGTCGAGGTCGACGGCGACCTGCTCGTGGACCGGAACCGATTCGACGTGGCGACGGGACGCGTCGTGTGCCACCGCGTGACGGTGCGCGGTGGCGCGACGCGCGAGGCGCGGTTCTTCATCCGCCTCCCGACGGTTCCCGAGTGGCGCCGATGGCTCGCCGACGCCGGCTTCAGCACGGTGACGATCTCGGATCCCGACGGCAACGAGCTGGACCTGGACGCGGGCCGCCTGGTGGTCAGGGCTGTGGCGTGACGGCGACGCCTGCGCCCACCCGGCCCGGGACGCGGCGCCAGAGGAACGGGACGAAGCACACCGCGGCGATCGAGACGCACGCCATCGTCACGAACGGGACGGCGGGCCCGACGCCGAACAGCGCGCCCGACGCCATCGTCGACACGGCCATCGCCGCGGTCTGCGCCGTCGAGAACGCACCTTGTCGACGCCCCACCTCGCGGGGGCCGGCGCCCTCGGTGAGGATCGACTGTGCGCACGGCAGGGCCAGCGTCGAGCCGACCGCCTCGAAGCAACTGAGCGCGAGGAGTGCGTCGACCGAGCCGATGAGCGGGTAGATCGCGCAGAAGATCGCGCTGTTGACGATCCCGATCACCGCGAAGATCCGCCGGTCCGTATGGTCGGCGAACCAGCCGCCGAGGCGGAAGAACACCACGTAGGGGAGCGCGAACAGCGTCCAGGACAGGCCGAGCTGGAAGTTCGACGCGCCCTTGTAGTGCATGAGCAGCGACCAGCACGCTTCGTAGGCACCGACGCAGATCCCCAGTGCGACCGCACAGCCGAGCGCGCCGATCAGTCGGGCGTCCACCGTGAGCGAACCGAGCGGGCCCTCGTGGACACTGCGCGGCACGACGTCGCCGCGCAGCACGGGGATCGCCGCGATCGCCGACAGGGCGGCGGCGAGCACGAAGATGTAGGCCATCTGGCTGATCCCAATGAACGAGCCGAGCAGCGGCCCGACCGCCGCGGCGGCAAGCATCGAGGCGTAGATCCTCGAGGACGCCCGGCCGCGGCCCGCCTCCGGGACGACCAATGAGACCGTCGCGAGTGTCGCCACCTCGATCGCACCTGCGGCGCCTCCCTGGACGAAGCGGAGCACCCCGTAGGCGAGCGGCGTCATCGGCAGGAGGAATCCGAGGCACGCGACCGCGTAGGCGCACAGGCCGCCGACGAGCACCGGTTTGCGTCCGAAGCGGTCCGACAACCTCCCCGCTGGGTACTGCAGGAGCACGCCAGCGAGGAAGAACGACGCCATGACGATGCCGGTGGTCGACGGGGACGCGCCCTTTTGTCGCAGGTACAGCGGCAGGAGCGGCACGACGGCCGTCGCGCCCAGCCACGCGAGGAAGACGACGAACGACAGTCTCCGCACGACCAAGGCCGCGCCGTCCTTCCCCTCCATGTCGACGATGGTAGGGCGATACGATCGCTCAAATGTCTGAGCAACTGCACTCGCAGCTGCCCCGTGACGCCCGGCGAATCGTGGTCCGCGGGACGAGCGGCACGGGCAAGACGACGCTCGCCCGGGCGATCGGCGCGGCGATCGGCGCCCCCCACGTCGAGCTCGACTCGATCTTCCACCAGCCGGACTGGACGGGTCTCGACGACCACGCGTTCCGGGCGCGGGTCGCCGACGTCGTCGCCGAGCCGGCCTGGGTCGTGTGCGGGAACTACCGCCAGGTCGCCGATCTCCTGCTGTCGCGCGCGGACACGCTGGTGCTCTACGACCTGCCCCGCCGAACGGTCATGGCGCGTGTCGTGCGCAGGACGCTGTGGCGCGCCGCACGCCGCGCCGAGCTGTGGAACGGCAACAAGGAGCAGTGGCGATCGGTGCTGAGCCGGGATCCGGAGCGCTCCGTGATCCTGTGGTCCTGGACGACCCACTCGCGTCGTGCCGAGGAGATGCGCGCCCTCGCCGCCTCGCCGCCCGACGGCGTCCGCGTCGTGCTGCTCTCGACCATCGACGACGAGCGGCTCTTCCGTGCGGGCCTGCCCGTGGCCGTCCGACGATGACCGACGCGCGTCCGGCGGTCGGATTCCCGGCGGTCGCCTGGGGGCCGAGCGGCTCGAGGGTGTCGCGGGTCGGCGCGCGGTTCGCGGCGACCACGCTCGGGTCGTGGCTGATCCGCACGGCCGTGCCCTTGGACCGATGGGTGCTCGTCAAGTCGGGCGGCCGGCGCACGGTGCTCGGCCCGATGGGCGCGACCCTGCTGCTGCTGACCACGACCGGCTCGGTCTCGGGCACAGCCAGGACCACGCCGCTGATGTACCTGCCCGACGGCGACGCGATCCTCCTTGCAGGCTCGAACTTCGGTCAGTCGCGCCACCCCGCGTGGAGCACGAACCTGCTCAAGGACCCCGAGGCGGTCGTGACGATCGGCGGGATCGACTACCCGGTGACCGCGCGGCTGCTCGAGGGCGACGAGCGCGCGGCGGGCTGGGCGAAGTTCACGGCTGCCGCGGTGACCTACCGCGCCTACCTCGAGCGCACCGACCGGACGATCCGCGTCTTCAGCCTCGCCCGGAAGGCGGCGCGCTGATGGACCTCGAGCTGGCGGGTCGCGCCGTGCTGGTCACGGGCGGCAGCGACGGGCTGGGGCTCGCGCTCGCGCATCGGCTCCTCGCGGAGGGGGCATCGATCGCGATCTGCGGGCGCGACGAGGGCCGCCTCGCCTCGGCAGTCAGCGAGCTCGGCCCCGGCGACGTGCTCGCGAGGTCGCTCGACGTCACCCACCCCGGCACGATCGAGGCGTTCGTCGACGAGGCCGCAGATCGATTCGGTCGCCTCGACGGCGTGGTCTCGAATGCGGGCAGGGCCTCCGCGCTGCCCGTGGTCGAGTCGACCGACGACGCGTGGCGCGATGACCTCGAGCTCAAGGTGCTCGCGGCGGTGCGCCTCGCGCGCGCGGCTGCGCCGCACCTCGAGGCGGTCGGCGGGTCGATCGTCAACGTGCTCGCCGTGGCGGCCAAGGCGCCGGATGCCGCGAGCACCCCAACCTCGGCGTCACGCGCCGCGGGTCTCGCGCTGACAAAGGCGCTGTCCAAGGAGCTCGGGCCGCTCGGCGTCCGCGTCAACGCGATCCTGATAGGCCTCATCGAGTCGGGCCAGTGGCAGCGACGCGCCGCGGCCGCGGGGACCACGGTCGAGGAGTTCTACGAGGCGGTGACGCAGCACGCGCGGATCCCGCTCGGCAGGTTCGGGCGCGCCGAGGAGTTCGCCGACCTGTGCGCCTACCTGCTGTCGCCCCGCGCCTCGTACGTGACGGGCACGGGGATCAACCTCGACGGCGGTCTCAGTCCCGCGAGCTGAACTCGCGCGCCCGCGCGCCCGCGCGGCGCCCGGCACGTTACCGACGGGTAGCCATCGACGGCCGACGCCGCGCCGCTAGCGTCGCTCGGGGGGTGATGACATGGCTCGCGACGTGCGACCGCCGACACCAGCGCAGTTCGCGGCCGCTCGCACGGCCGTCGCCACGCACCTTCGCCCCACCCCGATCGTCCCGCTGCACACGGTGCTCGGCACCCTGTGGTGCAAGCTCGAGTCGCTCCAGCCGGTCGGCTCGTTCAAGGTCCGTGGCGCGGTCGCCGCGGTCTCCGCGGCGCTCGAAGCGCGCGAGGACGTCGCGGTCGTGACCTCCTCGGCGGGAAACCACGGACTCGGGCTCGCCTACGCCGCGCAGCTCCTGGGCGTGCCCGCGACCGTCGTGCTCGCCACGTCGGCGTCGCCGGTGAAGGTCGCACGGCTGAAGGGCTTCGACATCGAGCTCGTCCAGCACGGTGAGTCATTCTCGGAGGCACAGGCGTTCGCGATGTCGATCGCCGAGGAGCGCGGCGCGGCGTACATCTCGCCATACAACGACCCCGACGTCGTCGCGGGGCAGTCGACCGTCGCAACCGAGCTGCTCGACCAACTGCCCGAGCTCGCCCACCTCCTCGTCCCGGTCGGCGGCGGCGGGCTCATCTCTGGTATCGGGCTCGCGCTCGCCGAGCTGCACAGCTCGGTCGCTGTCCTCGGCCTGCAGCCCGCTCGCTACGCGGCGATGGTGGCCTCGCTCGCGGAGGGACGCGCGGTCGACACGGGGCACAACGACACGATCGCCGACGGGCTCGCCGGTGGGATCGAGGAGGGCTCGATCACCATCGGCATCCTCACCTCGCTCGGCATCCCGGTCGTCACCCTCGAGGAGGCCCAGATCCGTGCGGCCGTGCGGACCGCCGCCGTCGAGCACGGCCTGGTGCTCGAGGGCTCTGCGGCGATCGCACTGGCCGCGGCAGAGCTCGGCATGGTGCCCTTCGACGAGGGCCCGGTGGCGATGATCGCGACCGGGCGGAACCTCACGGCGTCGCTGCTCGCCGAGCTCATCGACGCGGACTGACGCCGTTCCAGCGCCCGAGCGGCATCGGATCGCGGCGGACGTCGGCGCCGACGGCGAGCCGGACCCTGGCCGGTTCGGACACGCGACGCCAGGGTCGCTGCGCCCCTAGGGGGACCTGCGTCGCCAGGGTCGTGCCAGGCCGACGCCGTCGGGGCGCCTACGCCGCGACGGCCTCGATCAGCTCGGGCCCGTCGTTGCGCACGTTGCCGACCCTCGAATCGACGGGGTGGTGCGCGAGGGTGCCCGCCGCCGCCGGCGCGCACAGGGCCTGGATGGCCTCACGCTCATCGTCGCGAGCGGTCAGCCAGAGATCGAAGGCGCTGGCCTCCAAGATGACCGGCATGCGGTCGTGGATCGCGTCCATGTCGGGGCCCGGCGTCGTCGTGAGCACCGTGCAGGTTCGCAACACGGGAGCGTCGTCGCCCCCTGCGGGGTCGCGCCAGTGCTCGTAGAGGCCGGCGAGGACGATGGGGCTGCCGTCGAGCCTCGTGAAGTAGTGGGGGACCTTGGCCTCGCCGCGACGGTCCCACTCGAAGAAGCCGTCGACCGGCACCAAGCAGCGCTGCCGCTTGAACGCGGAGCGGAACGACGGCTTGGAGGCGACGGTCTCGGAGCGGGCATTGAACATGCGCGAGGAGATCGACGGGTCCTTGGCCCACGACGGCACGAGGCCCCATCGGTAGCGGTCGAGCTCGCGGCCACCGCCGTCGTCGGCGACGCCGAACAGCGTGCGCTGCGGGCCAACGTTCCAGCTCGGTCGTCCCTCGGGGTCGATGCCCGCGGCGAGTGCAGCGTCGAGCAGCCGAGCGAGCCGCTGCGGCGGGGTGTACAGCGCGATGCGTCCGCACATGATGTCTCCTTTCGCGTCGGCGGGTGCCACCCTAGAGTCACGGATGGCTGAAGGGGGCGCGATGCAGGAGTGGATCTCGAGTGGCTGGCTGTCGGGTGATTCCTACGACGCGCACCGTGCCGAGGACGTCGCCAGGTTCCTCGACGCGGCGGCGACGGACCTCGCCGCGCACGTGCCCACCTGTCCGGATTGGGACGTCGCGGCGCTGTGCGACCACCTTGCGCGCGTCTACCAGGGCCGGGGGTTCGTGATCGCGAACCGTGCGTTCGCTGCACCTGGGGACTTCGTCACTCGCGAGGAGGGGGCGGACCCGCTCGCGTGGGTGCGTCGCTGGTCCGACCGCCTCGACGAGGTCCTCGCGGGCCTGCCCGACGACGCCCCGACGGTGACGTTCATGCCCGGCGCCGACGAGGTGCTGTTCTGGCGCCGCCGCATGGCGCTCGAGACGCTGGTGCACCGCACCGACGCGGAGCTCGCCGTCGGCCGCATCCCGGAGATGGACGACGAGCTGAGCGCCGACGGTGTCGAAGAGCTCCTGTGGTTCCTCACGCATCCCGAGATGGACCACGACGACGGGATGGAGGCGACCTCGGTGGTCGAGCTCACGGACGGGTCGAGGGTCTGGTCGATCGCGCTGTCCGACGCGGCGGCCGGGCTCCCCGACGCGGGTGAGGCGCCCCAGGCCACGGTTCGCGGGAGCGCCCCGGCGCTGCTGCTCGCCCTGTCGGGACGGGACCTCGATCGGCTCGGGGCGGCGCGGTTCGGGGTCGAAGCACCCCACCTCGAGGGCGACGAGACCGCCTACCGGCGCTTGCTGACGCGGCTGGGAGAGTTCTGATCAGGCCCGATCCGGCCCAGTGGCCGGCGTCGGGACCCATGGGTAGAGTGCGAACGTATGTTCGCCTCTACTCCCTCCCGGACGGCCACGGCGGCCGAGCTCGCCACCAGGATCCGACCGGTCGCGGCCGCCTCGGCCCGACTCCTCCCGGTCGCTGAGCCCCTCGCCGCGCTGCTGCCCGACGGTGCGCTGCGTCGAGGGAGCACCGTCGTCGTCGCGGGCGCACCGGGTCGGGGCGCGACCTCGCTCGGCCTCGCGCTGCTCACCGCGGCGTCCACGGCGGGGCACTGGTGCGCCGCCGTCGGTCTCGACGACCCCGGGGTCGTCGCGATGTCCGAGCTCGGTGTCGACCTCCGGCGCGTCGTGTTCGTGCCGCGACCACGCGGTGCATGGGCCGTCGCGACGGCCGAGCTGTTCGAGGGAGTCGACGTCGTGCTCGCCCGGCCCCCCGCGCGCGTCGCGCACGCTGCGGCCCGACGACTCGTCGCGCGTGCGCGTGATCGCGGCGTGGTGCTGCTCGCGCTCGTCGAGCATCGAGACGACTGGCCCGTCCCCGCGGACGCGACCTTGGAGCTCACCGACTCGTCGTGGCACACCGACGGCCGCCTCCTCGAACGACGCGCCGAGGTCCGCACTGCCGGACGTGGGGCGAGCGGACGGCCTCGGCGGTCCTCCCTGCTGCTGCCGGGCCCACTCGGGGCCGTCGCGTCTGCTGGTGGCTGATGGTCCGCCTCGTGGTGCTGTGGTGCCCCTCGCTCGCGCGTGAGGGATCGCGCGGGGAGGAACCTCGACGTTTCACCGAGGTGCTCGACGCGGCCACCGAGCTCGCGCCGTTCGCGCGGCCGGTGCGCCTCGGGGTGCTCGCGATCCCCTCGAGGGGGCCGAGCAGGTTCTTCGGTGGCGAGCAGGCCTTCGCCGAGCAGCTCGCCGCGATCGCGGGTCCCCTCGTCGGCGGGGGAGGGCGCGTCCTCGTCGGCGCCGCCGAGGGGCTGTTCGCCGCCGTGCTCGCCGCGCGGGCGTCGGTGTTCGTCCCCGCGGGCTCCACGCCGGCGTTCCTTGCCCCGTGGTCCATCTCGACGCTGCGCGAGCCGGACCTGGCCGCTGCCTGCCAGCGGCTCGGCCTACACACCCTCGGGAAGTTCGCCGCGCTGGAGGAGGCCCGCGTGCTCGAGCGCTTCGGGACCGACGCAGTGCGTCGCCACCGCGTCGCCCGCGGTCTCGACGGGGAGCTGCCCGGGCTTCGCGACACCGCCGCGCTGCGACGCCTCGACGCCCTGCGGCACCGCGACGAGCCCCAGGGCGTCCAGGGTGGCTTCTTCGGGGAGCGCGGCGCAGGCGACGCGCGCGCGGCGGCGGCCGCCCAGCGCCTCGAGCGCCAGCTCGGCGTCGGGGCGGTCACCGTCGCTCGGCTGGGTGCGGGCCGCGCCCCCGACGACCGCGCGGCGCTCGTGCCGTGGGGGAGCGCACCTGCCTCGGCGGCGCACCGCGACCATGCCGCCCCCTGGCCCGGGCGCCTGCCAGCCCCCTCGCCCGCGGCGATCCCCTCGCGCGCCCTCGCGGTCTCGCTGGTCGCCGAGGACGGCACGCGCGTCGCGGTCAGCAGTCGGGGGCTGTTGAGCGCGCCACCCGCGCGCGTGGAGCTGGATACCGGCAGGCCGCGCTCGATCGTCGCGCACTGCGGGCCCTGGCCGATGAGCGAGCGGTGGTGGGGGACCTCGCGGCGTCGTGCGCACCTCCAGGTGCTCCTCGACGACGGACTCGCGCTGTTGCTGCGCGCGGAGCGGTCGCGGTGGTGGCTCGCGGGGGTCTACGACTGATGGCGCGCTACGCCGAGCTGCACGCGCACTCGGGGTTCAGCTTCCTCGACGGGGCCTCGGACCCTGAGGAGCTGGTCGCGACCGCTGCCGCGCTCGGCCTCGAGGCGCTCGCGATCACCGACCACCATGGCCTCTACGGCGCGGTGCGATTCGCGGAGGCCGCACGCGCGCTCGGGGTGCCGAGCGTCTTCGGCGCGGAGCTGACGCTCACCGGCGGGGGTCCGCGCACCGGCACGCCCGACCCCGACGGTGCGCACCTCGTCGTGCTGGCGCGCGACCCGGAGGGCTACGCCGCGCTCAGCTCGCTGCTCGCTGATGCGCATCTGCGGCTCGGCGAGAAGGGGTGCCCCACCGTCGCGCTCGACGAGCTCGGCGACCGCCACGGCGGACACTGGCTGGTGCTCACGGGGTGCCGAAAGGGCCCGGTCCCCGCCGCGCTGTACGAGGAGGGGCCGCGCGGCGCGCGCCGCGCACTCGACCGGCTCGTCGCAGCGGTCGGGGCCGACAACGTCGCGGTGGAGCTGTGGGACCACGGCGACCCGCTCGACGCGGCGCGCAACGACGCGCTCGCCGCGCTGGGCCTGAGCGCGGGCGTCGACGTGGTCGCGACGAACAATGTCCACTACGCCACGCCCTCGTCGTTCCGCCTCGCGAGCACGCTGGCAGCGGTGCGTGCGCGGCGCACCGTCGACGAGATGGAGGGCTGGACGTCGCCCGCGCCCGTCGCGTGCCTTCGCTCCGCAGCCGAGCAGTCCCGCAGGTTCGCGAGGTTCCCAGGGGTGACCGACCGCGCCGCGGAGATCGCGCTCAGCTGCGCGTTCGACCTGCGCCTGGTCGCGCCACGGCTGCCCGACTTCCCGACGCCCGGGGGGATCGGGGAGCAGGCCTACCTCGCCCAGCTCGTCGCACAGGGCGCGACGGAGCGCTACGGCCCACGTGATGCCGAGCGCGTCGCGGGCGCGTGGGCGCAGATCGACCACGAGCTCGCGGTCATCGGCTCCCTCGGCTACGCGGGCTACTTCCTCATCGTCTGGGACCTGACCCAGTTCTGCCGCCGCCAGGGGATCTACTGCCAGGGGCGCGGCTCGGCCGCCAACTCGGCGGCCTGCTACGCGCTCGGGGTCACCAATGCCGACGCGGTGTCGCTCGGCTTGCTCTTCGAGCGGTTCTTGTCGCCTGCACGCGACGGCCCCCCTGACATCGACGTGGACATCGAGTCCTCGCGTCGCGAGGAGGTGATCCAGTACGTCTACGAGCGCTACGGGCGCCGCCACGCCGCCCAGGTCGCCAACGTCATCACCTACCGACCCCGCTCCGCGGTGCGCGACGTCGCGCGCGCCCTCGGCGCCGCGGCGACCGACGCCGCCGCGCAGGCCGCGCGCGTGGAGCGCCGCTGGGGCGGTGACGTCGAGCTGCTCGAGTCGACCGCCGTGCGCGCGGGGCTCGACCCGCTCGTCGCAGAGCTCGCGTCCGAGGCGCTCGGACGGCCCCGGCACCTCGGACTGCACTCGGCGGGGATGGTCATCTGCGACCGTCCCGTCGTCGAGGTCTGCCCCGTGGAGTGGGCGCGCCGAGAGGGGCGCACGGTGCTGCAGTGGGACAAGGACGACTGCGCGGCGATCGGCCTCGTCAAGTTCGACCTGCTCGGGCTCGGGATGCTCGACGCGCTGCACCGCACGGTCGACCTGGTGCGCGAGGCGACGGGCGAGGCGCTCGACCTCGCGCTGCTGCCGCAGGACGACGCCGTCTACGACCTCTTGTGCGGCGCGGACACCGTCGGCGTCTTCCAGGTGGAGTCGCGCGCGCAGATGGCGACGCTGCCGAGGCTGCGCCCGCGCTGCTTCTACGACCTGGTGATCGAGGTCGCGCTCATCCGGCCCGGGCCGATCCAGGGCAACGCAGTGAACCCGTACCTTCGCCGACGTCGCGGCGAGGAGCCGGTGACCTACCTGCACCCGCTCGTCGAGCCGATCCTGCGACGCACCCTCGGGGTGCCCCTGTTCCAAGAGCAGCTGATGGAGATGGCGGTGGCGGTGGCGGGGTTCAGCCCCGCCGAGGCCGACGAGCTGCGCCAGGCGATGGCCGCAAAGCGCTCCGAACTGCGGATGCTGCGCCTCAAGGGGCGCCTCTATGCGGGGATGGCCGCGCGCGGGGTCTCAGAGGAGGCCGCCGACGCCATCTACACGGCGCTCGCCGCGTTCGCGAACTTCGGCTTCCCCGAGTCGCACGCCGTCTCGTTCGCGCACCTCGTCTACTGCTCGGCGTGGCTCAAGCGCTACCACCCCGCCGCGTTCCTCGCCGCGCTGCTCAACGCGCAGCCGATGGGCTTTTGGTCGCCGCAGAGCCTGGTCGCCGACGCGCGTCGCCACGGGGTCGCCGTGGCGCGACCCGACGTCGACCGCTCCGGGGCCGACGCGACCCTCGAGCCCTCGCACGACGACGGCGGGCTCGTCGTGCGCCTCGGGATCGCCTCGGTGCGCGGCGTGGGACGCACGGTGGCCGAGCGCGTCGCCGCGGGCGCGCCGTGGGCGAGCCAGGAGGACCTCGTGCGGCGCGGCGGGGTAAGCCGCGCGCAGCTCGAGTCGCTGGCCGCCGCCGGCGCGCTCGACGCGATGGGGGCGAGCCGGCGCGCGCTGACCTGGACCGCGGGCGCGGCCGCGCAGTCTGCGCCCGACCGGCTCGAGGGGATCGTGACCGGTGCGATCGCACCGGCGCTCGGGGAGCCGTCCGCGCTCGAGTCGGTCGCCGACGACCTCTGGGCGCTCGGGCTCGCACCGGAGTCCACGGCGATGTCGCTCGCGCGCCCCGCACTCGACGCCCTCGGCGTGCTGCCGGCCGCCGCGATCTTCGGCGCGGAGGCCGAGCGCGTCAGCGTCGCCGGCGTCGTCACCCACCGCCAGCACCCAGAGACGGCGCACGGAGCGGTGTTCTTGAACCTCGAGGACGAGACCGGGCACGTCAACGTCATCTTCTCCAAGGGTGCCTGGGCGAGGTGGCGTCACGTCGCTGAGCACGCCGCCGCCCTCGTGATCCGCGGCAGCCTCCAGCGCGGGCAGGGCTCGGTGGCGCTCGCGGCCCAGCGCGTCGAGGTGCTGGACCTGGGCGCACCCGCCGCACCCTCGCGCGACTTTCGCTGAGACTCCCCTCGCGGCCCCCGATACGATCCCCGCGGGAGGTTCGGTGCGCAGCTCACGGATCGTCGGCACCACAGCCGCGCTCGTCATACTCGGACTCCTGGCGCTCGTGGTGCTCCGCGTCACCTCGTCAGCGACACCGACGGGAGCACCCGCCCATCTCACCGTCGGGCCAGGGCCGCTCAAGACCGCGACCGGCACCCTCACCTACACCGACACCAACGGCCTCAGCGTGTCGGCGACGAGCGCCTTCGACTTCACCAACTCGCGCGCCGACGTCACGGTGAACGCGTCGCTGAGCATCGCCTCGGTCAACGTCGAGGTCCGCATCGACGGCACCACCGCCTACGTCAGCGACCAGGCCTTCTCGACGCTCACCGGCGCACCGTGGGTCACCCTCTCGATCCCGAGGGCACCGGCGTCGATCGCGCGGATCGGTGCGTTCCTGCGCGACCCCAGCGTGGTCGCGCCCCATGCCCGACGCGAGATCATCCTGATCAAGAAGAACGTGACCACGACGATCCTCGACTACGGCACGGTGCACGTGCCCTCCACCGCCGGGCTGCCCGTGCACCTCCCCGGATCCGGCCACCTCATCGTCACCTACAGCACCGGCGCGCAGGGCCAGCTCCTCAGTGTCACGGTGCATCTCAAGGGAGTCGCCGACGACGTGCACGCGACCTTCACGGTGACCGGCTACGACGTCCCGGTCAGCGTCTCGGTGCCCACGCCCAGCCAGACGGTGCCGCTGACGCCGTCACGCGCGAAGGACATCTTCGGGACGAACGCGCCGGCGGTGCTGCACGCACTCCAGAGGATCGGCGCGTCGATCGGCTGAGCTAGGTGACCGCGGGACCGTCGGCGTCGCCGGCGGGTTCCGCGGCCCCGGGCGTCTCCTCGAGAGCCGCCTCGGGCGCAGGATCGGGCGCGGCATGCTTCGGCGCGAACACGGGCTTCGCAGCCTCTCCGGGGGCGGCGGGCTCCGCTGCTCCAGCGGGC
>Ga0209698_10004680_pt1 | contig 14922 bp, 11 predicted proteins | sample LitLauG_LLR_2012_FD_187203 | JGI IMG/M metagenome (GOLD analysis project Ga0209698, IMG submission 187203) | Freshwater sediment microbial communities from Pennsylvania, USA - Little Laurel Run_MetaG_LLR_2012 (SPAdes) (version 2) | ecosystem: Environmental > Aquatic > Freshwater > Creek >...
GGTTGACCAACTACTGCAATACGCAAGAAACGGAAGAGCCGTCGCCATTCATTGCCGAGCGGGAATCGGGCGTTCGTCGCTTATCGCCGCTTGTACGTTAGTAAAAATGGGGTTACCCCCAGAGGCTGCGTTCCACGCCATTGAAGAGTCACGCGGCTGCCCCGTTCCGGATACACCCGAACAACGGCAATGGGTCGAGCGCTATTCAAATTCCACGGAATCCTGAAGAGAGTGAGTATTCAAAGTAATTCAAGAGACAGCGTTTGTTTCGCAATTGGCACGTTTCTGCTTATCATGAATTATGGTCAGCATCCGTTGTCGCGGTGTACTTTTCGATCTGGACGGCGTTTTAGTGGATTCGACGCCCGCTGTCGCTCGCGTCTGGGCAGGCTGGGCGCACGAGCACGGGTTCGACCCCGATGAGGTTGTCAAAAAGGCGCATGGTCGGCCTAGCATTACAACCATTCGCGAGTTGCTACCCAACGCCGACCATGACGCGGAAGACCGCGAAGTTGAACGGCGCGAAATCGCCGACACCGATGGGGTCATTCCTCTGCCGGGCGCGATGGAGTTGCTGCAGGCGCTTCCGCTGGAGCGCTGGGCCATTGTGACTTCGTGCACGCGGGCGTTAGCGCATGTGCGCATCGCTGCGGCGGGATTGCCGAAGTCCAAACATCTGGTTACGGCCACGGATGTAAAGAATGGCAAACCGAATCCAGAACCCTACCTGAAAGGCGCGCAATTCCTCGGTGTACCTGCCAGCGAATGCATTGTCTTCGAGGATGCTCCTGCGGGCATTCGCGCGGGTAAAGCGGCAGCGGCACGCGTCCTGGCGCTACGTACAACGGCTCCTGACGACGAACTCCAGGAGGCCGGTGCGGATTGGATCGTGGATAACTGCGCCGATGTTTTTCTGGATACCTCGGCGGCTGACGAAGCGTTTTTGCTCCTTGCGCGTCGAACAAAATAGTCCTGTGGTGCGAATAAACAGGTAGAATCTCAGCTTCGCAAAAAACACCAAATACCAGTCTATTCCGAGGAGAGAATCGATGATTCGTGTGAGAAACCTAAGCGTGCTGCTGACTCTGGCCTTGTCCATGAGCGTGATGGCCGCAGGAGCGCGCGCGCAGGATAAAGACGCCAAGCCGGCCGACAAACCCGCCGAGGCTGCTCCCGCCGCGCCGCCGAAGGAAGAATCTTCCGTTACCGATCACAGCATCAAAATCGGCGGCCAGACCATTCCTTACAAAGCCACGGCAGCGACAATTCTGTTGAAGAACGAAAAGGACGAGCCGACCGCGCTCTTGTATTTCACTGCTTACACACGCAGCGACGCTAAGGATCTCAGCCAGCGGCCCGTCTCGTTTGTTTACAACGGGGGGCCGGGCTCGGCCTCGGTCTGGCTGCACATGGGATCTTTTTCTCCGCGTCGCGTGATCACCGTGAACGCTGATGCGACGCCTCCCGCGCCGTACAAACTGACAGAAAACCAATACTGCCTTCTCGACAAAACGGACTTGGTGTTCGTCGACCCCGTCGGAACAGGTTTCAGCCATGCCGTCGCAAAAGCGCAGGACAAGGATTTCTGGGGCGTCGATCAGGACGTCAAATCCCTGGCGCAATTCATCAACACTTACACGAGCCGCAATAGCCGTTGGAATTCGCCGAAATTTCTCATTGGAGAAAGTTACGGTACTTTCCGCTCCGCCGCGCTTTCTAATTATTTGCAGTCGCATGACGGCCTTTACTTCAACGGCATCGTGTTGATCTCTTCCGTGTTGAATCTCGGCACTATTTCGTTCAACGCCGGCGAAGACATGCCCTATATCTTCTACTTGCCCAGCTACGCCGCCACCGCCTGGTATCACAAGGTTTTGAAGGACCGCCCCGACAATTTGACTCCGTTTCTCGACGAAGCGCGCAAGTACGCACAGACGGATTATGCGGATGCTTTGATGAAAGGTTCCAAGTTAGGCGAAGCGGAAAAAGTCGCCGTCGCTAAGAAACTTTCCCGTTTCACCGGTCTCAGCGAAGACTACCTCGTCAAGGCCAATCTGCGCGTGAACCTGCCGCAGTTCATGAAAGAACTGCAGCGCAGCCGCGGCTTGACCACCGGCCGACTCGACGCTCGTTTTTCGGGCTGGAGCTACGATCTGCTCGGTGAATATGCAGAGTATGACCCGCAGGACACCTCGATCACCGGGCCATTCACTGCGGCATTTAACAACTATGTCCGGGAGGAATTGAAGTTTGGACAAGACAAGACGTATCACACCGCCTCAGATGACGCCAATCAAGCCTGGGATTGGAAGCATCGCGGCGGCGGCGATAATTTTGGATTCCCCGGTTCACCAAATGTGGAAGGCGACCTGATTCAGGCGATGCTGACGAATCCGCACCTTCAGATTGAAGTGGAAAACGGCATTTACGATCTGGCGACGCCGTTCTATGCCACCGAATACACCATGGAACATCTCGGCCTACCCGACAAACTGCAGAAAAATATCCACCTGCAGTATTACGACGCCGGACACATGATGTATTTGCGCGACGAAGATCTCGCCAAGCTCAAGATCAATATTGCCAGCTTTATCGATGGCGCGTCCAAGCAATAGCCAGTAAAAAGAACCGCCTGCGACAAAAGGAGTTTCGCGTCTGCCATGGCCGCCATCGTGCTTCCTCGATGGCGGCTGTACTTTTCTCCCCCGCTAGCCTGCCCATCCGGACAGTAATCCTGAAGAAATCGCGCACCAGGCCTTCTCTGGCGTACCAGTCGCATCGCTTACAATGGAGAAGTCACAGAGAAAAGCGATTTACTGCAGATTTACGCGACTCGCCTCCGCTCCTCGGGCCTCGCAAGGATACAAATCAATTCATGGCCACTTCGACGCATACGATGCCGCCGCAAGCTACAACCGCGCAAGTGCCGGCGCCTTCTTCGGCACCCGCTGCGCAGCGGACCATTCACACGGCCCAGCTTGTCACCGCGATGCTGAAGTCCAGCCCGCATGTCAGTGACCTAATTTTCTCGCCGGGCCGCGCTCCCCAAGTCGAAGTGAGCGGCCAACTGGTCGAACTGAAGTACAAAGGCCTGGAATGCCTGACTCCCCAGGACACCACTTACATCGCCAACGACATCATGGGAAAGAATGAGACGCCTGCCCGCAAACTGGAACAAGACGGCTCCGCTGACCTTTCCTACGGCATTCCAAATGTTGCGCGATTCCGCGTGAATATCTTCCGGCAGCGAGGCAGCTGCGCCGTAGTGATGCGCGTGATCCCGGACAGAATTCCCGGGTTTGACGAATTGCACCTGCCCGATGTGTTGAAGGAAGTCGTGGAACTACGCAACGGCATTGTTCTGGTGACAGGGCCTACCGGCTCCGGCAAATCGTCCACGCTTGCGGCCATCCTCGACAAAATGAACGAGGACAAGGCCTATCACATTCTCACCATTGAAGACCCCATCGAGTTCTTGCACCGCCACAAAAAATCCACCGTACATCAGCGCGAGTTGCACACCGACACGCCCAGTTTCGCCATGGCCCTGCGCGCCGCTTTGCGCCAGGCGCCCAAGGTGATTCTTGTCGGCGAGATGCGCGACCGCGAAACGATTGAGATCGCACTGGAAGCTTCGGAAACCGGCCACCTGGTGCTCTCCACCCTTCACACCATCGATGCTTCGAAGACCGTCGAACGCATCGTCGGAGTTTTCCCTCTCTCCGACCAGCAGAGTATTCGTTCGCGTCTTTCGAAAGCTTTTCGCTGCATCGTTTCCCAACGTCTGCTTCCGCGCAAGGACGGCAAGGGGCGCATCGCAGCCGTGGAGATCCTCAAGACCACCATGCGCACCAGGGATTACATTGAAAAAGGCGAGAGTGATGGCAAGTCGCTGATCGATGCCATGCGCGATGGCAGCACCGAGGGCATGCAGTACTTCGACGGCGAAATCGACAAGCTCATTCGGGCCGGCATCGTCGATTACGAAACGGGACTCACCTATTCAACAAATGCCGGAAATCTTCGTCTCGAAATGGCCGATTACCTTGACGGAGGACCGAAGCGGCCTGCTGCAAGCAAGCCTGCGGTGCATGACCCCAACGCTACCACCGAGATCGAAATCGAACGCTAACCACACATCTCGCGTTTATGTAGTTGACGAGCCTTTAGGCCCATTTCGACATCACGATATTGTGGGGCGCGCTTTCCGAGCCGGGCCCTCTTTCTACTTCTCGTCGCGCATGACACAATCCTAAGCAGAATACTCGCATCCTCGATGAGCGAACTTTTTGAAATTCTGTCCTCGCGCGTGCCTTACGCGCTGCACGTGCTTCTGCCAGTCGCCAGTGCCTTCTGTCTTCTCGCCTTCTTTTGGCCACGCCTTACATTTAAAGTATTCCACGCCGTCGAGAGCCTTCTTTCTCGCATGGCAGAACGCAAAACGCTCGCGATTGTCGTCCTTTTCTTTCTCGTCATCGGAGTCCGCCTTGCCGTTCTGCCGCAGTTGCCGGTGCCCGTCCCCGGAATCCACGATGAATACAGCTATCTGTTGCTCGGGGACACCCTCGCTCATGGCCGTCTCACCAATCCGACCCATCCCATGTGGATGAGTTTCGAATCCTTTCACGTCAATTGGTTTCCCACATATGCGTCGAAGTATCCACCGGGGCAAGGGGCCGTCCTGGCGCTGGGCGAATTGCTCGGGAATCCGTGGATTGGCGTGCTCCTGAGCGCTGCGGGGATGTGCTCCGCGATTCTTTGGATGTTGCAAGCGTGGCTTCCAGCAAGATGGGCGTTGCTCGGCGCCGCCCTCGTGGCGATGAAACTCGGAATCGCAAGCTATTGGATCAACAGCTACTGGGGCGGAGCCTTAGCAGCAACCGGTGGCGCACTCGTGTTAGGAGCGATGCCGCGAATCGTGCGCCGAGCGCGTACAGGGGATGCTCTGTTGCTTGGCTTCGGAATGGCCATTCTGGCAACCACCCGTCCCTTTGAAGGCTTCCTCTTTTGTCTGCCCGTGGCCGGCTGGTTCCTTTATTGGCTTGCAGGAAAAACCAAATCGTCCGCTTCGCCGCGAACGCGAATCGTCCAGGTCTTCGCGCCACTCGCCATTGTGCTGACGCTGACCATCGCCTTCCTCGCCTATTACAACTGGCGGCTCACCGGAAACGCGTTGCTCTTCCCGCACGTCTTGAACTCGCGCACCTATCGGACCACAGGGCTTTTCTTGTGGGAACATCCCAAGCCGCCACTGCAGTATCACAACCAGCAATTCGAGGATTTCTACAATGCATGGGAACACGAGGATTATGACAACAACTGGCCGGACGTTCTAAAAGTTTCCGCAGAAAAACTGATCCGCGGCGGCAGCACTTTTTTCTGGTGGGGCGCCTTGCTGCTCTTGCCTGGATTGCCTTTCGTTTTCTTCGGCCGCAAGATGCGTTTGCCGCTCTTGATCTTTCTGCTGGGAACGGCGGCATTCTTTTCGTTGATCTGGTCCTTTCCGCACTATGCCGCGCCGCTAACCTGTGTGATTTTTCTGATACTCGCACAAGCTATGCGCCATCTGCGAACCATCCGGCTCGGCGGACGCCCTCTCGGTCTCGCGTTTTCCTGGGCTGTCGTTTTTCTTCTTACTGCGGATGATGGACTCTCTGTCTCGAACCACATCTGCGACCCATTGGAATGGACCTGCCAAGGAGACCCCAGCCGCGCGATCATCGCGAAGAACCTTTCCAAAACTCCCGGCAAGCACTTGATCGTGGTGAGCTACGAACCAGATCACAATCTGCACGACGAATGGGTGTACAACGGAGCGGAAATCGACACCGCCAAGGTTCTTTGGGCTCGTGACAACGATCCCGTCCAAAATGCCAAACTCTTCGCTTATTTCAAGGATCGCCACATCTGGTTCGTCTACCCGGACAAAGACAATTCCGAATTAATCCCCTACCCTGCCCCGGCCGTTCCGCCCAAACCCTGAATGCGGTAGCTACTTTGTTTTCGTAAGCGCCCCCACGAAGTGCAATCCTCGCCCGACAATAAGACTGGCGGGAAACGGATACAGTGGCACCCGGGTGGTCCAGTTTGTTTCCGCCAACCCGCAACTCGAAAAGTGCTGCGCCCATTTTTTTCGGCTCTGATAGTTGTATGTCAACACCACGCCATGCGGCCTATTGCCAACCCAGTCCATAAAACGCAGAGTCAAGTCGTCGACGATATTCTCGTCCAAATGATCCTTGATCAGGATCAGCGAGCGGCTCACTCGCACCGCCTCGCGCAGCAGAATCGCAGGATCTTCGGTGTGATGGAGCACATCCACGAAAAGGCAAACGTCGAAGGAACCATCCGGAAACGGTAGCGAGGTTCCGTCAAACGCGCGGCATTCGATCTTGCATTCCGGCCGCACCAGAAACTCGACACCCTGAATGGAAATGTCCGGGCGAAGCTGCGCGATAAGGCTCGCGATGGTTCCATCGCCGCAACCAATATCCAGCACGGATGCACGTTGGGGAATCTGCTCCGCCAGCATTTCGGCCAGCACACGGGTGCGGCGTTGAAATACGAAAGTGCGGTGCCAGGCCCCGATCCAGGAAAATGGCCAGGAAATCGGCCGGGATGTCTGTGGGGGGGCGGTCATTTATTTCAGGTCGTAGTCGCCGATGAATGTCTCGCGGCTGATCCCCAACATGCTAAGGAAAAAGGCGCCGAAAATAGTCTGCAAACCGAGGAACAACCACATCGACCAGAACAGCACCTGACGGATTTGGTGCAGTTCGCCAAACCCGCTGGCAGCCCATTGCCAGGTCACCCACGCGCATCCGGCGAATCCCATGAGAAACAGAGTGCCTCCCAGAAGCAAGCCTGTCTCAAGCGTGACGCTCTTCAGAACACGTCGCAGCGACACCGAGCGCCGGTCAAATCTCTCGGCATAGCTGAACACCTTTGCAAATGCCCCGATCGAAAGTATCTGCGCCCCCAGCAGAGTGAAGATAACGCCGAAAATCATGGTGTGAATGTCGAGCCCCACGCGGGGTGAAATGTAGCGTGGTCCCGGCAACAGCCAGAACACCAGGAAGAGTCCCGCCAGCACCAGCGTCGCGCCCGGCAACAGGAAAAGCCAATTCGGTGCATACAGCAGCATGAACCGCAAACTGCGCCAACCGTCGCGAAAACTCCTCAGATGCGGCGCGCGCCCGCGCTTATCGGGCCACAAAATGATAGGAATCTCCTCGATGCGCGCCCCAATTTGCGCGGATTTGATGATCATCTCCAGCGCAAATTCCATCCCCGAACTTCGCAAATCCAGCCGGTCGTACAGGCTGCGTGTGAATCCCCGCATCCCGCAGTAACCGTCCCCGATGCCCGCGTGAAACAAAGTATTCAGCAGGGCCGTTAGCCCGGGATTCCCAAAGTACTTGTGGAGCAGCGGCATGGCCCCCGGTTTGATTTCTCCGCTGAACCGGTTGCCCATCACAATGTCATTTCCTTCGCGCAGCTTCTCCACGAATCGCGGCACATCCGTGAAGTCATAGCTGTCGTCCGCGTCTCCCATGATGATGAACGCGCCACACGAACCAGCGATACCCGCGCGCAACGCCGCCCCGTAGCCGCGCTCCGCCACATGAATCACGCGCGCCCCGTGCTCTTCCGCAATGCGAATCGACCCGTCCGTCGAGCCGTTGTCTGCAACAACCACTTCTCCGCTCAGCCCCGCCGCCTGAAACGCCTTCACCGCCTTGTCCACGCAGAACGCCAGTGAATTCGCCTCATTCAAGCATGGAATCACCACCGACACTTCGACGCTGTGCGGTGTATCTGTCCGCGCAGCCTGCACCGCTTCTGAAGTCAGGATCGTCCCCATGGCGGCACCATCATATCGCGCTCTCTCACACATTTCACCCACCTGTCATCCCGCGACTCCAGTCTCAGGCGATTCGATTACCCGTCATGCTTCCAAGAGGTTTGCCCATCGTCTTGAATTGGCCCACAATCTATGGGAACCTTCGGTGGTTCTCCTTTCCACATCCGAAGATGCCGACATCACAAGCAGAGACGCCCGAAAACCAAAAAAATCTTCAACCGCAGAACGCGCCAACCCCCGATCCTTGGGAGGCCGCGTACCTGCGTTTCGAGACGCCTGAAGAGGAAATTCAAAAATTTATCAAACGCCTGAATCGCTTGGGCGCTTCTCAATGGCCCCTTGACGCCGAAATCGTCGAACTCTTCTGCGGCCGCGGGAATGGTTTGGTCGCTCTTGAGCGTCTCGGCTTCACTCGGTTGAAAGGCCTAGACCTTTCTCCACGGCTAGTCGTCCAGTATCGAGGATCGGCAAAATGTATTGTCGGCGATTGCCGTCAACTTCCGTTTGCGGATCGCAGCAAAGACGTCCTCATTGTCCAGGGTGGCTTGCACCATCTTCCCACTCTGCCTGGCGATCTCGATCAAACTTTTTCAGAAATGCAGCGCGTACTGCGAACAGTTGGCCGCGTGGTGTTTGTGGAACCGTGGCTGACTCCATTTCTGAAATTTGTGCACACAATTTCAGAAAACTCTCTGGCTCGCCGGGTTTCGAACCGGATGGATGCTCTGGCCACCATGATTCAATTCGAACGCCGCACTTACGAACAATGGCTCGGCAAGCCCGAGCTCATCAAGAAGATTGCCCGCGCGCATTTCGTTCCCGTCCACGAGTCTTTCGCCTGGGGCAAGTGGAACTTCGTTGGCACACCCCGATAGGCCGTTTCGAAACAAATCGTAGTCGAACGTCGCCACTTCCAGCTTGCATTTTCTCCTCCCCCCGTTATGATGGCTGCATTTCTCGGAGCCCTCGAGACCTCACATTGTCTGGCACATCGGAAGCTTCTTCCACACTTAGCTCCACGCCCGCGGTTCACCGCGGCCGCCTGCTGCAAGTCCTCGGTATGTGGTTTGGCATGGCTGCCGCCATTGGCAATACCATCGCCGCCGGCATCGTCCGAACGCCTGGCGACGTCGCCAAGCTCCTCCCCAACGCCTGGATGTTCATCGGAGTTTGGATCATCGGCGGACTCTACGCGCTCACCGGCGCTTCTTCCATGGCCGAGCTCGGCGCCGCCATTCCCCGCAGTGGTGGACAGTACAATTTCTCTCGCCGCGCTCTCGGCGATTACGCGGGGTTCATCGTCGGCTGGAGTGACTGGCTCTCCACGTGCGGCACCGCCGCCGCGGTCGCCATCGTCATCGCCGAATACAGCGGCCACCTGTTCCCCATTCTCGCTGGCACCAGAAATGTCGAAATCATTTCCGTTGCTATCATCTTTGGCTTTGGCCTTTTGCAGTGGCGCGGCATCAAATGGGGCAGCGGCGCGCAGCTATCCACCGCGGCGATGAAGACCGGCGCTTTCCTGGTCTTGGTGATTGCTTGTTTTGTACTCGGCGGCCCGGCTCACAAAGCGGCAATGCAAACCGGTGGGTCAGCACTTTCGATGCCAACGGGCTGGCCCATGGCCATCGCCATCATGCTCGGTCTACAAGCGGTGATTTACACCGTCGATGGCTGGGACGGAGTCATTTATTTTGGTGCGGAAGTCCGCAAGCCTGGCCAAGACATTCCGCTCGCCATTTTCGGCAGCGTCTTCTCCATCATGGGAATTTATCTGCTGCTCAATCTCATCGCACTGTACATTCTGCCCATGAAAGACATCGCCGGAAATAATTTCGTGCTTGGCTCCGTCGCCGATATCGTCTTCGGAAAACTCGGCGATCCCATCATCCGCTCCATCATGGTCGTTTCCATGCTGAGCTGCCTTAACGCCAATCAACTTTTCTGCACCCGCACTCTTTACGCCATGAGCTGCGATGGATTATTTTTCCGCCGCGCCACCCACGTCAACGCCGGCGGCACACCGACAGTCTCTCTTCTTCTCAGCACCATCGTCGGCGTCCTCTTCGTCCTCATCTCATTCCTCAGCGCCAATGCCTTTGAACGCGTAATCGCGATGCTCTCTTTCTTTTTTGTCGCCAACTACACGCTCTCGTATTTTTCTCTCTTCGCGCTCCGTAAGCGCGAGCCACAGATGGACCGACCTTACCGCGCGTGGGGCTATCCCTGGACCACCGGAATTGCGCTGGCCGCTTCCGTGCTTTTCTTGATTGGTTCGATCGTTACTGACCAAAAGAACGCCCCCCTGGCGCTAGGCATGCTCCTCTTGAGCTATCCGGTCTTTCGCGCTTTGAAGTGGGCCTCCAATCGCGAATCCGCCAACAAGTCTATCTGAACGCGCATCCCGCGTTCAGCTTACTCTTTCCGCGACAGACTTCCCTTGCATGAACAGCAGCAAATAATCTTTTCCGCCGGCCTTCGAATCCGTCCCCGACATATTGAATCCGCCAAACGGATGCGCACCGACCATCGCCCCCGTGCACTTCCGGTTCAAATACAAATTCCCGACGTGAAACGCCTCCTCCGCCTTCTTGATCTTCTCCGGATTCTTCGAGTACACAGCGCCCGTCAATCCAAACTCCGTATTGTTCGCAATCTCCAGCGCCTCGTCGTAATCCTTCGCCTTGATCACCGCCAGCACCGGCCCGAACACTTCTTCCTGCGCCAGCCGCGCCTTCGGCGCCACGTCCGCAATAATCGTCGGCTCGATGAAATACCCGTCGCCCGCCGCGCGCTTCCCGCCCGTCAGCAACTTCCCTTCCTTCTTTCCTACTTCAATGTAATCCAGAATCGTCTTCATCGCCGACTGGCTGATCACCGGCCCCATATAATTCCCCGGATCATCGCTTGGCCCGACGGTAATTTTCTTCGTGCGCTCCACCAGCTTCTGCACAAACGTATCGTAGATTTTCTCCGAAACAATCACGCGCGAGCACGCCGAGCACTTCTGCCCCTGATAACCAAACGCCGCTTGCGTCGTTCCTTCCACTGCCGCGTCAATATCCGCCTCTTCGTCCACCACGATGCCATCTTTGCCGCCCATTTCCAGCACCGTGCGCTTGATCCAGATCTGCCCAGGAACTGTCTTCCCCGCCAACTCGCTGATCCGCAGCCCCACTTCCTTCGATCCCGTGAATCCGATGTACCGCGTCTTGGGATGCTGCACCAGCACGTCGCCGATCACGCTCCCCGGCCCGGTGATAAAGTTCACCGCTTCCTTCGGTACGCCCGCCTCAAACAAAATGTCGATAAATTTTGCCGCGATCGTCGGCGAATCCGCCGCCGGCTTCACCACCACGGTATTCCCCGTCACCAGGGAAGCCACCGTCAGCCCCGCCATGATCGCGCATGGAAAATTCCACGGCGGAATCACCACGCCCACACCCAGCGGAATGTACACCAGGTAGTTGCGCTCCCCGCGCATCGGCGTCAGCTTTTGCGGCTCGCCCAGCCGCAACATTTCCCGCCCGTAATATTCCAGGAAGTCAATCGTCTCCGCGATGTCCGCGTCCGCTTCCACCCATGTCTTCCCCACTTCGTAGCACACCAGCGCGTTCAACTCGAACTTGCGCTCGCGCACAATCTGCGCCGCGCGAAAAAGAAACTTCGCACGCTCCTGCGGCGACACTCGCTTCCACGTGTCAAAATATTTGTGCGCGTCCTCCACCACCTGCCGCGCCATCTCTGCCGTGGCATTCTGGAAAACGCCAATCACTTCCGTCGGCCTTGAAGGATTCGTCGACGTCCGCTTCTCCGTCGTCGTCACTTTCTTCCCGTTCAGCCACATCGGGTACTCGCGCCCAAACTCCGCCTTCACCTTTTTCAGCGCCTCTTCCATGCGCGCTCGATTTTCCGCCTTCGTAAAATCAATAAACGGCTCGTTGGTGAACTCGGAAACGTGAACAATCTGCTCGGCAGTAGCCATGGCGGTTCCCTCCTCAATGTGCAAACGCTCTATTCTACTGCGTCATGAAACGGCGCGACAAGCCGCAGGCCGTAACCTTCGCATTGCGGCGAAAATCGAGTTACGATACCGTTCCGATTGATCCGCCCGAGGTGGTCTCTGGAAATGATGAACGCTAAAACCTGTTCGGCATTGATCTTCTCTCTGTCCACGCTATTCGCGGCGCAAGAAGCCTCCGCACCGGTTCCCGTGGAAAATGAGCCGCTTCATCACGTGGTTCTGAAAAATGAATCTGTCGTTGTCATTCACCTGGTCCTGCCACGCGGCGAGCGCACCCTCTATCATATTCACTCGCACGATCGGATTGCCATTCCCCTTTCCAGCACCTCAATCACTCAGCAAGTTCTGAATGAAAAGGAAGGCCCGCCATCGCCTTCCGAGCCGGGGACTTTTTCCGCGCTCACGCTTCCCGGCAGCTCGTATACACACAGGGTCCACAATGTGGGCGCGAATCCTTATGATGTTCTAGACGTCGAGCTTCTGGTGCGTCCGCCAACGCCGTCACCGGTCACCGCCGCAACGGTTGCCGCAGAAAACCCCAGCGCGCGTATTTACAACTGGGTTCTCGGCCCTGGCGCCTCGTCCGCGATGCACACTCACATCCGCCCCTACCTCATCGTTGCAGCATCCGGATTCACCCTGAAAATGACCGCGCCCGACGGCCAATCTCTCACCCACGAATTGAAGCGCGGCGATTTCCATTGGATCGATACTAATGTCACCCACACCCTCGCCAACGCCGGCACAACCGCCGGCCAAGTCCTTGAAATTGAACTGAAATAGAGGGCAACCCTAGGAGAGAAAAGCGAGCGTCACTCATGATCGAAGATTTATCCCACTACCATCAACCGGTCGGCAAACTTTTTCCCCGCTCATCCGCGTCCGACGAGTGGGAAAGGTACCGCTTGAGCGAGGAACAGCTCGAATTCTTCCGCGAAAATGGCTACCTGAAGGAAGTGCGCATTCTGAGCGACGAGCAAGTGGAAATTCTGCGCACGGAATTGGAACATCTGATGAATCCGGCGCATCCCGGCCATCATTTATTTCACGAATATCACTCCAACGAATCGACAGATCCCAACCGCGTCGTTTTTCACGCCCTGGGCGCTTGGCGCATCCTGCCCGGCTTTCACGATCTGCTTTGGAATCCCGCGTTCTTGGTCCCGGCGTCGCAATTGTTGGGCGGCTCGGTGCGCTTCTGGCACGACCAGCTTTTCTGCAAACCAGCTAAGCATGGCGGTGTGGTTGCTTGGCATCAGGATTATTCCTACTGGACAAGAACCACACCTTTGGCTCATCTCACTTGCTGGATCGGCCTGGACGATTCCACGCACGAAAATGGCTGCTTGAACTACATTCCCGGAAGCCATAAGTGGCCGGACTTTCCCAAACCCGTTCTGACCGGAGAAATGGATGGCATCCGCGACAGTCTGCCCGAGGAATTGAAAAAGAAATTCGAGCCCGTCGCCATCGAGTTGAGAAAAGGGGAAAGTTCGTTTCACCACGCGCGAACGATGCACGGTTCGCGCGCCAACGACACGCCCGCACCTCGCCGAGCCACGGTAATAAACGTGTTTCGCGATGGCGTAATGTCGGACTCCAATGAGCCGCTGCTCGCGGGCGTTCCCGTAGTTCCTCGCGGCGACAAAATGTGCGGCCAGTTCTTTCCCCTGTTGTTCGATACAGCCTCGGTGAAGTCCAAGTAGCGATGAGGGGGAGAATCCACATTGGACAAGCAGCCGATCGGCGGATAATTCCAGCGTGAGGTAGTCATGAAACCGAAACTGCTTGTGCTGGTCATTGGGCTCGCGGCACTGTGCGAACGGTTTACGGCTCGAACAAGAATTTAATCGGGACGGTAACGTGGGCCGCGATGGGCTTGCCGCGGAATGTGGCGGGCTCATAGCGATACTGCTTGAGAGCGTCAATCGCAGATTCGCGCAAGGAAGCCGGCCCTGAAAGCACTTTCATTGATTTTACGCGGCCTGCCGGGTCTACGACAGCGTCGAGTGTCACGGTAGCCGTTTTGTCCCGCGCAAAATATTCCAAAGCATTCGGCGAGGCGATGGCACGAACAGATTTGATCAATTTAGGCGGAACAACGCTGGCCGATGCCAGTGAAGGTAGCGCTGCCGAGATCGCAGTGGTCTTGATGGATGGACGAGGCGCACTGCGCTCCAAGGCAGAAGCCGCAAGGGCGGATTTTGTTTGGACCGCCGCTGGTTCCACTGCAGCGTGAACAGATGCGGGCGCCGCAGGTTTAGCAATTGTGGAAGGCGCGCTGTCTCCTAAAGGTGCAGGTTTCGCGGCCTCCTGCAAGGCGGCGAACTGGGGCGCGCCGGCTGCCCCCGCGCCAGGCGAAGAAGTGCCAGGCAAATTTGCACCGGGCTGAACCGTGGAAGCCTCGCTCGACGGCGTTGTTTTGCCGGAATCGGTACGAGCGTCAGAGGTCTTCGGCGGCGCGGTGCTCGCAGCAGGAACTGGATGAACGACAACACTCGGTGCGCCGGGAGGAGGCGCGCTGAAAGAAATTCTCGGCATCTGAGCTAGCCCGGGAATCCACTGCAGATACAAAGCTGCACCCAACATGACGAGCAGTAGCGCCGCGGATAGCAATGCGATGCGAGGAACTTTGGCTCGGCGATTAATGTCGATCATTCCCGCCGATTTCGCAACTTGATGGTCCGCCGTATGCCCTCCAGTGACGGTTGCCGTCACCCCGGGTATCAGATCGACGTCATTCTCGATCCCTTCAACGAGGTTTCCGACGGGCGCTAAACACTCCTCGATATGGCGATAGGCGGCGCGCAGACGCTCGTTGCGCGAGTTACGTGCAACGTCGATTTCGCCCTTCTGGACCAAAACCCGCGCGCGCGGAAAAGCCGGTTCGAACACTCCTGACGGACGGGCCCGCACGATTCCGCCGCAGTGGTCGAAATGCAAATGCGAGAGCATCACGTGCGTTATATCGCCCGGCTCCATCCCGAGTTGTTGCAGACCGTTCAGGAGCCATCCGTCACCGTGATCGAAGCCC
>Ga0209698_10004683_pt1 | contig 14921 bp, 10 predicted proteins | sample LitLauG_LLR_2012_FD_187203 | JGI IMG/M metagenome (GOLD analysis project Ga0209698, IMG submission 187203) | Freshwater sediment microbial communities from Pennsylvania, USA - Little Laurel Run_MetaG_LLR_2012 (SPAdes) (version 2) | ecosystem: Environmental > Aquatic > Freshwater > Creek >...
CTTGTGGATGCCGATCCACACTTTCCTCAAGCCTTGCTCGCACCCACTGGCCTCGCGGCGATGAATATTGGCGGCCAGACGGTGCATTCCTTCTTTGGCTTTCCGCCGCGACCGCTGATCGGCAATCACGAAAAGCCGAACTGGTTCTTCACCCGCACTGCGCGCGCCCTGCGGCGGCTCATTGTCGATGAAATCTCCATGCTCCGAGCCGATGTGCTCGACGCCATGGATCAACATCTCAAAGTCGCGCGGAAATCTTCGCGGCCCTTTGGCGGGGTGCAGATGTTGCTGGTCGGCGATTTCTACCAATTGCCGCCGGTGGTGCGCGGCGAAGAAGGCCAGCTGCTTGAAGATGCCGGCTATGCAAGCCCCTACGCCTTCTCGGCGCATGCCTTTCGAGACGCGCCGATCGCGGCGATCGAACTCACCGAAGTGCACCGCCAAACTGACCCCGACTTCATTGCCACGCTCTCAGCCATCCGCGAACGGCGCGGCGTTGAGCACGCGGTGTCGGTCTTAAACGAGGTGTGCCTGGAGCGCGATCTGGCTAAGCGCCCGGTACTTCTCTGCGCCACCAATGCCGTCGCAGACAATTACAACGCGCGAGGGCTGGCGGCGCTCGAAACGGCCGCTGCGCGCTATACCGGCGGCTTTGAGGGCGAAGCCCCTAAGGCGCTGGGCGATCGCTTCCCTGCGCCGATCGAGCTGACCCTGAAGTGCGGCGCGCGGGTCATCTTCACGCAGAACGATTCTGAAGGCCGCTGGGTAAACGGTTCGCTCGGCACAGTCACCGGTCTCGACGACGACTTCATTGAAGTCGCGCTCGATAGCGGCGACCAAGTCGACGTCGAACGCGCCACCTGGCCACAAGCGCGTTGGAGCTGGAACGCCAAAGAAAACCGAATGGAGGTGAAAGAGGAGTTCAAATACGTGCAGTTTCCTCTCGCACCAGCCTGGGCGCTCACCATCCACAAGGCCCAGGGCATGACGCTCGACAGCGTCGAAATCGATCTCGGCCGCGGCGCGTTTGCGTCTGGCCAAACCTATGTCGCCCTCTCGCGCGCCCGCAGCATGCACGGCTTACGCCTGACGCGCCCGCTGACGCCGCGCGACGTACAGGTCGATCCCGCAATCGCTGAGGGCTTGGCCCGCTTGGGCGCCTAATAGGCGCTCTTTCTTAGGCGGCGCACACGCAGACGCCAGTCTAGGACCGCGCGCCTTATGGGTGTTTAAGCCAAGGGGGTGTTTAAGCGAAGGCCCGCCGCGGGCTGGCGCTATGCTCGCCATGCACGGCGCCTGCGTCGTCGACCTCAACCAGCTTTACGTCATAGCCCCAAAGGTCGGCGACGTGTTGCAAGACTTTGTCGGCGTCGCCTTCTTCCAAAGTTATCTTATCCAGCACGCGGTGCTGCAAAATGAGCTTTCGATCGCCGGCAAGATCGACATCGACAATCTGAATGTCAGGATCGCGATAGGCGACATCGTAGTGCTTGGACAGCGCGCGCCGGATTTTGCGGTAGCCGCGCTCGTCGTGGATCGCGGCGACATCCAGCTCTTCATGTTCCTCGTCGTCAACCACACGGAACAACCCGAAATCCCTGATCACTTTTGGCGACAAAAATTGCGACACAAAGCTTTCGTCGCGGAAATTCGCCCACACTTCGCGCAAGGTGGCGTAAGCGTCTCCCGCGCCAGCAATGTCGGGCATCCATTCGCGGTCTTCCTCAGTCGGGTTCACGCAGACGCGCTCGATATCGCACATCATCGCAAAGCCAAGCGCGTAAGGATTGATGCCCGAATAGCGGCGGTCATCGAAATCTGGCTGCAAAACCACGCTGGTGTGAGAGTGCAAGAACTCAAGAAAGGCGCCGTCGTCGATCTGACCTTTCTCATGCAAGCGGTTCATGATGCGATGGTGCACGAAGGTCGCGCAGCCCTCGTTCATCACCTTGGTTTGCCGCTGCGGATAAAAGTACTGATTGATCAGCCGTACGATCCGCAGGATCTCACGCTGCCAGCCGGCCAAACGCGGCGCGGTTTTTTCCAGAAAGTAGAGTAAGTTTTCTTCCGGCAGTCCGAGCAAAGCCCGGCGGCGCTCGTCCTCCTCCTTGGTTTGCTTGCGCTTCTGGCCCTGCGGCACCGTGCGCCAGAGGTCGTTGAAGAGCTGCTCTCCATGGCGCCGGCGCTCTTCTTCGCGAAGTTGCTCGGATCGCAAATCCGGCATGCGTTTGCGCGGGAACCGATGGATGCCGTGGCTTTGCAAAGCGTGCGCCGCATCAATCACTCGTTCAACTTCGGCGACGCCATAACGGTCTTCGCACTTTGTGATGAAGCCGCGCGCGAATTCCAAATAATCGAGGATGCCGTCGGCGTCGGTCCATTGCTTGAATACGTAATTGTTCTTGAAGAAGTGGCTATGCCCATAGCCCGCATGCGCGATGACGAGCGTCTGCATCATCGCGGAGTTTTCCTCCATGATGTAGACGAGGCAAGGATTAGAGTTGATGACAATCTCGTAGGCGAGCCCTTGATGCCCCTTGCGGTAGAGCGCCTCGTTGCGTGCGAATTCCTTGCCGAAGCTCCAGTGGCGATAAAATAGCGGCATGCCGGTGGAGGCATAGGCGTCGAGCATCTGCTCGACGGTGATCACTTCAATCTGATTGGGGTAAGGATCGAGCCCCATCTCCTTGATGCCGATCTCGCCGCAAGCCTCGTGGACACGCGCGATGAGGTCGAAATCCCAGTCCGGACCCTTGAACAACAACTTAGATTGGGGTGCGAGCAAACTCATGGGGCCTCCGCACCCGCTGGCCGGCGCGCAAACAACTCGCGGAACACCGGATAGATGTCGCGCCGGTGGCGCACTTTTCGCATCGCGAAAGGCTGGCCGTCTGGAATGCGCCGATAGGCGCGCCACAAATTGGTGGACGGCTCGCCCGCGCCAGGCTGGCTGTCGTCCTCATCATCCATACCGACTTCAACATAAGCATAATATTGGCAGATCGGCAGTATAACGTCCTTGAGTTCGTTCAGCACCACGGCGTTGTCGCTTGAGGTATTGTCGCCGTCGGAGGCCTGCGCGGCGTAGATATTCCAATCGCTCACTGGATAACGATCGCGCACGATCTCGGCCATTTTGAACAATGCGGTCGACACCACCGTGCCGCCAGTCTCGCGCGAATAGAAAAACGTTTGCTCATCCACCTCTGAGGCTTCGTGGGTGTGGCGGATAAACACGACATCCACGTGCTCGTAGCGACGGTTCAAGAACAAATACAAGAGCGAGTAGAACCGTTTCGCCAAGTCCTTCATGTGCTCGTTCATGGAGCCGGAAACATCCATCAAACAAAACATTACCGCCTTGGCGATTGGCTTTGGCTGCGATTCCAAGCGTCGATAACGCACGTCTACGGGATCAATGTAAGGAATGAGCTTGGTGCGCCGCCGCGCGCGTTCGAGATCGGCTTCCAGTTGGGCGATCAGTTCGCCGTCATGCCCCTCAGCTTCAGCTTCTGCGAGCTTGACCTCAAGCGCTGCAATCTCTTCCGGTTTTGGCCGCTTGAGAGCGATGCGCCGTGACATGGAATGGCGCAAGGTGCGAGGCACCGAGATGCGAGACGGCGGGCCCGAGGTCGCATATCCCGCTTGACGCCAAAGCACCGCTTGCGCGCCAGCGATCTGGCGCTTGGCGAGATCGGGCAATTCCAAATCCTCGAGGTAGAGATCGAGATATTCCTCATCGGATAGCGCGAAGCGGAATTCGTCTTCGCCATCGCCCGCGTCGCTTGCCTGCGACTTGCCCCCGGCGCCGCCTTCGGGGCGCTGAATGGTGTCGCCTTCGACGTACTTCTTGTTGCCCGGCAGCAGATAGTCGCGCGCGCCCCCTTCGCGCGAACGCCGCAGCGTTGGCTCATGCACGCCCCCCGAAGGGATGGAGATCTCGCCGCCTTTGCCGGCATCCTTTATCGAGCGCTGGCTGGACGCCTCTCGCACCGCGCGCCGCACCTGGGCGCGCGCACGCCGTAGAAAACGCTGTCGGTTGGCGAAGCTCTTGCCGCCGGGGTTCAGGCGCCGGTCGATGATATTCATACCGCCCACGCGCTCCGCCAAAGGGGACGTCGGTTTTGCGACAAGAGCGCTCTCATTAGAGCCCTACCCTGCTTGCTTGACGCGCATGTACCACTCGACCAACCGGCGGACTTGGCGCTCAGTGTAGCCGCGCTCGACCATGCGCAACACAAACTCCTCGTGCTTCTTTTCGCTCTCGCCGTCTTTCTTCGACCCGAACGAAATGACCGGCAACAAGTCCTCGACTTGGCTAAACATGCGCCGCTCTATCACTTCACGGATTTTTTCGTACGAGGTCCAGGATGGATTCTTACCGCCGTGGCCGGCGCGTGCGCGCAAGGTGAACTTCACGACTTCGTTGCGGAAATCTTTCGGATTGGCGATGCCAGCCGGCTTTTCAATCTTCGAAAGCTCTTGGTTGAGCAGCTCGCGATTGAGCAATTGGCCGGTATCTGGGTCCTTGAAGTCGATGTCTTCGATCCAGGCGTCGGCGTAATCGACGTAACGATCGAACAGGTTTTGCCCGTAGTCGTGATAGCTTTCGAGATAGGCCTTTTGGATCTCGTTGCCGATGAACTCCGCATAACGCGGCGCCAAATCGGCCTTCACAAATTCCAGCAGTTTGTTCTCGGTCTCTTGGGGATATTGCTCGCGGCGCACGTTTTGTTCGAGCACGTACATAAGATGGACGGGATCGGCTGCGACTTCGTTAGTGTCGTGATTGAAGGTCGCGGCCAGCACCTTAAACGCAAAGCGCGTCGAGATGCCTTCCATGCCTTCGTCGACGCCGGCTGCGTCTTTGTACTCCTGCAGAGTGCGCGCCTTCGGATCGACCTCTTTTAGGCTCTCGCCGTTATAGACGCGCATCTTCGCGAATGCGTTGGAGTTCTCGTGCTCTTTCAAGCGCGACAGCACCGAAAAGCGCGCCAGCATTTCAAGGGTGCCAGGAGCGCACGGCGCCTCCGAAAGCTCCGAGGAGCGGATCAGCTTCTCGTAAATTCGCTTTTCTTCGTCGACGCGCAGGCAATATGGCACTTTGATCACGAAGATGCGGTCGATAAAGGCCTCGTTGTTCTTATTGTTCTTGAAGGTTTGCCACTCGGCCTCGTTCGAGTGCGCCATGATGATGCCGGTATAGGGAATGGCGCCGATATTTTCGGTGCCAACATAATTCTGCTCCTGCGTAGCCGTCAGCAACGGGTGCAGCATCTTGATTGGCGCTTTGAACATCTCGACGAATTCAAGCATCCCCTGGTTGGCGCGGTTCAATCCGCCTGAGTAGGAATAGGCGTCCGGGTCGTTCTGCGCGTGCAGCTCGAGCTTGCGGATGTCGACTTTGCCAACCAGCGAGGAGACGTCCTGATTGTTGTCGTCGCCTGGCTCGGTCTTGGCGATGGCGATCTGGCGCAGGCGCGAAGGCATCACCTTGGCCACGCGAAATTTGGTGATGTCGCCGCCAAATTCATCGAGACGCTTGATGCACCAGGGGCTCATCAGCCCTGTCAGGCGCCGCTGCGGGATGGCGTACTCGTCTTCGAGCTTTTGGCCCCACACCTCCGGATCGAACAGCCCGAGTGGATGCTCAAACACCGGGCTCATTTCTTCGCCCGCCTTCAACACATAGATCGGCTTGTCTTCCATCAGCGCCTTCAAGCGCTCCGCAAGCGAGGACTTTCCGCCCCCGACCGGCCCCAGCAGGTAAAGAATTTGCTTGCGCTCTTCCAAACCCTGCGCCGCGTGACGGAAGAAGGCGACGATGCGCTCGATCGTTTCTTCCATGCCGTAGAATTCGGAGAAGGCTGGATAGAACCGCACCGTGCGGTTCATGAAGATGCGCCCGAGCCGCGCGTCCTTGGAGGTATCCACCATCCGCGGTTCGCCGATCGCGGCGAGCAGGCGCTCGTGTGCTGTCGCGTAAGCCATGGGGTCGTCGCGGCACAGCGCAAGGAAGTCGCCTACCGACATTTCCGCTTCGCGCCGTTGCTCGAACGAGCGCGCATAGCTGCGAAAAAGTTCCTCAGACATTAGTCCTCCGTCGCGCCCTCCAAACCTTAACCTAAGTACTCGTTTCGGTTTCGCAGCGCATTTGTGAACGATCGCTCATGAACGTGGCATGTGTAAGGTGCCCCGGAGGATGACATGATTTGGCCCCGCTCGCGCGTCGCCGCTGGCAAAATCGTCAGGCGTTGCCGGGCGCCCGCGCCCAAGCGCTCGCACCCAGCGCCGGCCGGACCCCGGCCGCTTCGCTAACCAGCGGTAAAAATCCTCACTTTACGCGACCTTAAGCACGATCCGGCACATCTCATTGGTTCGCACCGCGAGGGGACGATGAGTGACACCGCTTGGGTTTTGAAGGGCATCGAACCTGCTGCGCGCCAGCAGGCGATCGACGAGGCGGCCCGGCGCGGCGTCAGCCTGGGCGACCACCTCACTGATATTGTTCTGCAAAATGCGCTTGCCGCGCAAATGCGCGGCCAAGCGAGGCCGCTTTTGGGCGAAGCCTGCGCCGATACAGACATCCACATGCCCTCTGAGGAGCCGCGCGAGGCGTTTGCGATCCGCCACCGCTTGAAAGCGCTGGAAAAGCGGCTTTCGGCTTCAGTCGGCAGCATTGACGGCACTTTGCATGCCCTCGACGGCGCGCTCTTTGATCTGACCGCCCGCATTGGCGACGTCGAGGCGTTGGCCGGCGACAGCGCCCATAATTTTGCCCAGGCGCTCAAAGAGCTGCACGCCAACCTCGCCGCGCTCCGCATTCAACTAGAGGACGCCGAAGCCGCCGCCGCCCGCGCTGGGGAAACCAACCAATCTGCTCACCTTGAACTCGCCGACGCGTGCGGCGAACTCGACCAGCGCATCGATGGCGTCGAGCGTGTTGCGCGCAACGCTGACGGCGCTGCAGCGTCCTTAGCCTTAGAGCACGAGGCGCTGCGCCAAGCCGTCGCCGACGATCTCGACGCACTTGCACATCAAACCACTGAGCGACTGGGCGAAGGTCTGGCGCAAGTGCGCGCCGCCGCCGACGCGGCCGCACGCCACGCCGACGCAGCCGCGGCCAACCTGGTCAATGAATTGCGGGAATTGCGCCAAGCCATCGATGCGCGCTTGGAAGACAGCTTAGCCGAAACCAAAAGCCGCATGCACGCCGCTTTCGCCGAAGCCGCTGACCGCATGGCCACGCTCGCTGACCGGGTGCTTGATGGCGAGCGCGCGCAGATGCGCACCGCCGAACAATTGCGCGGCGAAATCTCCAACGTTGAGGACGCAACCCAAACCGCGCTTGAAGAAACCGCCGAAAGCCTACGCCGCGCCGATGCCCGCCTCGGCGCCGAGCTCATCCGCAGCCAGGAGGCGACACAGGCTGATCTCTCCGCCGTCCAGGCCGAATTGGCGCGAGAAGCCGATGACATGCGCGAACGCCACCTTGGCGCTTTGGCGCGCCTCGCCCAAGTGGAAAACGCGCTCCACAGCGCCACCGACGAAACTGAAGAGCTCCGAAATTCCATCGCCATACGCATCGCAGCCTTGAGCGCCGGCAGCCGGGAAGCGCTCGCCCAGGCCGAGGTCGGATGGCGCCAGAGCCTCGAGAGCCTCGCAGCGCGCGTGCGCGCCAGCGACGACAAACTCGAGGACGCCCGCCACACGTTGAGCGCCGACACCCAACGGGTCGAGGCCTGCACCCTGGCGGCGCTTGAAAAGCTCAACACCGACCGCGTCGCAGGCGATGGGGCGCTGGCGCGAGACCTCGATGGCGTCTTCACCGCCATGCGGGCCTCCATAGCCGATGCGCGCCAGTCTTTTGAGACTGACAATGCTGCGCTGCGCGGCCAGCACGCGGCCATGCAGGCGCGCCTCGACGTTGTCGACACCGCGCTCACAGCAATTACGCCATTGCAGATTTCAGTGGCTGAAATACCCGCGCTCAAAGCCATGGCGGGACGGGTTGCAGCCCTAGAAGGCCTTGCCGCAGATATGCCGGCCACCAAGGCTGCAACAGAGGCCATCGCAACGTTACAGACAGCACTCGCCCGCATCGAAGCGGGATTGCCCGATCGCGGCTTCGAAATCGAGCTCGGAGCGCGCATGCAAAAGGCCGAACACGCCATCGCGAGCTTCAAAGCCGATGACGCCAACGCCCGCCTACGCACACAGCTCGACGCGCTAGCCGCCCAACTCGCCGCCCAGCAAGACGATACCCCAGCACGCCTTGCCGCCATGGCCGCGAAAATCGAGGCGCTGGCTGGGGAGTTCGCCGCCCAACGCCACGCAGAGCCCCCCGCAATCGCCGCGCTCCGCACCCAGATCGCAAATCAAAGCAGCGCGCTCGCCGCGCAGGGCCAAGTTCTGGCTGCCCGCGAAGACGCAAGCAGCGAAACTGCCGTTAATCTGGAGAACGTAGCGCGCATGCTGACCCGTCTCAGCACCCGAAGCGTAGAAGCCGAAACCCAAGCGCAAGAGCGCCTGCATAAGCTTGAGGTTGGCTTCGCTGACCTTCGCCTCGGCCAGCTCGCCGCCACCGATCACGCCGACCGGGCCTCCATCGAAACCATTGCCATCATCAACGCCCGCATCGCCGACATGGAGAGCCGCAGCGCCGGCGCCTTGGCTGAAATCCATGCCCAAATCGCCGCTTTCCTGGCCGACAATGAAACTCGCCTCGAGGCCATCGAGCAGGCGCCGAGCCCGGCCCTGCCCGAGCGCCCGTTCGCCCAAATCGAGGCGCGCCTTGATGAGCTTGAGCTGCGAGATCTAGGGGCCGAATTCATCGAACTCCGCCGGCGTATCGACGATCGCATCCTGGGTCTTGAGCAACGCAGCATCAACGCCCTGGAGCGGGTTTGCGATTCCGTGGCGCTGATCGAACAGCGGCTCCTGCAATCCGGACCAGACCGCGATGTCGCCAGCGCATGACACGCAAATGTGACCTGAAGCGCACGCTTTTCGCCAAACTTCACTAATAGGGCGCCATTCCGCTGCGCTGCGCCATTGCATTCACGCTTTGGCAACCGCACAGGGCAAATTCTGTCACATGGCGCTTCGCTCGACATTCGCGTTTGCGGCCAGAGCCCTTGCCGCTTTGCTGCTGGTCAGCGCGATGCTTATTGCGTGGACCCAATCGCAAGGCTCTGCGCAAGCCCAATCGACCGGACCGCAAGCCGCGAGCCCGGCCATCTATGTGCGGGTAATCGACGGGGCAACCATCGAAGACCTGCGCTCGGCCACCATCTACCGGATCGCCGATGTGCAAGCAGCGCCTAGGGACGCAGCTTGTGCGGCTGAGGCCCGGCTTGGCGACCGCGCCGCGGCTTTGGCGGGCGCGCTCGTGGCCAGGGCGCGTACGCTAGAACTCCGCGCCACTGGAGACGCCGATCGTTCCGGTCGTCCCATGGCCTACCTAACCGCCGACGGCCGCGACATTGGCGAGGCGCTGATCGCCCAGGGTTTTGGTCGTCCCGCCCGCGACAACGCTCGCCCCTGGTGTGACAATGAAGGCGGTCTGATCCTCTGATTTGCAGGCCTTGGAGGGGGTTCGCGCGCTTGTGCGCATGCGGCTCCCGCCATAAGCGATGCCCATGACGGCCATCGACGAACTCATCAAAACCCTTACGCTCGACCAAATCGAGGTGAACCTGTTTCGCGGCTTCACGCCGCCGGAAGAGAGGTTTCGCATCTTCGGCGGCCAGGTGGTGGCCCAAGCCCTCCTCGCGGCGTATAAAACCGTCGAAGGTCGCGTCTGCCATTCGCTGCAGAGCTATTTCATCCGCCCGGGCGATCCCAGCATTCCGGTGCTCTATCAAGTCGAGCACTCCCGCGACGGCAAAAGCTTCACCACGCGCCGTGTCATCGCCATTCAGAAAGGCGAACAAATCTTCAATCTCGCCTGCTCGTTCCAAACGCTGGAAGAAGGCTACGACCACCAGAACGCCGTGCCCGCAGCGCCGTCGCCTGAGGACGTGAAGGATGAAAACGAGCGCTGGCGGGCAGTGTTCAAGGATCAGCCTGAGCAATTGAAGCGCTGGGTGCACGACCGCCCGATTGAGATGCGGCCGGTTGATCCCATCAATCTCGTTAACCCCACGCCTGCGCCGGCCGAGCACATGGTGTGGCTGCGCGCGACGCGCGATCTTGGCGATGACGTCATCATGAACCAGGCGCTCTTGGCCTACGCTTCGGATTTCTCCCTGCTGGGCACCGCGCTACGCCCCCACGGCGCGAGCTGGCTCTCGGGCGTGCAGACCGCAAGCCTCGACCATATCATCTGGTTTCATCGTCCCACCAATTTCAGCAAATGGCATCTCTATGCCCAAGACAGCCCGTCTGCATCGGGCGCGCGTGGCTTCAATCGCGGCGCAATGTACCGCCAAGACGGCGTCTTAGTCGCCTCGATGGCGCAGGAGGGCTTGATGCGCATGGCGCACTGACCCATCGGCCGCCACCGAAGCGGCCAATAAGCGACGATTGCCCGATCGAGATGAGACTGCCGGCCTGATCGACATGCCGCGCTCGAAGATTTGGCGCGACCGTACGCGCCTCTGCTGGCCACCCGGTCAGACATAGTCGAACAGGCACATAAAGCCGAAATCCATATGTAGCTGCTGGTGACAGTGAAAGAGCGTGCGGCCCGGATTGTCGGCCACGAAATCGACTTCCAAGCGCTGATAGCCGCCAAGCATCACCACATCTTTGGTAATCCCGCTTGTCGCCCTGCCCGCGATGCGGGCCAGTTCAAAACTGTGGCGGTGCAAGTGCACCGGATGAATGTCGTCGCTGGCGTTGGCCATGCGCAGCCGGTAACGACGCCCACGTCGCAGCTTAAACATGGACTGGTTCATCTGCGCGTCGGAATAGGCAACGCCATTGATGGTCCAGCGATTGAAGCCGTTGATGGCGGCGTTTTGCTTGGCGAACGCCAAGTCGAATATCTCATCGGGCGCCGGGGTCTGCACGCGCGAGGGACCAAAGGCGGTGTAGTCCCAAGAGGAACGCGGCGGACGCGTCCATTGCGGGGGACCAGAGGCGAGCGCGTATTCGACGACGATGCCCATGCCATTGCCGCGATCGTCGTCGGCAACGTCGCCCAGCACCCAAACGCCCGGACGACTCATCTCGACTATGGCTGAGACGCGCTCGGCGGTTCCGAGCCAGAGCACCGGCGCGCTTACAGGCTTCGGCACAGGATTACCGTCTAGCGCGACGACCTCAAACACATGGCCGGGCAAAGCGAGACTGCGAATCTCGGTGGCGCTGCCATTGAGGATGTGCAGCAGCACACGCTCCCCTTGGCGCACTCTAATCGGCTCGCCGTGGCCCAGCATGCGCCCGTTGATGGTGAAATGCTGGTAGCCAACCTCATAGCCATGGGGCGCGCCCTGCGCGAGCGATGCCTGCATTGCGCCTTCGCCTTGAGAACGCAGCGCAGCATCGACAGCCTTTGGACTGAGGAAATCCATCGCCATGTCGCCGCCCTGGCTTAGGGTCGGCCCGAACTCCTTCAGCGTGAGAAACACCTCGCGATCGTAGCGTCCCGGATCGCGCTTGGGTTCAATATAGACGGGTCCGACCTGGCCGCCATAATGGCCTGCGCTCAGATCGGCGCCGGCGACGACGTGGGTATGATAGAAGCGAAAACCCGAGGGGCCCGGCGTGAAACGCGTGCGCCGCGTTCCGTGCGCGGGAATAAAGGGCGTCCCTTCCTCTGCGGCCCCATCCACATCGACGGAAAGTCTTTGGCCGTGCCAGTGAAGCTGTTCGGGCCGATTTGTCTGGTTGCGAATGTCGATGGTGACAGGCCGGCCCTCCACAAAGCGCAGCAAGGGACCTGGGAACTGACCGTTATAGGTGGTGGTCGATACGGTGACCCCAGGCGCCAATTCGATGTTCGCCTGTGCGATGGTGATGACGTGATCGGCCGCTCCACTTGGCGCAGACGTGAACGGCGAGCATCCCGTTATGGCGGCGCCGACAACGCCGGCCCCGCCGAGTTCGAGCACACGTCTACGGCTGACGGGCATATTCCAACCTCATGAAGCGCGGACCATCGTCGGCGGCCTTATGTGAACCACAATCTACCAACCAGCGAAATCTCGAATGTCGAGGACGACATCGAGCGCGATAACCCGGGAACCGCGGCTTGGAGCACCAGCGCGCGACGAACCCAAGGGGGCCTAAAGATCTGCCTTCTGGATTTATTCGCCTGCAAGTCCCTGGCGGCGAAGACGATCTCTGCGGGCGCCAGGTGGGTAACCTGGCCCCGCTGGGTGTCTTCGCGCTGTGCCTTCGACCACACCAAATTACGGCTGAAGGCCGCGTCAGTTTCTGCGTTCGTCTCGCTATTTGCGAGCACGAACAATAAGCAGGAATACCGCGGAAGAGGACGATGCGTTGATAGCAAAATAGAATGCGCCGCAGTGCTGAGACGCACAGCCGCTTGTGTGCACTTCTTTTTTCCACCTCGTCGCGATCCGCATTACGGCAGGTAGCGGCAAACGGGAGGCCGTTACGGCCTGCCATGAGACAAGCCGCTGTTGCGCTCAAATTGGAGCGCCACAAATGACGTCGAGAGACAACGAAGACTTCTTCGATGGCGATGTCGAGAAACGGACCAACCCGACACTCTCTCATCTGGCACAGCAGAACGATGCTTTCCGATCTGGCTCTGACTTCCATTCACCCTTGATGGGCAGCCGCCTACACACCCAAGGCATCGACGCGCTGGGACTGGAAACCGTGCTTGATATCTGGGCTCGCGTAAGAGCATTCAGCGAGTTTAGCGTCGACAATGACCCCTACGGCGAGCACGATTTCGGAAGCTTCGATCATCCCGTTGCGGGTAAGATCTTCTGGAAGATCGACTACTACGCGCTCGACTTGAAATACGGTGCCGAAGACCCAAGCGATCCCCTGAAGACACACCGCGTTCTAACGGTGATGCTCGCCATCGAGTATTAGAGCCAAGCAGCCGCGCTTCTATAATTGTCCTCAAAGCGCGGCGACGCTTGGCGCGCCTGGCCCCCCCTAAACAGCGGACCATGGAAAATACCCACCACAAAGATCGCGCCGACACGGGCAGCAAAATGCCCCCAGCTGGGGCCTTAGCTACCCGCGCGGATAAGGCTTAACTGCTGGATTTTATTGGATTTCCTTGGAGCGGGCGATGAGATTCGAACTCACGACCCCAACCTTGGCAAGGTTGTGCTCTACCCCTGAGCTACGCCCGCATCCTGGGTGCGTGAGCAAGCCCACGCTGAGGGGCGCTCATATCGCAGAGCCGCCGCGGACACGCAAGTGGCGGGACCCCGAGCATCCAAAGCTCGGCGGCTACCAAATCTCCCCAAAAACCCTGACCCAATTGCCGCCAAGCACCTTTTCGGCCGCCTGGGCCGAATATCCGCGCTTCAGCAGCGCGTCAGCGATCACCAAAGCGCGGTCCGGTCGGTTCAACCCCTCGACATAAGTCATGCGGTCTTCTTCAGGCGCAGCGACGCCAGCTGCGTGGCGCTGGCGCTCCTCGTCTGCGAACGCGGCCTGCGCTTGGGGAGAATTGTCCATGCTCTCAAAACTGGTGTCACTGCCAATGCCAACATGATCTTCACCCATGACCGTGAGCGCATGGGTCATATGGGCCATGTAGTCATCGAGGTTAGGCTGGCGTGGGCTTGGGGTCAGATACGGCAGATCATAGACGCCGAATACGCCCCCCTTCTGCGCAAGCGCCCGCAACTGATCGTCAGTCTTGTTGCGTGGATGGGGATGTATGGCGACGCAGCCGCCGTGGCTCATGATCACCGGCTTGCGCGACGCCGCCATGGCGGCCAGGGTGGTCGCCGCATTGGCGTGACTCAAATCGAGCGCCACCCCGACCGCGTTCATTTTGGCGATCGCCTGGCGGCCGAGATCGGTAAGCGTCGCCTCCGGCGGCGCCATCACGCCGGCGCCAAACGGCGATGTCAAATTGTAGGAAAGCTGCATCACCCGCACACCCAAGCCGCGGAAGAGTTCGATGCGATCGACTTTGTCCTCAAGACAGCTCGCGCTTTCGAAGCCGAAGATGACGCCGAGCTTGCCGTCACGCTTGGCTGCGGCGATGTCGCCAACGCCTCGGACCTGTAGGAAATTCTCTGGATAAGCCTCGATCAGGCGCTGATAGAGCGCAATCTCGGCCAAAGTGTCTTCAAAAGGCGCATTGAAGCCCCCGATCGATGTCTTCAGCGCGGTGAGGCCAGAATTGGCCACCAATGCAAGCGTCTCTCGCGACATCGGCAATTGCCCCGCCGCGGCGGGCGGCCCAATGTTGCCATCGACCACCAGGGCGCGTAGCCAGAGCGCCCGCGCCGCCGGCGAAATCAGCTCCGCCGACGCCCCCGCCACACCCGCGCCAAAGGCCACCGCCAACGCGCCCGCGCCAAAAAAAGCAAATTCTCGCCGATCCATCTCATGTCCTCACCGTTCAAGATGCGCGCACGCTAACGAGGAGATGGGCTACTCGCCCTTCTCGGCTTTGCGCGGCGCCTTCAACCGCCTGCGATTGACATGGCTGTCGGGCGCCAGGTGACCCTCAGGCGTGCGACCGCGGAAATAGTCGCGCTGCCAGCCTTGCTTGGCGGCTTCGGAATCGCGATCTCCCAGTCGATTTAGAAATTTCGTGCGGCTCTCGCCCCAGGCTTGGTATTGGCGCATGAGCTCTGGATCTTCCTGGATAGACTTGATGATCGGTTGGGTTTCATCGATCGCCGTATGCGGGATCGGAAACACAAAGCAGAAGGGCTCGCCCTTCTTGAATGAGATCATGCCCGGACGCGTGAAGCGCCAGTTCATGGTGAAAGGAAACGGCAGCCAATAGGTTTCCACCACGC
>Ga0209698_10004684_pt1 | contig 14921 bp, 12 predicted proteins | sample LitLauG_LLR_2012_FD_187203 | JGI IMG/M metagenome (GOLD analysis project Ga0209698, IMG submission 187203) | Freshwater sediment microbial communities from Pennsylvania, USA - Little Laurel Run_MetaG_LLR_2012 (SPAdes) (version 2) | ecosystem: Environmental > Aquatic > Freshwater > Creek >...
CGTCTGGGCAATGTCATCGAGCAGATCGGCAAGGTGCTCGCCGACCAGGCGCGCCGCCGCGCCGCCGCGCGCGCCCATTCGCAGGCGGACGCGCGGCAGGGCGGGCCGGACGAAAGGGCGACCGCCGGCTCCCGCGCCAGCGATCACTTCGAGCCGCCGTCGTCGACGCATTTCGCGCGCCTGCGCGGCAAGCTAGTGCTTCCGGTGCAGGGCAGCATCGGCTCGCGCTATGGCGCGGCCCGTCTTGGCGAGGACGGCAAGCCGCAGGATGGTGCGCCCGCCTGGAAGGGCCTGTTCATCCGTGCCGATGCAGGCAGTCCGGTGCATGCCGTGGCTGCCGGCCGCGTGGTGTTCGCCGACTGGCTGCGCGGTTTCGGCAACCTGCTCATCCTCGATCACGGCGAGGGCTTTCTCTCGGTATATGCCAACAACGAGACCCTGCTGCACAGCGTGGGCGAGGAAGTGGCGGCCGACGACGTGGTTGCCGCAGTGGGCAGCACCGGAGGCAACGCCCAATCCGGCCTATACTTCGAAATGCGGTTCCAGGGTCGTCCTTTCGATCCGCTGGCCTGGGCCGTGGCACGGTAACCTGCGTGCTGCCGGCAGCCGGGTTCCGGCAGTTCGCCGGCGTCTTTCCGGCATGTCTGGAGGTTCGATGAGCGGTCGCATTCGCAGTTGGGGATTGGTTGGGGTCGGCCTCATTGCCGGCGTGTCAATCAGCTATGGCGTCACGGCCTATGCGTTCCGCGACGCCCGCTCCGTGCTGCCCATCGAAGAACTGCGCGAGTTCACCGACGTGTTCGGCGCCATCAAGGCCAACTATGTCGAGCCCGTCGAGGACAAGAAACTGCTGCAGGAAGCCATCACCGGCATGCTTGCAGGCCTCGACCCGCATTCGGCGTTCCTCGACGGCGAGGCCTATCGCGACCTGCAGATCGGCACGCAGGGCGAGTTCGGCGGACTGGGAATAGAAGTGGGCGCCGAGGACGGCGCGATCAAGGTCATCGCCCCCATCGACGACACGCCAGCGGCGCGCGCCGGCATCCATGCCGGCGACCTCATCATCAAGATCGACGACAAGTTCACGCGTGGCATGAACCTGGGCGATGCCATCAAGCTGATGCGCGGCAAGCCGCAGACGCCCATCGTGCTGACGCTGGCGCGCAAGGGCGAGCCGCAGCCCCTCGAGATCCGCATTGTCCGCGACATCATCCGCGTGCAGTCGGTCAAGGCGCACATGATCGAGCCCGGCTACGGATTCGTGCGCATCTCCCAGTTCCAGGACCGTACCACCGAGGACCTGGTCAAGCAGATGAACGAGCTCTACAAATCCGGTCCGCTCAAGGGCCTCGTGCTCGACCTGCGCAACGATCCGGGCGGAGTGCTCAACGGCGCCGTCGGCGTGGCTGCGGTGTTCCTGCCGGCCGAAACCACGGTGGTCACCACGGAGGGCCGCACGGAAGATGCGCATCGCAAGTATGTGGCGGCACCCGCCGACTACCTGCGCGGCAGCAACGATGACCCCCTGGCGCGGTTGCCCGAAGGCGTGAAGACCGTGCCCATGGTCGTGCTGGTCAACGGGGCCAGTGCCTCGGCTTCGGAGATCGTCGCCGGCGCGCTGCAGGACCACAAGCGCGCCAAGCTCATCGGCACGCAGACCTTCGGCAAGGGCTCGGTCCAGAGCGTGATCCAGATCCGCAACGATCGCGACAGCCCCGCGGCCATCAAGCTCACCACTGCGCGGTATTTCACCCCCAGCGGCCGATCCATCCAGGCCCAGGGCATCGCGCCCGATCTGGCGGTGGAAGATACCGCCGAGGGAAATTTTGCCGGCATCAGCGTGCGCGAAGCCGACCTGGCCAATCACCTCGTCAACAACACCGCGCCGGCGGCCCCTGCTTCGACTCCTGCGGGCAAGGCCGGCGAGAAGGCCGGCGCCGATAAGCCCGGCGTGGATAAGCCCGGAGAACCGCCGCACGCTCCGCTCACGGCCCGCCGCTACGAATTCGGCAGCGCGGATGACTACCAGCTGCACCAGGCGATGAACTTCTTCAAGGGCGTGCCGGTGGAAGTTGCCAAGGCGCACGACAAGGTCGCCGCGACCGACACCCACGACTGACCGGCGGCGCAATCACTTGCGCGGTTCATTTCGACGGCAGCCCGACGTGAGACAGGCCGCATGCGCAGCCGTGCACTGATTGCCGCGCTGGCGCTGGTCCTCGTGGCGGCGGCCGGCGGCTGGTATTTCCTGCGGCCGCGCGCCGCCGACACGCGCGCCGCTGCATCCTTGCCCGCGCCCGTTGTGGCAGACACCGGCCTGCTGGCGGCGGCCTTGCGATGGCCGGGCGCACGCAACGGCATCGACTGTGAAAGCGGCGCCGCCAAGCGCGCTGTCGATCCCCAGTCCATCGCCCGGCGCGACCGCACGACCACCAAAGCGCTGGGTGCTATCGCCGCGGAACTTGCCGCGAGCGCGGCGCCCGCCGATCATGCCCTGGGCCTTTACGTGCAGATGGCGGCTGCCGCCGTCGATATCCACACGCAATTCGCGCAGCAGAATCCGCAGTGCGGGCAAGACCCCTCCTGCGGGCCGCGGGAGGATGCTGCCCTTTTACAGGGCGCCCGCCCCTACCTGGATGGCCTGGCGGCCATCGCAACGGCCAGCAGCGATCCGGCGGCCTATGGTCTGGCGTACCTGTCCTGCACCGGCACGGACGGCACGGCCCCGGGCGGCTGCGCGCAGCTTTCGGCACGCCAGTGGGCACAGATCGAACCCCAGAATGCGCTGCCCTGGCTGTTCGTGGCCGGCGAGGCCAGCGGGCAGTCGCAGGCGCCGCTCGTCGCCGATGCCGTTTTCCGCGCCTCGCAGGCCCACGGCATCGACTCGCACTGGCGGCTGTACGCGAAGCTGCTCGATGCCAGCGCACTGCAGGGCCAGGGCGTCGATGTCCGCAACGACGTCGCGATTGCCGCGATGGGCATGGCGGCCGCGACGCGCTTTGCGCCCTACCAGCCGGTGTTTGCCTATTGCGCCAGCGATGCGCTGGCGGACGCGAACCGGCGCCAGGTCTGCGACGACCTCGCGAACATGCTGACCGAGCACGCCGACACCACCACCGGCCTGATGGTTGGCACTCGCATGGGAGAGCGTCTCGGATGGCCCGCGACCCGCCTGGATGCGTTGCGCGCACGCCGCGATGCGTACTATCAGCTTGCCGTCGACAGGATCGGATCGGATCCGGAGAGCTGCGCATCGCTGGCGCGGCAGCGCGCGTGGATAGCCCAGACGTTGGCCTACGGCGAGACGGGCGCTAGCGAACGGGCCATCGCGGCCAGCGGCCAGACCGTGGCGCAGCTTGCCCGGCGGCGCCGGGCAGCCGCGCAGGCTCAGGCTGCAGCCCAATAGCCATCGCGGGCCGGGCCGCCAGCGCCCGTGCCCCCACCAGGGCGGCCTAGTCGCCGAAGAGCTTCTGCTTGATCTCGCGGCGCTGCTGCGCTTCGAGGCTGAGCGTGGCAGTGGGCCGCGCCAGCAGCCGCGGCACGCCGATGGGGTCCCCTGTCTCCTCGCAAAAACCGTATTCGCCGGCTTCGATCTGCGCCAGCGAGGCCTGCACCTTCTTGAGCAGCTTGCGTTCGCGGTCGCGCGTGCGCAACTCCAGCGCGTGTTCTTCCTCGATGGTGGCGCGGTCCGCCGGGTCGGGGACGATCACGGTCTCGCGCAGGTGCTCCGTGGTTTCATCGGCATTGCTCAGGATCTGCCGCTCGATTTCCTGGAGCTGATGGCGGAAGAAAGCCAGCTGATCGGCATTCATGTAGTCCGAATCGGGCATGGACAGCATCTGCTCCTCGGTGGGCAGGGGCTTGCCATTGACGATGACCGGCGCTTCGCTGCGCCCGGCCGAGCGGCTCAGCAGGTATTCGGTGGCCGTTGCAATGTCCTTCTGGCTGACTGCCTGCGCCGGCCGCGCCGGCGGCTTGGGCGGCGGCAGGCCGATGGCGGCGGCCGAGCCAACGGGGTTGGACGGCGACGAGGGCACGGCGCCCAGGCGCGGGCTTCCCCGGCCGGTCGATTTCGTGGGTGCCGGTTTCGCGGCGGCCTTGACGGGCGCCAGTGGGGCCGCCTTGCCGGCCTTGACCGGCGCCGCCTTCGTATCCTTGGCGGCCTTCGCGGTGGCCGGGGCTGCCTTCCTGGCCGCCGGTTTGGCTACCGTCTTGGCTGCGGGCTTGCGCGCCGCCGCCGTGGTCGACTTGCCGGCGGCCTTGGGCGCGAGCTTGGCCGGGCGCTTGGCCGGCGTCTTCGCCGATTTTGCCGCTCCCGCGGACTTCGCGGGCGCCTTGGATTTCGTAGCCATCTATCAACCTTTCCTACCGCGCGCAGGCGCGATGTTGCGGGGTGCTGCTCACGCCAGCCTCAGCGAATCAGGCACGATTCGAGACCCTGGACAAAAACTTCCCTGGGCAGATTGCGCCCGATGAAAACCATCCTGCTCGACGGTGTGTCGCGGCGCTCCCAACTGCGCCCCGGCTCAACGCCCATCAGCATGTGCACGCCCTGCAGGATCATGCGCCGGCCCGACCCGCGAACGAAAAGCACGCCTTTATACCGAAGCAGGTCGGGTCCGTAAACCTGGATGAAGGCGCTCATCGTCTCCTCCAGGCGGCGCGCGTCGAAGGGCCGCTCCGAAGTGAAGACAAATGCCTGGATGGCGTCGTCATGGTGATGGTGGGCATGGCCGTCCTCGTGGTCATGTCCGCACCCCGGACCGTGCACGTGGCCGTCCGCCACGTCATGGGGGCCCTCGTGATCGTGCCCGTGGCCGTTCTGCGCCTGGCGATTGCGCTGGGCGTCGGGGTGTTCAGCTGCCAGGAAATCGGGGTCCAGTTCCAGCACCGAGGTCAGGTCGAAGCCGCCGATATCGAAAATGTCGCCCACCGGCACCTGCCCCATGTGGACATTGCGGATGGGTGCGCGCGGGTTCATGCGCACCAGGCGGTCGCGCAGTGAACTGGCCTGCGCCGGATCGACGAGATCCGTCTTGGAGATGAGGATGCGGTCGGCAAATCCGACCTGGTTCTGCGCCTCGGGCTGCGTGTCCAGCGTCTGGTGGCCGTGCTTGGCGTCGACCACGGTGATCACGCCATCGATACGGTAGCGGGTGCCCACCGCTTCGTCGACGAAGAAGGTCTGGGTGACGGGACCCGGATTGGCCATCCCGGTGGTCTCGATGACGACGCGATCGAAGGAAATGGCGCCCGCAGCGCGCTTGTCCCATAGCTCGCCCAGTATGCGGGCCAGGTCGCCGCGCACCGTGCAGCAGACGCAGCCATTGTTCATCTCGACGATCTGTTCGCCGGCATCGCGCACCAGCAGTTCGTTGTCGACACTCTCCGGGCCGAATTCGTTCTCGATTACGGCAATGCGGTGCCCGTGCGATTCGGCCAGGATGCGATTGAGCAGGGTGGTCTTGCCGGCACCGAGAAAGCCGGTGAGGATGGTCACGGGGATCTGGCCTCGCGTGGCGGCGTTATCCGCCGCCCGATCCCCTGCCGCATTGGTGCGCCTGTCCGCCACGTTCTGCTCCGCTTGCTGTTGGTTAACCGAACCTGCGGCCGCAAAGGCCGCCCGCCAGTCTGCGTCCTACCTTCGCCCCGGCGTGCATGCTGGCGTGGAAACCTGGGCCGGGAAGGCTGGGCCGCGCAGGCAGGCCACCCGTATCGCGCCCGGCTGCCCGTGAGAGCGCACTGGCGGGGAAAAAATTGCGGGGCGCGAAGTGTAGACCAAATTCCTGCCGCAGGGCGGGCTGCCGCGGGCGGGGGAAAGTCCTTGCAAATCAGGATCCTGCCCAGGTCCGCTCGAGCAGCAGGCCCTTGAGGTACTCGCCCTCGGGGTGGGTCACGAGGGTTGGATGATCGGAACCGGCGCCCAGGCGCGCGCGCAGGTAGCAATCGACGCCCGAATCGATGACGGCTCCAGCCACGATCTTCTGGAAGAGTTCGACGGGTATTGCGCCCGAACAGGAGAAACTGAGCAGGCTGCCCCCCGGCCGCAGCAGGCGCAGCGCTCCCAGGTTGATGTCCTTGTAGGCGCGGGCCGCGCGGTCAATCTGGTGCTGGTTGGTTGCGAACTTCGGCGGATCGAGCACGATGAAGTCGAAGCTCTGGTCCTGGTCGCGCAGCAGGCGCAGGTGTTCGAACACGTCGCCGCACACCCATTGCAGTGCCGGCGTCGCCGCTCCAGCGATGCCATTTTGCCCGGCATTGCTCCGCGCCAGCGCCAGGGCATCGGCCGAGGAGTCCACCGAAATCACTTCCGCCGCGCCTGCCAGGGCCGCCGCGAGGCTGAAGCCGCCGGTGTAGCAAAAACAGTTGAGCACGCGCGGGCCGCGGCCGTGGCGCTGAACGAAGGCGCGCACCTGAACGGCCAGGGCGTGCCGGTTGTCGCGCTGGTCCAGGTAGAACCCCGTCTTGTGGCCGCGGCGGATGTCCACCGCGTAGTGCACGCCGTGCTCGTGGATGCGGATCGTCTCGGGCGGCGCCGCCCCGCGCAGCACGCCGCCCGAGGCGGCCAGTCCTTCGCGACTGCGCAGCGCCGCGTCGGAGCGGTCGAAGACGCTGCTGCAGCCGGTGGCGGCGCACAGCGCGTCGAGCAGCGTTTCGCGATTCGCGTCGACGCCGGGGGCCTGGATCTGCACGACCAAGGTCTCGTCGTAGCGGTCGACCACCAGACCCGGCAGCCCGTCGGCCTCGCCAAAGACCAGGCGCGCGGCATTGGTGCAATCCCACAGGCCGCTGCGCCGCTCGACCGCCGCGCTGACGCGCGCGCGCAGCCACTCGGGCCCGACGACATCGGCTTCACGGTAGCTCCAGCAACGCGCGCGTATCGCCGACCCGGGCGAGTAGGCGGCCCATGCCAGGAAGCGCCGGTCGCTGCCGCGCACGTCCACCAGCGCGCCGTTGGCCGGCTCGCCCATGACCTGGGCGACGGCGGTGGCGTATATCCAGGGATGGCGCCGCTGCAGCGACTTTTCCTTGCCGGCCTTGAGCAGCACGCTGCCGCCTGCCGCCATCGCTATGGCGCCGCCGGCGGCTCGGCGGGAGCGAGTGCCGCGCTGGCCAGTTCGCCGATGCGCCCCAGCACCGCGGTCCCCAGGTTGGCGTCGAAGCGTGCCGGGTCGGAGGAACCCATGGCGATCAGCCCGAAGGGCCGCGCGTCGCCCCAGCGCAGCGGTATCAACGCAACGCTGCGTGCGTTGGCCCAGCTGGCAGCCAAGTCCTGCAGTGCGCCCAGATCGAGTCCGGCGCCGCAAACCGGCGCGGGCAGGCTGGCGGCCCAGCTGGCCGCGGCGACGTCGGCGTCGGACGGCCGCGGACCCCAGATGCGCACTTCGGCCAGGGGAACACCGAAGACCTGCTTGAGGGCATCGGCTGCCACGACGGCCATGCGGCCGCGGGCTGGTTCAGCAAGCAGCGCCTTGGTCCATTCGACCAGATGGCGGGCCAGTGCGTCGTTGTCTCGGCCGATGCGCAGCAGTTCCGTCAGGCGCGAATCCAGCGCCTTGACCCGCTCACGCAGCAGCACCGATTGGCGCTCCACCAGCGACACCGCGCTGCCCTGGTGGGGATCGGGAAGCTGCAGCTCGGTGAATAGTTCCGGGTACCGGACAAAGAAATCCGGATGCTCACGCAGGTGGCGTACGACATCGTCATCGCCCATGGGAACCCCGGCGTTGCTGCGCCGCTTCACGATGGCCCGGCTGGCCGGCGCAGGACGTCATGGCAGCTCGATCTCGCCTTCGAATACTTTTTCTGCGGGACCGGTCATGCGAACCGGCGCGACCGCCGCGGTATCGCCTGCCCGACGGCCCCAATGCCGGTCCTGCGGCGAATTGCCGGAGTTGCCCGCCCCCGGCCGGTTCTCGCGCCCCTCGCGGTCTTCCCATTCGATGCGCAGGTCGCCGCCGGGGGCATGGACCAGCACCGGCGAATCGAGCAGTCCCATGCGTATGCCGCTGACGACGGCGGCGCAAGCGCCGGTCCCGCAGGCCAGGGTCTCGCCGGCGCCGCGCTCCCAAACGCGCAGGCGCACGGTGGAACGGTCGACGATCTGCAGGAAGCCGGCGTTGACGCCGTTGGCAAAGCGTGGATGCGTCTCGATCAACGGACCCAGGGTTGGTACCGGCGCGGCTTGCGTGTCGGCGACCAGTTGCACCGCGTGGGGATTGCCCATCGACACGAGCACCACCGCGACTTCCTGGCCGCCGACCGCCAGCGGCCACAGTTGCGCCGCGCCGCATTGCCGCGCAGCCAGACCCCGGCTGTCAAAGCCCGAGGCCGACGGCCGGAAATCCGGCGGGCCCATGTCGACGCTGACCGCGCCGTCCTCGTCCAGCCGCGGCTCGATGATGCCGCTCATGGTGGCGACGCGGATCACGTGGCGCCGCGTGAGCCCCAACTGATGCACGAACTTCACGAAACAGCGCGCACCATTGCCGCACTGCTCCACCTCACCGCCGTTGGCGTTGAAGATGCGGTAGCGGAAATCGACGCCGGCCTCCTGCGCGGCCTCGACCACGAGTATCTGGTCGGCCCCGATGCCATAGCGCCGGTCGGCAAGGCGGCGCAGCGTGGCCGGCGACAGGTCCAGCGCCTGGCGCACGCCGTCGAGCATGATGAAATCGTTGCCCGCGCCCTGCATCTTCGTGAAGCGAATCTTCATGCGGCCATTATCGCTCATGCGGGCTTGCGGCCCGGCGCTGCGCGCTCAGCGGTAGACGGCCGGCGCGCCGGGGGGGCGCGTCTTGAAGCGGCGGTGGGTCCAGAGATATTGCTCGGGCATGCGCAACACCCAGCGTTCGATCTCGCGGTTCATCCGCGCCGTGTCTTCCTCGACCGATGCGCCCGGGAAGCCGGCCCAGGGCGCCTCCAGGTGCACCACGTATCCCTCGGCGGTCTGTTCCGTGACCGCCATCATGACCCGCGCGCCGGTGCTGCGCGCCAGCCGCGACACCATGGGCAAGGTGGCGGCGGGCACGCCGAAGAACGGCACGAAAATGGAGTTGGCCCCGCCGATATCCATGTCGGGCAGGTAGTAGAACGGCAGGCAGTCGCGCAGTGCCCTCAGGGCGGTGCGCAGGTCAAAGCCGTGCTTGGCGATCAGCACCGGCTCGTTGAAGCGCGCCCGCCCGACGCGCAGCTGCTCGTCCCACACCGGATTGGACTGCGGCGCATAGAGCGTCGCCATCCGCCGCTCGGTCGTCAGCCGCAGCCCGCCCGCGTCCAGGCCCACGAAGTGCGGCGAAAGCAGTATCAGCGGTGCACCGGCCGCCGCCTCCAGGTGCTCGGCGCCTTCGACGCGGACGAACTGTCGCAAGCGCTCGGCGCTGCATTGCCACAGCACGCCGTAGTCGAGCAGGCCGCGGGCCACGTGGCGGAACAGGCGTCGCGCAATGCGGCGGCGTTCGCTGCCGGCCATCTGCGGAAAGCAGGCGCGCAGATTGTCATCGGCGATGCGCCGCCGCCGCGCCACCGCCAACCAGCCCAGGTCGCCGATCAGCGCCGCCATGGCCGTGCGCAGCGCCGGCGGCCAGCCGGCGCTGGCGCGGATGACGGCCACCCAGAGGAGCGCGATGGCCCGATAGATCATGCCGGCCTCATCGCTGGTCCGCCCGTGCCGCCGGACGCGAACCGTCCGGCGCGGGTTGCGCGTCCGCCGCCGGCGGGGCTTCCACCCCGGGCGGCCGCTTGTAGCGGTTGTAGCTCCACAGGTACTGCTCCGGACAGCGCAGGATGAGCTGTTCCATCGCGGCGTTGATGCGCGCGGCGTCGGCCTGCGGCTCGCCCGCAAGGCCCGCCTCCAGCGGTTGCCAGTGGATGCGGTAGCCCGCGCCGCGCGCCAGCCGCTGGGCGTAGACCAGCACCACCAGCGCGTCGTGGGCGCAGGCCAGCCGGGCGGGCAGGGTCATCGTGAATGCCGCGCGGCCGAAAAAAGGCGCCCATACGCCCTCGCCGCGCGAAGGCACCTGGTCGGGCAGCAGGCCTACGATCTGGCGGCTGCGCAGCGCCCGCAACATCAGGCGCACGCCGTGCAGATCGGCCGGGGCCAGCAACAGGCCGTGGCGGATGCGGGCCTGCTCGAACAGCGGCCGCAGGCTGCTCTTGCGCGGAACGCGGTACAGGGCCAGCATGGGCCGCGCCCGGCCCGCAACTCCGGTCATGTGGTGCTGTGCGATCACCTCGAAGCAGCCCAGGTGCGGCGTGAGCATCAGTATGGCGCGATCCTGGCGCAGCAGACCCTCGATCAGATCGGGGTTGGCGGTCTGCACCCGCGCCTGGATCTGCGCGGCGCTCGCGGTCCAGACCCAGGCCAGTTCGAGCGCCTGTTTGCCGCCTTCGGCGACGGCGCGGCGCAGCACGCGGCGGCGCCCCGCAGCGTCCGCAGCCACGGCGGCCGGCAGGTTCTCGCGGATCCGCCGACGGTACGAAGGCGACGCCCAGTAGACCACCCAACCCAGCGCGCTGCCCAGCAGGTGCAGCGTCGGCAGGGGCAGCATCCCCAGCAATCGAAAGGCGGCGATCAGCATCGCGGGGATGCCGGGCGGGCGGCGGCGCGGGATGGTGCCGGCGGGGTCGGGTGCGGTGGCTGCATGGCAAGCCGGGATAGTACTGACGAAAGTCAAGTGCCGAACCGGCCGCGGGCAACGGTGCCCGACCGATCACCGACCGATCGCCTATACTGCGGGCACGAACGGCCGGTTTAATGGTCAACTTGCAGGGCCGTTCGGGCGGGCAGCATGGGCTGCCGGCGGAAACATCTGCTAAAGCGTCACCCGCCATAGTGGCCACGGGGCGCAGTTTGACCCCGGGAGCGCACATGGCAGGCGATTATCTTTTCACCTCCGAATCGGTTTCGGAAGGCCACCCCGACAAGGTGGCGGACCAGATCTCGGACGGCATCCTCGACGCTATCCTCGAACGCGATCCGCGTGCCCGCGTGGCGGCCGAAACCCTGGTCACCACCGGCCTCGTGGTTCTTGCCGGCGAGATCACGACCAGGGCGGTCATCGACTACCCCGCAGTGGCGCGCGAGGTCATCAAGCGCATCGGCTACGACAACAGCGATTTCGGCATCGACTACAAGGGCTGCGCGGTCATGGTCTGCTACGACCGCCAGAGCCCCGACATCGCGCAGGGCGTGGACGAGGGCAAGGGCCTGGATCTTGACCAGGGCGCCGGCGACCAGGGCCTCATGTTCGGGTTTGCCTGCGACGAGACCCCCGAGCTCATGCCGGCGGCGATCTACTACGCGCACCGGCTCGTGGAACGCCAGGCCGACCTGCGCCGCGACGGCCGCCTGTCGTGGCTGCGGCCCGATGCCAAGTCGCAGGTGACCCTGCGCTACGTCGACGGCAAGCCCCAGTCCATCGATACCGTGGTCCTTTCCACCCAGCACGATCCCGACATCTCCCACGAAAAGCTGGTCGAGGCGGTCATCGAGGAGATCGTCAAGCCGGTGCTTCCCAAGCAGTGGCTCAAGGACACCAAATACCTCATCAACCCCACCGGCCGGTTCGTCATCGGCGGCCCGCACGGCGACTGCGGCCTCACCGGGCGCAAGATCATCGTCGATACCTACGGCGGAGCCTGCCCGCATGGCGGGGGCGCCTTCTCCGGCAAGGATCCCACCAAGGTGGACCGCTCCGCGGCGTACGCCGCGCGCTACGTCGCCAAGAACATCGTGGCGGCCGGCCTGGCGCACCGCTGCCAGGTGCAGGTGAGTTACGCCATCGGGTATTCCAAGCCCATCAACATCACCGTCGACACCGATGGCACCGGCAAGGTCGGCGACGAGGTCCTTGCGCGCCTGGTCACCGAGCACTTCGACCTGCGCCCCAAGGGCATCGTGCACATGCTCGATCTGCTGCGCCCCATCTATGGCAAGACGGCCGCTTATGGCCACTTCGGCCGCGACGAACCTGAATTTACCTGGGAGCGGCTCGACAAGGCGCCGTTGCTGCGCGATGCGGCGGGGCTCAAGGGCTGAACCATCCTCGCGACGGGGCGTGCCGGCGCTTGTGGCCCGCGGCCGCGTTGCGGGATGACGCTGCAGGCCGAGTCCCGACGCCCATCGCCGCCCCGGCATCGGATCCCGTCAATTGCGGGTGTATCACCCCGCATTTCCTGTCGAGCGAAACGGCGGGCGGCGGCGCGCCTGCCGCGCGGCCCGTCGTATAATGCGGCCTGCTTCGAGGAGCGTTGCGACCGCCGCCCACCACGGGAGGCGAGCCAGGCTCGGGGCACGTGGCGCCGAACCGGCGCCGCGGCGGTAACGGCGCTCGCGAACCTGCCTTTTTCTTGAAAGGAGGCGCGAGATGAGCGCCGTGCCAAAGAACCAGAACCCCACCGATTACGTCGTCGCCGACCTTGCGCTTGCCGATTGGGGCCGCAAGGAAATCTCCATCGCCGAAACCGAAATGCCCGGCCTCATCGCCATCCGCGACGAGTATGCCGCCGGCCAGCCGCTGCGCGGCGCGCGCATCACCGGTTCGCTGCACATGACCATCCAGACCGCGGTGCTCATCGAGACCCTGCAGGCGCTGGGCGCCCAGGTCCGCTGGGCGTCGTGCAACATCTATTCCACCCAGGACCATGCCGCTGCGGCCATCGCCGCTGCGGGCACACCGGTGTTCGCCGTGAAGGGCGAGACCCTGGAGCAGTACTGGGACTACACCCACCGCATCTTTGAATGGGCCGATGGCGGCCACAGCAACATGATCCTGGACGATGGCGGCGACGCCACGCTGCTGCTGCACCTGGGCGCGCGCGCCGAGACCGACTCCAGCCTGATCGCCCATCCCACCAGCGAGGAAGAGACCGCGCTGTTCGCCTCCATCGCCGCGCAGCTCAAGCGCCACCCCAGGTGGTACTCGACGCGGCTCGCGCAGATCAAGGGCGTGACCGAGGAGACCACCACCGGTGTCAAGCGCCTCTACCAGATGGCCAGGGACGGCGCGCTCAAGTTCCCGGCTATCAACGTCAACGACTCGGTAACCAAGAGCAAGTTCGACAACCTCTACGGCTGCCGCGAGTCGCTGGTCGACGGCATCAAGCGCGCCACCGACGTCATGATCGCCGGCAAGATCGCGCTCGTGTGCGGCTACGGCGACGTCGGCAAGGGTTCGGCGCAGGCGCTGCGCGCCCTCTCGGCGCAGGTCTGGGTCACCGAGATCGACCCCATCTGCGCGCTGCAGGCCGCCATGGAAGGCTACCGCGTGGTTACCATGGAGGAAGCCGCCGACAAGGCGGACATCTTCGTGACCGCCACCGGCAACTACCACGTCATCACGCACGACCACATGAAGCGCATGAAGCACCAGGCCATCGTGTGCAACATCGGCCACTTCGACAACGAGATCGACATCGCCAGCCTGAAGCAGTACCGGTGGGAGAACATCAAGCCGCAGGTCGATCACGTCATCTTCCCCGATGGCAAGCGCATCATCCTGCTGGCCGAAGGCCGCCTGGTGAACCTGGGCTGCGGCACCGGACACCCCAGCTACGTCATGAGCTCGTCCTTCGCCAACCAGGTGCTGGCGCAGATCGAACTCTTCACGCGCACCGCGCAGTACCCGATCGGCGTGTACGTGCTGCCCAAGCATCTGGACGAGAAGGTGGCGCGCCTGCAGCTGCGCAAGCTGGCGGCAACGCTCACCGAACTCACCGATGCCCAGGCACGCTACATCGGCGTCGACAAATCCGGCCCCTACAAGCCGGAACCCTACCGTTATTGAGCCCGGTCTCCGGCCGCCGCAGGGCGGCCGGTCGGTTGCGGCGCCCGGCGCCGTCGCGCGTGGCACGTAAAAACAGACAGGCGCCGTATGCCCGACGCTCTTTTCAGTGTTGAATTCTCCCCGCCGCGCAATCCCGAAGGCGTGGAAAAGCTGCGCGCCACGCGGGCCGAACTGGCCAGGGTGGCACCCGCTTTCTATTCCGTGACGTTCGGCGCGGGGGGCTCGACGCGCGACGGCACGCTCAGCACCACCCTCGAGATCCAGCAGGCGGGCCTCAATGCGGTGCCGCATATCTCCTGCGTGGCGAGTACGCGCACCTATGTTCGCGAGCTGCTGCAGACCTACCGAACCGCCGGCATACGCCATCTCGTGGCGCTGCGCGGCGATGCGCCCTCGGGCATGGCGGGGAGCGGCGGCGACTTCCGCTACGCGGCCGACCTCGTCGAACTGGTGCGAGCCGAGCACGGCGACTGGTTCCACATCGAGGTGGCGGCGTATCCGGAGACCCATCCGCAGGCGCGCTCGCCCGCCGATGACGTGCAGAACTTCGTGCGCAAGGTGCGCGCGGGTGCCGATTCGGCGATCACCCAGTATTTCTACAACGACGAGGCCTATCTGCGCTTCGTCGACGAGGTGGGCCGCCTGGGCTGCGACATTCCCATCGTGCCGGGCATCATGCCGATCACCAACTACACCCAGCTGGCGCGTTTTTCCGATGCCTGCGGAGCCGAGATCCCGCGCTGGATACGTCGCCGCCTGGAGAGTTTCGGCGACGATCGCGCCGCCATCCGCGCTTTTGGCGCCGACGTCGTCACGGCCCTGTGCGTGCGCCTCCTCGAGCACGGCGCGCCGGGCCTGCATTTCTACACCATGAATGCGTCGACAGCCACGCTCGAGATCTGGCAGCGGGCCGGCCTGCCGGTGCCGCGCGGATGACCATGCCCTGGCGGGTGTCGCGGTTCATGCGCTCAGCCCTTGCCGCCGGTGCCATCGTGGCGGCGGTGTCGGGCCCGGCGCACGCGCAGTCCGCCCCCGACCCCGGCGCGCCCGCGCCCATGGGCGCGCCGCCGGTTGCCGCGCCCCCCCTGCCGCCAGAACGATCGGCCGCTGCAGTTGCCCCGGCTGCCGGGTCCG
>Ga0209698_10004685_pt1 | contig 14921 bp, 12 predicted proteins | sample LitLauG_LLR_2012_FD_187203 | JGI IMG/M metagenome (GOLD analysis project Ga0209698, IMG submission 187203) | Freshwater sediment microbial communities from Pennsylvania, USA - Little Laurel Run_MetaG_LLR_2012 (SPAdes) (version 2) | ecosystem: Environmental > Aquatic > Freshwater > Creek >...
GTCATACACCACCGCCACGGCATCTGGAGTTCGCTCGACTTGTCGTTCCACAAGTTGTCCTAGCGGGACGTCTTTTGGATAGTCGGCTGCGGTGTTGTTGAACTCGCGCAGCAATTGATGGCCCTCGGACTCAGGCAGGATGGGCAGACAGTCGATGGTCCTGGTATCGCCGGCCACCATGGCCCGAAGAAGGTTGCGGAAGTATCCAAGATAGCGATCGATCGTGGACTTCTCGAACAGCGCCGTGGCGTACTCCAAGCCGCCGGTGATCGTCCTGCCTGATTCCCGCAGTTCGAGCGATAGATCAAACTTCGACACTCTATGCGGGGTCGGAAGAGTTTCAACTTCCAGTCCCGGCAGATCGTACGTTACTTCTGGCGTGCCTTGCCAGGCGAACATCACCTGGAAAAGCGGGCTGTGTGCCATGCTGCGCTTCGGCCGTGCCAGTTCTACGACCTGCTCGAAGGGGATGTCTTGATACTGTTGCGCGGTCAGCGACCGTGTCTTGATCTGTCCAAGCAGATCACTCACGCTCTGGGAGCCCGCCAGGTTGAGGCGAACGACCACGGTATTGGCGAAGTAACCGATCAAGTTCTCGATGTCCGGACGTCCGCGGCCCGCCGTCGGCACTCCGATCAACACATCCGGCTGACCGGAGAGTCGTGCCATCAGCGCTGCCCAGGCGCCCAGCAGGGTCATGAAAGGAGTTACACGGTGACGCCGGCTGAACTCCCGAAGCTGAGCCGTCAGTTCTTCGTCCAGCACCAACTCCGCAAGCGCGCCTGCATAGCTCTGTTCGAGCGGCCGCGGATGATCGGCGGGTAACTCAAGCAATGCCGGGGCTCCTGCCAACTCTTTCTTCCAGTATTCGGCCTGCTGCTTCTCAATAGCGCCTTCAATCCATTGGCGCTGCCAGACGGAGTATTCGGCATATTGGAATTCAAGCTTGGGCAGAGGGTCTTTTTCTCCGCGCACAAACACCCGGTACAACGTATTCAGTTCATTGGCCAGAAGATCCATGGACCAACCATCCGCAACGATGTGGTGCACCGTGATCAGCAGCAGATGTTCGTCCTCTGAAAGCTGGATCAACCGCCCGCGGATCACGGGACCGGCCTCGAAGTCGAAGGGTTCGCTAACTTCTACTTCGGTAAGGCGCTCAAGTTCCGCCTTGGCGTCACGGTTCTGACGGAGATCGTGTTCGATAAGCAGAAAGCGGCTGGCTTCCGCTGGGGCGACCCGCTGCACCGGCTCTCCATTGTGAACGGCAAATGTCGTGCGCAACGCTCCATGACGGGCGAGGATGCGATCCAGGATCTCACGAAGTGCCGTGCGATTAAGATCGCCCTTGAGGCGAAGCCCAAACGGAACGTGATAGGCCGCGCTCCCTCCCTCCATCTGCGCTAGAAACCATAGTCGCTGTTGACAGAATGAGAGCGGAAATACTTCGTCTCGCCCGATACTCGTCTTCGAAAGAGCTTGGGCGCCTGCAGCGACCGACGACTCCTTGAGAATTTCTATATTCTCCGAATCGCGCACGGCCAGCGCACTTTGTACTTCGTGAGTCATTACTTCCTGGGGCGCGCTCAGGCCAGGCTGATCGCGGTTCTCAGGCGGCGCAGCACCACTAGCCCGGGTGGGTAACAGCGTCAGCAACTGAGCGATCGATTTCTCTGTGGGAGATTGATCTCGCGCTGATCGGCTTTGACTTGTCTTCCCGTGGCCGCGCAATCCATCGCCGTCGCCCGCCCCAAAACGGTCAGACATCGGCGGCTTCTTCTTCACATCAAAGCGGCCGTCCAGGGATTGTTCTCCCGTCGTTAAGGAAGTCCCAGGCGACTTGTAACTCTGCGATGACATCGCCTTTCCCCCAAGCACTACCAAAGTAACTTTCTCGAATTCGGATTCGACTTCAAATCATTCAAAGAACGGAAGACTCCGGGCGAAAGCGGCGCGATTGTCAAAATGCGATTGTGAGTTCAACTCTTAAATTGCAGCAATATAGCCTTGACTTATCCGGAGCGTGTCTTCTCATCCTGGAACTAACGCAGCGAGCGCGACAATACCTACTTTGTGTGACACTTCTCCTGACCTTGGGACCATTCACCGGACCTTGGTAACCCGTTTCAGGCACCGCTCGATAGCTTTCTTCTGCGATCATTCAAGGGTGGCGTAATCAGCAATCCCTTCCAGGGTGAGTGTTGGCCTTCATGTTGTGTTTGGCGGGGCTCTGCTCGGGCCTGGTTCCCGGCCAACGGCGCTTGTTGATTAGCGATTCACGCCTTATCAACATTCAACGTCACATGCCGCTGCAGAGCATGCGGAGTGTGTTGACAAAAAGGAGAAGGGTCTCCGATACTCCAAGATAGCTTGAGCCGGCTGGTGCCGTTGCACTGCGGGCAACGGAACCAGCGACCCGCAATTCCACCCAATGAACCTACCTCGACACGCAGAAATCTGGCTGCTTCCCTTCCTGAAAGACCGCCTGCGGAAAAGCATCCGGCCTGCAAAGCCGAAACGCGCCTGGGTTGCCATCACCGATCATTACGAGCCGCTGGGCATGGGTGAATCCGTCGAGACCGCGCTGGGACGCGTCGGGCGATGGCGTGACAAGTGGCCCCGCATTGCCTACGACGCTCCCAGGGACTCCGCAGGCCAGTGCCCGCAATATAGCTTCTTCTATCCGCAGGAAGCTTACCGGCACGATTTGATTGAAGGCATCGCCGAGATGGTTCGCCTCGGAGTCGGCGACGTCGAAGTGCATATACACCACGATGAATCGCATATTCCTGACGATAGCGGCCGGCGCGAATCCTTTATTGGGAAGATCAATGAGTTTTTGAGCCGCCTTACCAACGACCACGGACTTCTTCGCCAACAGGATGGCCGCACCGTTTTCGGATTCATCCATGGCAACTGGGCACTCGATAACTCGCGCCCTGACGGCAAATGCTGCGGCCTCAAAGGCGAAATAGCCGTATTGCGTGACCTGGGATGCTACGCCGATTTCACCATGCCGGCGATTCCCGAGCCGCCACAGACGCGGATCGTCAACCAGATCTACTGGTGTACTAATAATCAAGACAATAGCCCCCGGTCCTTCGACCACGGAGTTGAAGCCACCGTGGGTGGGGGCCGGCGCGGCGATCTGCTCATGATTACAGGGCCCGTGGGGCTACGCATGGGCCGGGGACTGCGACCGCGCCTTGAATTCGGAGAGATTGCAGAGAACGACATGCCGGCGCACTCGCGGGCAAAACATTGGTTCGATCTGGCGCCCACCATCGGCGACGATCTCTTCCTGAAGCTCTACACTCACGGCGCGCACAAACGAAATCTCGAACCATTGCTCAATGGAGCCCTTGGCAACCTCTTCACCTTTATCGCTGCCGAAGCGGAGCGGAGAGGCGTCGAACTCCACTGGGCCACGGCGTGGCAGATGTATCAGGCTGCCGACGCTCTGATGCGTGGCCGCAATCCCGTTGCCGATCTTGAGGCCTGTGCATTGGGATCCTGTCAATGAAATCCTTGAACGTTCTTCTGGTCAGCTATGTCTTTCCTCCTTGCGGAGGTGTCGGGGTTTTGCGCGCTGCAAGCCTTGCACGTTACTTCCCTGCTCAAGGAATCCAGTTGGACGTGATCACCGCGCGCAATGCATCCGCTGTGGGCGTCGATCTCACCCTCCTCAAAGATATTCCTGATGAAGTTAGAGTCCATAGAACGATCGCGCTCGACCTGCCTTTCGGAATCAAGAAGAAGATCAAGAGACTGATCACCGGCTCGAAGCCACAATCGGATAAGTCCACCGGCTCTAACACTGCCAAAAAGCCGAACTTCTTCAAGAGCGCATTGGATAACATCCTGTTGCCCGACCCCCAGGTGACGTGGTTTCCGGTGCTGCTGCGTACCGCCCGCCGGATCGTGAGAGAACGCAACATTGACCTTGTTCTGATCACGGTGCCGCCCTTCTCCACCGTCCTGCTGGTGGAGAAGCTGCGGAAACAGTTTCCTGATTTGGCAATCGTGGTCGACTTTCGTGACGAATGGCTCTCAACCGCCATTGATCAAGTCGGATTCAGCCGTGGCGAGCGCGCCCGCTCTGTAGCTCGCAAATTGGAAGCAAGCGCGGTGGCAAACGCAACTGCCATCGTCGCAGTCACTGAGGCTGCGCGCCGCGAGATTCGCGCCCGCTATCCCAACGAACCCGACAGCAAATTCCTTCTGCTTCCGAATGGATTTGACGCAACCAGGCTGCGCCGATCCCCGCCTTCGGCCGAACCCCGGCCTGACGGCACCATCGTCGTCACCCACATCGGCACCGTTTACGCCTCAACCGAACCCTCCACGATGGTTGAGGCCGTGCAATCACTGCCACCTGAGATCCGGTCTCGATTCCGATTTCGCTTTATCGGGCACATCGAAGAGCCAAGGTTTCGCGAATCCCTTTTGAAGCTCGGAGACCTTGTGGAATTGAGAGGTTTTCTCCCTCAGCATGAGGCTCTGGCCGCCATGAAGGAGACCGATTATGTCCTGCTCATCCAACACGGCCACTTGAACATCGCGGCCAAGCTGTATGACTATATTGGTGGTGGCAAGCCCGTTCTCGCCACCGTCCATCCAGACGGCCCTGAACCTCTGCTGCTTGAAGAAGTGAACGCGGGATGGTGGGCCGGCAGCCGGGATGTTGAAGGCATTCGTCAGCTTTTTATCGACGCCGCCGAACGCGTCAATTCGCTGCAAACAGAGTTTCGACCAGACATAGAGAAGATTGCGCAGTATGAACGTAAGGTCCTCGCCGGGCGGTATGCAGCCCTTTTGCATTCCATCGTCCATCGGCAACCCGAGCGCGACTCAAAATCGCCGGCCGTTGGGATTGCCGGAGAGAGATAGTGGCAAGAGCCTGTTATTAACTTTCCCGCGGGTGGCGTTGCGGACGAAAACCGGGCCAGACAAGGCGGAGGACGAAGACTTTGGCTATTCCAAGGCGAGGACGACAACCCAGTATGGCCCGATTTGCGCCGCAACCCGGAGGGCTGGGGCTAATTTTCCCGATTTCTGCTTCCCTCGTCACTGGCAGACACCCGGTCTGCGTCACTCCTCACTCCTTGAACTCAGAAAAATTGGCTCCCAGCGCCACCCACGCGAAAGTTAATAACAGGCTCTAGTGCTTAAGATCGCTGTCATCACGCGCTATTTTCCCAGTTCGGCTGAACCGTGGCAGGGCCGATCGGCCTATCAAGCGCTTCGCTTGCTTGCCCGCAAGGCCGATGTGCAGGTCTTCTATCCCAATCCAGGGTATCCGTCTTTTCTCAAACCACGCAGCCGGGGTCACGGCAGCCTCGATCCTTCCTACAGCCCGCCCGATGTGAAGGTCAACTATTACGATTACCCCACGTTGCCTCTGGTATTCCGGCCATTGAACGGCTGGATGGCGGCAAGGGTGCTCCTGCCTCACGTCAGAAACTTTGCGCCCGATCTCATTTTCAGCTACTTCCTTTACCCCGAGGGATATGCCGCATTGCAGATCGGCAAAGCCCTCTCGGTTCCAGTAGTCGCAAGGAGCATGGGTTCCGATATCAACCGGATCGGCGATCCCATCTCAACCATGCATAAACGCACTGTCTTGCGCGAGGCCGACTTTCTGGTCATGGTGAGCAGCGATTTGCGCAGCAAGGCTTTAGCGATGGGCGCATCGCCCGAAAGAGTCTGCACCATGGTAAACGGATGCGACACTTCCGTCTTCCATGTAAGAGACAGACTTCAAGCCAGAGTGAAGCTGGGCATCGACCCCGCTGTAGACGCCGTCGTTTACGTTGGCCGAATCGATGTAAACAAGGGTCTGCGCGAATTGGTCGATGCTGCCGTTTCGCTGCATCCTGAGCGCCCAAATCTGCATGTATATCTGGTTGGCGGGGGACCGGACAAGTTAATAATCCAGAGCGCCATTGAGGTCAACAACGCAGCCGGCTACATCCACATTCTGCCTGCATGCGCCTTCGACGACGTCGCCACCTGGATGGCTGCTGCCAATCTGGTCACTTTGCCAAGTTATATGGAGGGTTGCCCAAACGTTGTGCTCGAGGCACTCGCTTGCGGCCGGCCCGTGGTGGCCACCAATGTCGGCGGCATCCCCGAGATCATGAGCGATGCCTGCGGAACCCTCGTGCCCGCGCATGAGCCGGCCCCGTTGGCGAGGGCCCTTGCATCGGTCCTCGACAGAGACTGGGACGCTGCGGCCATCTCTGCGCACCAGAGCCGAAGCTGGAATGCCGTCTCCGACGAGTTGCTCAATCTCTTCGAATCCGTGGTGTCTACGCGTCAGGCGTCCCATCGTGCCCTTTAACATGCGCCTTGGCAACTCGCATCGGCTGGCCGTCAGGGCCGGTCGAACACTTGGCCGATGGTTCTATCGTTTGTTCGCGATTGTCGGCTTCGTTACGATTTTGGTGATCTCAACTCCCATTGCCTCGTGGTGGGTTCAAACCTATTCCGGCCCAATTGAGCAGCCTCGAGGCGAAATTCTCATCGTTCTCAGCGCGGCCGCTGACGACAACGGCGGCATTTCCTATTCATCTTACTGGCGTGCGCGCTATGCCCTGCTTGCATGGCAAACCGGAGGCTTCAAGGAGGTCGTAATCACCGGCGGTGGCGGCCCGGGAATACTGAACTTCCTCGCGGCTTACGGCATTCCTCGCGATGCCATGATCGCTGAATGGCAATCGACCAGCACCCGCGAAAACGGAATCGCCACCGCACGACTCGTTCAGAAAATGCCCGGCAGAAAAGTCCTGCTCACAAGCGACTTTCACATGTATCGTGCGATTCGCGTCTTCAGAAAACTCGGCGTTGACGTCACACCGATGCCAGTGCCCGATCTGCTTCAGGCAACCAGGAATTGGAATGGGCGCTTCCGTGCCTTTGAGATCATGCTCGACGAGTCGGCGAAGATCGCCTGGTACCGTGCCTGCGGATGGATCTAGCTACTCCATCGCGGGTTGGATGAATCATGCGATCAATCGGGCCCCTCAGTCTTCCGCGTCTTGCCGGGAGACGCGTTGACCTCCGATTCCTGGAGTTTGTACAACAGCGACCGGTAGCTGATGTTGAGCCATCGGGCCGTCTTGCGCCGGCTCCAGCCGTTCGCCTGCAGTACCTTCAGGATGATCTCGCGCTCCAGTCCCCGCGTGGCGGCCTTGGTGATCTCCTTCAGAGAGATGGGATGGGCCAGGTCGATCTCGGGGACGATCCCAGTCGCCGCGGTCGGAACCAGGTCTGCCGCAAGAGACTCTTCGTCACCCATCAGAACGTACCCGCGTATCAGGTTCTCGAGTTGCCGGATGTTTCCCGGCCAGTTGTAGCGCTGCATCATGCGGGTAATTTCGCGCGAAAGCGGCTTGGGCTCCAGGCGATACGCCTTCGAATGCACTGCCAGAAAATAGTCGATCAGCTTTGGTAGATCCGCAGCGCGTTGCCGCAGCGGCGGAAGATCGATTGTGACTGCGTTGATGCGATAGAAGAAGTCCAGCCTGAAAGTGCCGTCCTCGGTCTGTTGGCGCAGATTCTCATTGGCTGCGCACACCAGGCGCGTATTCACGCTTCGCGACTCCTGCGCTCCCACGCGCATAAACCCGCCGTCTTGCAGCACCTGAAGCAGCTTGGCCTGAATCGAGATGTCCAGCCCGCCCACCTCATCCAGGAACAGGGTTCCCCCATGGGCAAGTTCCACGCGGCCGCGCTTTGTCGAATAAGCCCCGGTAAACGCCCCCTTTTCATAACCGAACAGCTCCGACTCGATCAGAGAATGGGGAATAGCAGGGCAGGTCACTTTTACAAAGGCATGGTTGGACCGGTTCGATAGCGCATGAAGCAGCCGCGCAAAAATATCTTTGCCTGTTCCGCTCTCGCCCTGTAAAAGCACCGGAACGGACGTTCCCGCAACCCTTTCGAGTCGCTCGCGGGTAGACGCCATCACCGATGTTTGTCCGAAGATCACATCCATCGGCGGCAGATCGCGAATATCTACAACCCAGGAAGTACGTGCCAAAGGCATTCTTAGTCCATTTCAGGGGGAAATGCCGCCTGTTGTCTATAGCAAGAACGGACCCAGGCCTGAGCCCGAAAAGAGCACCGTTTCTCACACAAAAGTAACCCGATGATCAACCCAAGGTGATGGATTGCGGGGTATCCTCTATTCAAGCGGAAGTATCGATTCCCGATGTGTAAAACATCTGTAAAGCCTTGCACAAAGGGCTAAGAAGTTTCCACCTTCAGTGGTAAGATGGCTTTCACGGCATCATGTTTGGGCCCCTCCGTTCTCTCTGCGATTGAGACGATCCGCACCAAAGCGGCTTTTTTTCGGCGGCCCATTGCTTTCCACTGGAAATGTCCAGGCATTTTCGTACTCGCCTTTTAGCGCTGAGAACGGGGCTTGTCACAAATTGTAATGGCGGTAGCGGAGGAATGGGGATGTCTGGCACGAAGAAGGCAACGCCTAGCAAGGTTCAGGGCAAACGCAACCCCCATATCGTCGTTCTCGATGCCGATTCGGCAATCCTCGATTACGTCAAGAGCATTCTCGAGGACCGCTTCACGGTCACGCTTCTTACACAGGCTTCCGAACTCTGTCCCACCCTCAAGGAATCTCCCCCGGCCGACCTTCTGCTGATGGACTGGGACATCGTTGAAGACGATTCGGAGGAAAACGCGCTCGGTCTGCTTGCAAAGACCCATGCCGCCAGGCCTTCGCTGCCCATTATCATGTTCGCCTGTTCCGCCGAACTGAATGAAGTTGTCGCCGCTTCCCACATGGGCGCTGCCAGTGTAATCCTAAAGCCTTTTAGAAAGAGCGATATAGACCTTGCTGTTGAAAAGGGGCTCAGATCCACCTGCAAGCAGTCCGCCGAAGGCGACGTTGAAGAAATCCCCATCAACGAGAACACCTCCTTTGTTAGGGCCTGCAAGCGCATGCGCGAGATCGAGTCTCAGTGCACGCTGGTCGCGCGCGCCGACATCCCGGTCCTCATCCTGGGCGAGAGTGGAACCGGCAAGGAAGTCGCAGCCATGCTCATTCACAAGCTCTCTGCCCGCAGCCAGCGCAACTTCCTCAAGGTCAACTGTGCGGCCATGCCTGCCGATCTGCTCGAAAGCGAACTTTTCGGCTATGAACAAGGCGCGTTCACCGGCGCCGTCAAATCAAAGCCCGGCAAGTTCGAGATCTGCGACCGCGGCACCATCCTCCTCGACGAGATTGGCGAAATGCCCTCCAGCCTGCAGGCCAAGTTGCTCCAGGTCCTTCAGGATGGAACATTTTCCCGCCTCGGCAGCCGAGCCAGCGTCAAGGTCGATGTGCGCGTGATTGCCGCGACAAACATCGACATCAAGGCGGCCATCGCTCAAAAAACCTTCCGCGAGGATCTCTATTACCGCTTGAATGGATTCAGCCTCAAGATGCCCCCCTTGCGCGAGCGCACTGAGGAGATCCCGATCCTTGCCCAGCACTTCATGCGTAAGGTCGCGGCCAAGTACGAGTGCGAGCCCTTGCCGATTCCTTCAGCGCTCATGCAGGCTCTTTCGAGCTACTCGTGGCCCGGCAATCTCCGCGAATTAGAGAATACGATCAAGCGTTACCTCGTCCTGGCAGACGAGCGAGCCATCATCGACGAGCTGAATCCCTGGCAAGCGTCCGGCCCGATGCTTCCGGCAAGTGAAGGAGCAGACCCGGACAGAAGCTTGAAGCATCTGGTCAAGAATCTGAAGGGCGGGGCTGAGGCGGCGGCAATTGCACAGTCTCTCGAGGGCTCGGGGTGGAACCGCAAGGCGGCGGCAAGCGACCTGCAAATCAGCTATAAAGCACTCTTATATAAAATCAAGCAATACAACCTGACCCCCCCGGTGCGAAAACGGGAAGTTTCGATCGAGAAGGCCCCCGGTTTTGATCGGGCACAGAGCGCCTGATTTCTGGCCGATGGCCAACAATCCACCGGGCGGGTTTCCGTCGTACATGATTAAGGAAATATTCTCCTTCACATTTACTGGAAATCAAGAGGTGGCTCGATCTGTGAAAGTATGCCATGTGATGGGCCGCACAACATACGTTTAGAAAACTGAGCTAGACTTCGCGTGAAGCGGAAATCCGCTTGATTCATCGAATTTTTCTGTCCTCAAAGTTGATTATCAAGTGCTGCGAGGACGGGTAACCGTGTCGAGCCAGTCTGGGGATAGATCTGGGATCGGCATGATCGCAACCGGTTCAGCGCCATGATTGAATGAATTGCAATCAAGTCCTCGGATAACCTCGGGTTCCGATCCTTCGTCGCGACCATCAGGAATGCCTTGAACCACTGCGCTGAACATTTGAGGAAAAACGGACTGTTTTCCTGCGCAACGACTCGGGAAAATGATGCGGACCACATCGTGATGAATCTCCACAGCATCGAACTTCTTTCTTGTCCTGAAATCGTGCATACTCAGTACAGTTGAGGTAATGACAAACGTTGCATCGGCCTAGCACAAATCTGGGATTGGCTCATTGCAAATGATTCAGGATCATGAGGATACGCTGCCGCTACTAAAACTAGTAGCCTGCTTGGACGCAATGAGAGAGCTCGCCAATTCATGATCGAGACCAATGCAACCAAGTCGGAAAAGGTTGTGATCCAGTTCGGAACCAGAACCATCAAGGGTTATCTGGAATCACCGGCATGGAACACCATCGAAGAACTTCTCAGCAACGCCCCCCAGAGTTCGCCTGAGACATTCAGGGTCCGCCGTCTCGATACGAACCTGGTCGAAGAGGTCTCAGTCAGAGACGTCAAAGCCGTCTTCTACGTAAACAGTTTTGAAGGGGACTCGGTCCGAAATCATCTCAATTTCCACACCCGTGCGCCTATCGTCCACGGCATCTGGATGAGATTCCAATTCCGCGACGGCGAGGTCATGGAAGGAATTGTCTATAATTCAATCCGTTATCTTGTTGACCCGGGATTCTTCGTGCTGCCAACAGACCCAGGCAGCAACAACAAACTGGTTTATGTGGTGAAGAGTTGGCTGGTTGACCACCGCGTCCTCGGCTTGCGCAAACTCTAATTGGCCAGGACTGATTCCCTCTGTATCGAATAATCCAGAATCTCCGCCGCTATTCCCGCTCCGGTCAGATTCCTCGATGTCATTTCCTTGCGGACCAACCTGCCCCGGCATCGAATCCGGCAACTGCTCGATAAGGTAATCTCAGAAGGCATCTCGATCAGAAATTCAAAATCGCTCTCAATCAGCGCGCTGTCAGATAAAGCTAAATAGAAATATACCCCGCGGTTGCTCAGGTCACGTGTGAACGCTGAGATCTCGTACTTCCCGGCAAGAACAGTGAGAGGGGCGCTTAGTTTGAAGCGCTGACTCCGCCGCCGGTCGTTCTCCGCTGCAAAATCTTCAATCATACACACCGCTTCAAGTGAATTACCAAAGCTTGCCATCGAATACATTTGGTCTTGCATTTGCCCAACCCGCACAGTCTGAGCCGTATCCGGGTTTGGTGCTCGAAGGTTGCCCCGATGCTTGCTTGCAGAGTTTTCAACGAATGACACATGCAAAAACAGTGCAATTCCAGTGCCAAACGGCTCTCACGTTATTCCTTGCATTCCTGAACTCCTCAGGATGCTAACATGCAATCTCTTGCATACTGAGTGGGTAGAAGTCGGACACATGTGTTTGCGTACCTTCCTTGCAACCCCCTTGTTTCTCATCAATCCGTGTCCAACGGTAAACCGGAATCTGAAGTAGAACTCTTGGGTCATTCCCTTCATTCGCGGAAAGACCCATCGCATCTCCGTCCATAAAGTGGGGTCAGGACTGGCCCCGGCAACCGGCAAAAATCGTTATCAGGCCACGGCAGTTGCTGGTGTAACAATCAAGAGAAAACGGACGACGGAAAATGAAAACAACAGTTGGACTTCCTCAAAGTCTCCCAGCATCCTAATCAAATTCGGCCTTGCAACTTAATCGTCGCGCTGGTGGCACCGAACTTTAACAAAAACATCGCAACCAAATCCGAAACCAGCGCTCGCCAATGACTCGCGCTGTAAAGCCATGCTTGCTTAAGACCTCGTTGACCGTTTGGCTGATTTCCAAAACAGCGCCAGTGCCATGCACAGGAGCCCCGTCCCAAGCAAAAACAACGATCCCGGCTCAGGTGTCTGCGCCAGAGTCATTGCAGTTGCTGAAAGACCTACGTTGCCCCTGGAATTTTCAGTATTTGCGCGGTAGGTGCCTCTGTCTGCGATATAGAAGCGTCCGCTCTCCGCAAGATTTTTTCCCCTCCGGCCGCTGGATTTACCCGGCAGCAGACTTAGCTTGTCATTGCTGATATCGACAATTACGTCGCCTCCGTCTAGAATTCCCATTCCCGAATCGCTTGGATTCTGCAGATTGTCGAAGGGAAAACCACCATACCCGGGATTCAAGTGGCTATCGGAGCCGTTTAATGCGCGCCCGCCGATGCCGGTGTTGGACTTTGAACCATTGCGCGCTGGCAAGGTCGCGGAAACGCCGTCCACCGCATAGCCGCTGCTCATAACAACGCCATGACCAAACATTGTCTGGTTGGCGCCAATGCCAAGATTGCCGACATTGTCTGAACCGCTGGTTTTTTGTGCAAGGGAGTCGCCCAGGGCAGCGGGTATAAACGCCATGGACACCCCCAAAACGAGAGTCGTAAATATGATCTTTTTCACTTTATTATTCCCCCGATTTCTCTACTTCGAATGGTCACACTACCTCAACAGCCCGCAAAGGTCCGCCCCCAGACAAACCCTTGCCTTCGGTGACTCGCCTCATTATAAGCATGTTGGGGGCCAAATCTATTGTATTTATAATCAATAAGCTACGGGCATGAGATCCAGGCAATGCGCAACGTTTTGCGCACCTTTTTGCCCGAAAGATACTCTGATATGCCGAGTGAGGTGAATCCGTTCCAATTGGGGAATTGAAAAACACAAATGCTATAACCAACGTTGCCCAATCGTCGTCCGCTCCTGCACAAACCAACGCGACAAAGCGCAGCCTCTGCCGCCCGGCAAGTCGGCGCTCCTTTGGGCAAAAATCGCATCGCGATAATGGCAGCCGGCAACTGCACACTGGCAATGCGGAACCATCGAGCACACATCCTGGTGTGGTGTCCCAGAAGTTCCAAGTGAAAATCGCGAAAGGACAAACGCAGATCCTTCGACTCACCACCCTAAACTGAAAAGCGTTTGGGGCCCCTTTCGCTCAGGATGACCGTCTGCTTTATGTTATGGACTTCAGGGACACCACACTAGGAATCCGCATCAGCCGGAAGAAGTCTCGCGGGAATAGCACCGCGCCGGATAAAGACGACCGGAATCTGAAGAGCCGCAAACAAGATCAACGCCTGCGAAAAACTCATTACATTGAATGCGAGCGGCAATGCGGATGCTGTGAACACGATGAGGCAACAGTCAATGGCCCATCGAAGCAGGCCCGCATCCCTGAATCGCCCCCTCATGTTGTTCACCCAAAACACTCCGAGACAAAACGCTCCGGCATCGACTCCAGAGTCCACGGCCCATGCCATCGGCCCTGCCCCTGCGTCTCCCCTCAAAAGGTGCAGTACGTGCCACAGGCCGGCGATCAACACGAGATACACCGCAAACTCAAAGCTACCAAGCCGTGTGCCTGGTCGAACAGGCTCACTCTTTTCCGCCGCGGCCGGACTGGACTCTCTTTGCACGCCTGCATCCAGCAGGACCGGGACTGCGTCATCGGGCCGGCTTTTAAGGAGGATCGTCGGGAACTGGAGAACTGCAAACATCGCGAGTGCAACGTGGATGTCGGTGAATTTCAGGACGTGTGGCAGAACGCACACTCCGGGCACTATCAGGCAGTAAGGGATTGAAACCCAGCGCGGCAATCCGGCATCCATCGCGCGGCCTTCAACGCTATAGATCCAGACGAACGCAAACAAAACAATGCCAAGGCGCATCTCCCACGCTGTAAACCCTGGTCCCGCTCCTCTCGCCAACTCGAGCAACCCAGCGTAAAGCGCGGCAATCAGTGAGACCCGGAGCACAAACTGGAATCGTCCGACCGGTTTGTTGTATTCGGGGAAGAGTTCACCTGGCGCGCTCCTTTGCTTGGTGCTCGCGGGAGATTGAGGCTTGCTTGGGAAGAGGGCCGTTGGAATCTGCACCACGACAAAGAACGCAAGCGTATCCGGCACATCCAGGATCCCGCGTGCGTGCAAACCTGCGCATGCGGTGAAAACAGCAAGAAAGTACGGCCAGAAACACCAGCGCGGCAGTCCGGCATCCAGCAGACGGCGCTCCAGGCTCCTGATCCAGAACACGCCCACAAGAATCAAGCCGACTTTAACGGCAGCCGATACGCGTTCGTTGTCCGGGTGGGCTTGCAGCAGCACCTGAGCGCCACCGCACACAGCTGCAACAAACGCGGAAGACAACAAGAACGTCAATCGCCCAATCTGCTTGAACAGGGCTGAGTGAGACAAAGGCTTATTCCTTTCCCCACCAAAAAACCTGACTAATCTCCCGGAGTGAGCCAGAATTTCTGTGGAAGGACAAGACCAGCATATATCCTGCGCCCGTCGCCAATCGCCTCAGCGACTCCGCGGTTCAGTACCAGGGTAGCTCGAGGGGATTGCAAACAGGATTCGTGATACCTGAAGAACCTGGGTGCTCTGCGCTGGATGCAAAATCAAGGCAGTCCCGCTCGCTTTAATCTACTGTGCGCTTCGGAAGCAGATAGCCTCGCCGTCCAGCCTGTACTCAGCCGAGCAGACTTCGCCGCCACATATCATCGTCTCTCCGGAATAGAGTTGACGGCGCGTTATCAATCCCAGCGTGCCGCAGCGCGGGCACGACATCACCGCAACATACGGATTCTGCGCATGA
>Ga0209698_10004686_pt1 | contig 14919 bp, 12 predicted proteins | sample LitLauG_LLR_2012_FD_187203 | JGI IMG/M metagenome (GOLD analysis project Ga0209698, IMG submission 187203) | Freshwater sediment microbial communities from Pennsylvania, USA - Little Laurel Run_MetaG_LLR_2012 (SPAdes) (version 2) | ecosystem: Environmental > Aquatic > Freshwater > Creek >...
CTGCGCGAATCGTACGGCGCGGTGCTAAACCTGCTACTCTCAAGGCACCATGTCAGCACTCAATGGAGATAAGGCGCGCTTCCACCGCGAACGAAAGAGCAAGCTTGCTCGCAGAGAACGCAGCCAGGCGCTGCGGAAGAAGATCACCGTCGGCACCAGGCCTCCGGCGCGTCCGAGCGGCGCCCAGTTGTAGTCTTCGCCGCGTCCGCCAAGCCCCGCAACCTAGGTGTGCTTGGCCAGATAAAGCAACAGCGAAAAGATGACCACCGGGATCATCGCCATCATCGTGTAGAAGAAGATCGTTCGCCACAGCGACGTGCGGCGCCGCCGCCAGTCCTTCAGCTCAGGCCGGTCGGCGACGCCCACCTGGTCCAGGTGCTGCAGGTCCCAGGCAAACTCCTTGGCGGTGGCATACCGGTTTTTGGGGTCGCGCTCCAGAGCCCGGTAAATGACTTCCTGCAATTCGGGGGAGATCTCTGGGTTCGCTTCCCGCGGCGGCACCGGGTTGTTGAGCAGCCGGTCGTTCATAATGGCGAACGGGTTGGGGCCGGAAAAGGGAGTCTTGCCCGACAGCATTTCGTACAACATCACGCCGAGAGAGTAGATGTCGCTGCGGCCATCGCCGCGCTTGCCCTTTACCTGCTCTGGCGAGATGTATTCGGGCGTGCCCATCACCTGCGACAGCTTGGCGAAGGTCAAGCGACGGCTACCCGCCTGGGAGGCGATGCCGAAATCGATGAGCTTGATGTTATCTTCCTCGTCGACCATGATATTCTCGGGCTTCAAGTCGCGGTGCACCACGCCATGGGTATGGATGTAGTGCAGGGCGTCGCAGATCCTGGCGGTGATGCGAATTGCGCGCTCGGCGGGAAACTTCCGTCTTTCGGTGAGGATCTGGCGGAGCAGGCGGCCGTTCACCCACTCCATCACCATGTATACCTGGCTGCGGTCCTCGTCCATGAAGACTTTCATGACGCCAGGATGATCGAGTTTCTGGCCGATGGATTCCTCGCGCTTGAAGCGGTCGAATAAGACCGGGTCGGCTTCCATCTCCGGGTGAGGCACCTTGACGGCCACCTCGCGCCCGGTGCGCAGGTCGACGCCGCGGTAGATGGAGGCCATGCCGCTCCGGGCAACCAGGCTGTCGATGCGGTAGTGGTCGAGTTGTTCGCCGGGATGTACGGGAGTCATTGGTGATAGCGCGCCAGCGTGCTGCTGGCCTACGCCAGCTTGTAAGGCCGTCCCCGATACATGCCCACGCGTTCCACGCTTCGAATGCGGATCAACTGTACGCTGATATTATCGCTGCCGTCCTTTCGGTTTGCAACGTTCACCAGTTGGCGCACGGCTTCCTCCAGGTTGTTGTGAGCAGCTACGATGTCCCCCATCTCACTGGCGGAAATGGCGCCGTGAAGCCCATCGGAGCATAACAGGAGCACATCGCCCGGCAGCACCTGGTGGTCGCGGGTATCGACATTGACGAACATGGAGTTACCCAGCGAACGGCTGAGCAGGTGGCGAGTTTCGGATTCGGAGGCCTCGCGCGAGGTGAGCAGGCCCATACGCATTTGTTCGTTGGTCACGGTGTGATCGCGGGTGAGGGCTTCGGCGTGGCGGTGGCGGATGAGGTAGCAGCGGGAATCGCCCACGTGGCACACCACCACGCGGTCATAACGGAAGGCGCACGTAACCACGGTGGTGGCCATGGAAGAACCGCCCAAACCGGTGGCCATGCCGGTTTCGAAGACCTTGGTGTTGGCGGCCTTCACCAGACGCGGCAGCAGGTTGAAGTACGATTCGCCATCGGGTGCGCGACTGAATCCGGCGATCAGCGATTCGACGGCAGTGCGGGAGGCCACCTCGCCCCGGTCCTGGCCGCCAACTCCGTCCGCCAAAGCAAAAAGCCAGCCCTGCGTATGCAGCGGGGCCGGCGAGGCGGGTACAACGTATCCGAGGTAATCCTCGTTGTGGTTCCGTGTCCGTCCGGGGTCGGAAGCTTGAGCGAACTCGAGGTCAAGCATAGGCTCTGCGCCACAACCGCTTGCTAACGCGCGCGGCTCCGAATTGGGGCGCCGATTCAGAGCCGCGACCGTTAGAGAGCGGTTGTTTAACTATGCGATGCTGGAAGAGCGGCTGGCCACCAACGTGGTGCGGCCGGCGCTCTTGCTGGACCGGACGAAGTAGATTCCTCCGTAAATTGCCCAGACCGCCGCGATACCAAGGGCGAGCAGCGGCTCCTTCACCGTGCCGTACCCCATGAACGGTCCCACCAGGTAAAAGATCATACAAGCCAGATTGGCCACCAGTCCAAACACGGGAATCAGGAGGTGGCGGACCAGGCTGAACTTCGCATGATTGTGGTAGGCCACCATACAAATGACACAACTGAGGCCGTACAAAAGGAACGTTCCGAAGTTCGAGGCCAGCGTTACGGTAAGCAGAGAGTTGGGCAACGCCGCCATGCCATCGTGGGTGGTGTATCCGAAACTGGACCAGAAGCCCTGGGGCAGAGCCTTGATGTCCACGTCTTTCGGGGCGCCGCCATCGCCGAAGGCCACACAGACGGCGAGGCATCCGACCACAGCCGAGATGATCGCGAGCGTCCAGATGGCGCGGTGCGGTGTGAGGCTCTTCGAATGCAGCATGCCGAAGTGTTCCGGAACCTCGCTATCCTTACCCATGGCATAAGTGACACGCGCCCCGGTGTTCATGCAGGAAAGCGTAGTGCCGATGAGCGCCAGGAACACGGTGAAGGCTTCAATCAACATGAAGGTCCGTCCACCGCCGGGACCGAAGATGGAGTTGCCCACCACGATCATCATGTCGCCAATGGGCGCGGCCGAGCCGGTGGCGCTTTGCATGGTGTATCCACTGTTGAGGAAGTAGTTCGCGGCGAAATACTCGAACAGGTAGCAGAACAGGCCTTGCACCAGGAGGGAAACGATGACCGCGATGGGGACATCGCGCTTGGCGTTCTTGGCTTCACCACCCATCGAGGTGACGGACTCAAAGCCCACCAGGATCAGAATGGCGACGGTGGCCTGAATAAAGGCCCAACTCACGTTGTGAACGCCTACCACCGAAGCGGCGCTGGAGTGAGTCAGGAATGCGCCCTTGTCGTCCTTTTCAGGATAGGTGACCAGGAAGGGCACTGCCTTGCCGGCGGCATCCAGCTTAGGCTTGGGCGTGCCGTCCGCGTTACGTACGATGACGTCAGCCGGCTTGCCGTCCACGATCTTGCTTTCCGTGGCGAATTCGAAATTGTAGGCATCGCCAGAGGCCGAATCGAACTGGTATCCAACGCTGCCGGCCGGGTGGCTGGAGCGGTAGCCCAGCGCCATCACCGAGAACACCACCAGCGCGGAAATTTGGATCACGTTGATGGCGATGTTCACCGCCGTGGAGCCGTTGACCCCGCGGCTGGCAATGAAAGCCACCCCGAACGAAAAGGCCACAGCCACCAGCATCATGAAGGCCGGTCCCGGAAGCGACGCGTTCATGAAACCCGGCCAAAGCGTGCCCACCAGGTATCCGCAGAGCATTCCCATGACGCCGACCATCACGCCCGGGTAGATCCAATAATAGAGGTGCGACGCCCACCCAACGATGAACTTGGAGAGGCGCGCATATTTCCAGGCGGCTGCGTGATTCAGAAACGACTGTTCGGCGAAGTAATAGGAACTGCCGGTTCCCGGATAGAGCTTCGCCATCTCCGCGTAACACACAGCGGTTGCCAGGCACAGCAGCAGGGCCACCACGATGCCCATCCACATGGATGGCGAGGTGGAGCCGGTTGTGGCCTGAATTAAGAAGGTGAGCCAGAGGAAGGCGCCGGGCGCGATGAGCGCCATGGCATTCATTGTTAAACCCGTCAGGCCCAGAGTCGGTTGCATTTTGACTTCGGCGTTATCTGCCATCGCTGTTTTCTCCTACGCAAGCAATCATGTACACGATGATTCGGACTGCATCCCACCGCATGCTATTTCTTCGGCCCGAAGAACGCGATCATCCCGAGCAGGAAGGTCGGCTGTGTCTTCGAACCACTAGTCTTATTCTCGAAGAAAGGCTGATCCGACCAATCGTTGCGGAACTCCAGGCGGCTGAGCAGCCAATCGGTCATCTTGTATTCCCCGGTCAGCGTGACTTCCTTCAGTTTCTGTTTGGTGCCGGTGGCAAAGCCGTCGACATCGTCGAAGAATTCCGTGCGGCCAGCAATCGCAAACTTCTTGGCGAACTTGTACTGCGCCGCCCCCGCGATACCGGTCCATTTCGACGAGCCCGAGCCAATGTTCTTGTCTTGGCCGTAGTCGAAGTTGATGTAGTAGCTCAGATGGTCGTTCGGATTTACTTGCACCGTGGTATCGAAGAGGTGACGGACACCGGTGGTGGTGTGAGGCTTTTCGGGACCCACATAATACACGTTGGTCCAAGTGACTTTCTTCCACGCGTACGCGCCATTGAGGCCGACCGTCTTGCCGCTGTTGATTGGGTAGATATCGTTCCAGCCTTGCACCACCTGCACGCCGCCGGTGAAGTGGGGGCCGATGGGGAACGACGCTCTCACGCCGAAATGGTAGTACGGAATCGCATAGGCGAACAGCAGGGAACGCGAGTAGTTCCAATTCGCGTTGCTCTCGATGACCTCGGCGCCCGCGGCAGTGACGAATTCGCCGGCATCGACTTCCAAGCCGTGCCACGATTTCGGCTTGAAGCTGACGTAAGCCTGTTCGAAGTACTTGAAGGCCTCCGGATCCCTGTTGCCGGAGTGAATGATGTCGAAGGTCTGTCCAAAGCCGACGTCGAGATGAAAGCCGACTGGGGCCGGCGCATGGTCGATGGTAAGTTTCGCCATGCTGAGGTGCAGCGTGTCGGCACGCACGTCAAAGTTGCGAAGATCGTTAAACCCCGAGGGCGGGCTATTGAAGCTCTTGTCGACGTAGCCATCGAACAGCAGGCTGAAATCCGTGCCCCATTGCGTCCACGCCGAAGGTGGAGGCGCAGGCGGGGGCGCTGGAGTTGGCGCGGGCGTGGTTTCGGCCGTTGCAGGCTGTTGTTGGGCAGGCGGCTGGGTTTGGGCGGCAGCCACTCCAGTCAACAACATCGGTAGAATAATGAGCCCTGTTTGCATGTTCCGCACGTGTTTATCTCCGAAAGAGAAATGGTTTCTCAGCAACCGGGCTAAGCGTTCCGCTCGAGGCCGTGCGAACGGTGCGCGCCCTCTGTGTTATGGGTGGTTAGGATTTAATCTAGCGCGTACGCGGCACCAAAGCTAATAGATAATTTCTATGGATGACATTCGAATTTTACAGATGTGTGAAATGCCGTCGCCATGAGGCAATCGGGTATGCTCAACTATTGCAAGAGATGAGGCTCCGCACCATATGAGAGTTGCCGGTTTTCTGCTGCTCCTGGCAGGTTGGGGAATTGTTTTGAGCGCCGCCGCGCTGCTGAAACCATCCGCGGCGCGGAGTGCCTTCGCGCTGGCCGGCGCCGGTGTGGAAGTGATGGGCCTGGTGCTGGTGATTCGTTCCCACATCGTCCGCAAAGGAGACAGGTCATGACCGAAGTGGGAACGGCTCTTTGTTTCGTGATGATCCTCCTGGTTCCTCTCGCGGCGTTAGGGCTGGCCTTGATGAACACCGGACTGGGCCGTTCGCGGAGCGCCGCGCACACCATGCTGACGGCGCTTTGCATCATGGCGACGGCCGCGCTCGCGTATTTCGTGTGCGGGTTTTGCTGGCAGGGAGTGGCCGGACGCGCCGCTCACGTGTTTACCATGGCGGGCAAGCCCTGGAGTTGGGCCGGCGCCGAGGCGCCCTTCTTTGGCGGTCTGCCGCTCGACGGTTCCACGCCATCGCTGGTTGTTCTGCTGCAGATGTTCAGCGCCGGCTTGGCGGCGCTGATCCCCTTGGGCTCCGGCACAGACCGCTGGCGTCTGGGACCGGCTTGCGTATCAAGCGCTCTCATGGCGGGCTTGATCTACCCGCTGTTTGCGCACTGGGCCTGGGGTGGAGGCTGGCTGGGGCAACTGGGCGTTAACTACGGAATGGGGCGAGGCTATCTGGATGCCGGTGGCGCGGGGTGTATTCAGGTAACCGGCGGGTTGGCCGCTTTGTCGATTGCCTGGATCCTGGGTCCGCGCCGTGGCAAGTACGCGGCTAGCGGGATGGCGGCCGCGATTCCAGGCCACCACACCGTCTTCGTGCTCCTCTCCTGTTTTCTGGCGTGGCTGGGATGGTGCGGATTGAATGCGAGCGGCGCCTTGTTGTTCGCGGGCGTGGCGCCGGGAGCCGCCGTGCTGATCGCGGTCAACACGATGTTATCGGCAGGCATGTCTGCGCTGGCGGCGGCCGCCATCACGCGGGCGCGGTTTGGCCGTCCGGACGCTTCGCTGTGCGCCAACGGTTGGGTGGGCGGCTTGGTGGCGTCGAGCGCCGGTTGCGCCTTCATGGCGCCGGCGGTGGCGGCGTTAACTGGTCTTGTGGCCGGCGCGCTGGTGACGCTGTCGGTGGAATGGATCGACGTGTACCTGGGTGTGGACGACCCCGGAGGTTCCATATCCGTGCATGCCATCGCGGGTGTTTGGGGACTGCTGGCGCTGGGCCTGTTCGGACACGTCCCGGCGGCGCAATGGCTGGCTCAACTGGTAGGCGTGGCCACGCTGTTCGGCTTCGTGTTGCCGTTGGTCTACACGGCAAACTGGCTTTTGAACCGATTCCTGCCGCAGCGCGTCTCCCCGGAGGGCGAGTGGCAGGGCATGGACTTATACGAGTTGGGCGCCGGCGCCTATCCGGAGTTCGTCATCCACCGCGAAGATTTCATCCAAAGGTAGATTCTTTCCGTCATGTCGACACCTCTCGCCCTCATGGTTCTGTTTGCCGCTGCCGTGCTCGAAGCCGGCGGCGACGCATTGGTCCGCAAGGGCCTTCACACGGCCGCAGCGGCACGGGTTGCCCTCTTCCTGGCCGGGGCCGTGGTTCTGTTCGCCTACGGATATGTCGTGAACGCCCCCAGGTGGGACTTCGGACGGCTGCTGGGCGTCTACGTAGTATTCTTTTTCGTGGTCGCCCAACTGATCAACTGGCTGGTCTTTCGCATTGTGCCGGGCGGCGGCATGCTCGCGGGAGGCGCATGCATCGTGCTAGGCGGAGCGATCATCGCCGTGGCCGGCAATTGACCCGATCACTTTTTTTGATTGGCGGACTGGCGCGCTTTCTACTTAGAATCATGCCTGGAGTGGTAGTGAGTTAATTCGGGGACAGGCGGCGAATATTCCGCGCTCTAAACTTCTTGCAAACGAACTATGAACGCTCGCGGGATTATTCGTTGCCTGTCCCCGAATTAACCCACTACCCTGGAGAGCTTCGTGAGCCCCAAAGAAGTCCTGGAATTCGCCGTCAATAACGATGCCCGGCAGGTTGACCTGAGATTCACCGACCTTCCCGGCCTGCAGCATCACGTTACCTACCCAATCAATCAACTGGATGAAGAGAGCTTCGAAGAAGGCTTCGGCATGGATGGATCGAGCATCCGCGGATGGGCCGCGATCCATGAGAGCGACATGCTGCTCATCCCCGATCCAAACACCGCTTTCATCGACCCATTCGCCGACCTTTCCACGCTGGTGATGTACGGCGATATCAAAGACCCCATCACCAAACAGCGCTACGAGCGCGACCCGCGGTGGATCGCTCAGAAGGCCGAACTCTACCTGGCGAACAGCGGCGTCGCCGATACGTCGTACTTCGGCGCCGAGGCCGAATTCTTCATCTTCGACAACATCAGCTTCGATCAGAACCACCACTCCGGCTTTCATTACATCGACGCCGAGGAAGGCCGTTGGAATTCGGGCCGTATCGAGAAAAACCTGGGTTACCGGCCACGCTACAAGGAAGGCTATTTCCCGGTGCCGCCCACGGATCACTATCAGGATCTGCGCAGCGAAATGGTGCAGACCATGATGAAGTGCGGGTTGGACATCGAGTGCCACCATCATGAAGTCTCTACCGGCGGCCAATGTGAAATCGATCAGCGCTTCAACACGCTGGTGAAATCGGCCGACAACATGATGCTGTACAAGTACGTCGTGCGCAACGTGGCGAACCAGTACGGCAAGACGGTGACGTTCATGCCCAAGCCGATTTTCGGCGACAACGGCAGCGGCATGCATTGCCATCAGAGCCTGTGGAAACAAGGCAAACCGCTCTTCGCGGGCGATGGCTACGCGGGACTGAGCCGGTTGGCGCTGCATTATATCGGGGGCCTGCTCAAGCACGCGCGCTCGCTTTCGGCGATTATCGCGCCCACTACCAACAGCTACAAGCGGTTGGTGCCGGGATACGAAGCTCCGGTGAACCTGGCCTATTCGCGTCGCAACCGTTCGGCCGCCTGCCGCATTCCGATGTATTCGGCGAGCCCCAAGGCCAAGCGCGTGGAGTTCCGCCCGCCCGATCCCTCGGCTAACCCCTACCTGGCCTTTTCCGCCATGTTGATGGCCGGTCTGGATGGCGTGCTCAACCGGACCGATCCGGGCGAACCGCTGGACAAGGATATCTACGATTTGTCACCCGAGGAAATGAAGAGCGTGCCTGCCATGCCAGGATCGCTGGATGAAGCGTTGGCGTGTCTCGAAGACGACCACGAGTTCCTGATGCGGGGCGACGTCTATACGCCCGAGACGATCGACACATTCATCGAGTACAAGCGCAAGAATGAGGCTGAGGCGGTTCGGCTGCGGCCGCATCCGTACGAGTTCGCTTTGTACTACGACATCTAAAACGCTGCCAAGAGTCCAAGGGTCTCCCTATCGAGCCGGGGTCCCAAGAGGCGAGCTCTCTGCTTCATGCCTTTTTCATGGCTTGTCTCCCACACTTGTCCTGGTGAAGCAAGCATCGAAGACCGCCCGGAGGCGCATCGCCCTGGGCCACACCACAGTTGACCTGGACATGCACCGCATCGAGACCGGCAATCAAGGGGTTCACCTGACCCCCACGGAGCACAGCTTACTGGAACAGTTGGCATCGCACCCAAACCAGACTGTGCCAGGGCTCGAGTTGGTGCGCACACTCTGGGGGCCTGACGCCAGCAAGGGAGTGCATTCCCTACGCGTGTTCATCAAGAGCCTTCGCCACAAAATCGAGCCACACCCTGCAAGACCACAATACATCGTAACCGAGCCGAGAATCGGTTACCGCCTCCAGGTGCCCAGCAGCCGCTTATAAGTTTCTTACGCTCCATTTACACATTCCTTATTCCTCCGTCCTCATACTGTAGACGTGTATTAGCGCCCGGCATTCGATGGATTATGCCACACCAGCATTATGGGTTCCATAGAAAGTATTGATGCTGCCTTTCATGCATTTTTCACGGCCCGCGCTTCACAATCAGACTGCCCTGTCGCACTGGTGACCACCACCGGAATCAGCACTTTTCTAATTTCAGCATTGGAGATGAGGATATGAACGTTCACAGACACGTGCGGAATTTGTTTATCATCGGCATGGCAACCGGACTGGCCGTGTCATTGGCCGGTGCTGCAGATGGACCGGCGGTAGAGGCGCCGGCATTCGGCTCACTTCGCGGAGTTACCCTTGACCCCCTCGGGCGGCCAGTGGCGATGGTGAACGTCGCGATTCACAGCATGGATGGCAGCGTCAACCGGCAAGTCGTGAGCACCCCAGATGGAGTTTTCGTTGCCGAGCATCTCACTCCCGGGCCCTATCTGATCACGGCTGCCAAGGAGGGGCTTGCCAGCCCTTCAGCCGCGAAAGTGGAGGTCGCGCAGAATCAAACCGCTAGTCACACCGTAATCCTGGCGGCGGCTGCGGCCGTTCCGCCGGCGGCGCCGGCCTCTCCCCCTGCGCCGCTTCCCATTGAACAAGAGCTTCAGGCTATGAAGGAGCGCATCGCGGTTCTCGAAGCGGCACTGAAGGCGCGCAGCGCGCCGGGACCGGCGACTGCCGCGGAGGCTCCAGTTCCCGCAAGAGCGACAGAACCGCCCACTCCGCCGCAGTCGGCCGCCGCGCCTTCCGCACCGCCGCCGGCCCCGGCACCAGTGGTGCCCGTCACTCCGGAAGCGCTTCAAGCACCCGACTCCACGCCTGGGGTTGACAATTTTACCCCCTTCGCGTTCGGCGACTTTACCTGGCTGAATGGTACTCCGCGCAATCACGATACCGTGCTGGATACGAAATTCTTCACTCCGGAAGTCAGATTCGATACGCACTTCATGGAAGACTTCAATCAACCGGTGGACCATACGATGGGCGGCGCGACCGAATCGTTCCGTTCCGGCGAATTCCAGGTGGAGCAGATCAGCGTCGGCGGCGACTTTCACTGGCAGAATGTTCGCGGCAGAATCCTCACGATGAATGGCTTGTTTGCCACCACGACACCAAGGAATGACGGCAGCGCCGGGAATGGCCAATGGGACGTGCGGGGCGCTTACAAGTACGTTTCGGAGGCTTACGGCGGCTACCATTTCAACGTGAACCACGGATTGAACGTCGACGCTGGAATCTTTGTGTCGTACATCGGCCTGTTCAGCTACTACAACTTCGATAATTGGACTTACCAGCCGTCCTTCGTGTCCTCGAATACGCCTTGGTTCTTCAATGGACTGCGCATCCAGTGGTTCCCCACTAACAAACTCAAGATCGAACCTTGGGTTATCAACGGATGGCAATCCTACAACAGGTTCAACGGCCATCGTGGTCTAGGGGGGCAGATTTTGTGGATGCCTAAAGAGTGGCTCAAGATGGTGTTCAACAATTACGGCAACGGCACCGATACCCTTGGCAACCCCGGCCGCTCCCGCATCCACACCGACGACAGCATCGAAGTCAGATACTACAACAATCCGCAGTCCACCGGCATCTCCAAGAAGGCGTTCTCTTTTACTGCTGACGCCGGGTGCGAGTACGGCGGCGGAGTGACTTGCCACGGCGGCACCGGCGGACCAAAACAGGCGTTCCTGGGCTGGATGGTTTATGACCGGACCTGGTTTGGTAAAGACAAGTACGCCGTTACGTTTGGCGGCGGTATGATGAACAACCCAGGCCGTTATTTGACGCTGCTCCCGCCCATCAACGGCGCGGACGCCATCTCGGGTTCGCCCTACTTTACGGCGAATCCGGGCGACAAGGCCCACATGTGGGATGCCACAGCCAATTTTCAGTGGATGCCGAAGCAATATATAACCTGGTGGGCGGAGGCTGGTTATCGCCACTCCGATGTGCCATATTGGACGGGCCGAGGCGGCATTACGCCCCCTGGTGGAAACACCGGCGCGCCGGGACAATACGTCTGCGCCGCCGGCGGCTCGGCTGGAACGAGCGACCTTGCAACGGCGTACACGAACTGCGGTGGACCCGGCAGTGTCTGGTTCCCGGATCTGCGCCATGGCCAAGCGACCGTTAGCGTCGGCGTCATGGTCAAATTCTAACTCTAGTAAGCTCTATGGGTGAGTGGAATGGGGCGGCTCCGTTGCTGCCCCGTAGATCTCCGACTAAGTCCACGGCGGCAAACCCGCTACCAGGCGGTCTTGCTCTTGCCGGGGTCGGTGTGTGCACCTGGGTATCGTTCCGTTTCGGCCAGGGCTTTGCATTTACCGGGTTTATTTTCTTAGTCCTGGTAGTCTTAGCGGCGATGTACGGGGGATTCCTACAGGCGACGATCGTCTCGATTGCCGCTGTCACCTGCCTTAACTATTTCTTTGTTCCGCCATTATTCAGTTTCGTAAACAGTCCGGCAAACTGGGTGGCTCTCGGGGCATTTGAGTTTACGGCACTGGTGATCAGCCGGCTGTCACTGCGCGCTCAACTACGGGCGATGGAGGCCATCGCCGGCCAGCGGGATATGGAACGGCTCTACGAAACGTCGCGGCGGATTTTGCTGCTGGATAGCAGCCGGGAACCGGGGCGGCCGATCGTATCGCTAATCCGGGAAGTCTTCGACCTGAAGGCGGTCCAGTTGTTCGATGCTCTCGACAGCACGACTTTTCAGAGCGGTGAAGGCCTACCCGACGCCGAACAACGTACGCGGGATGCGTATCTCTTGAGCGCCGACACTTACGATGAGCGAACGCGGAGTTGGTATTGCGCGCTTCGCATGGGCACGAGGACCGTGGGCGGGCTAGCCTTGGTCGGCACGGGAATGCCTAAGCTTGCCGCAACCGCACTGGCATCCCTCTGCGGAATCGCGTTGGAGCGGGTGCGGGCGCGGCAACGGGAGTTCCGGGCGCAGGCAGCGCGCCAGACCGAACAATTGCGAACGGCCGTGCTGGACGCACTGGCGCACGATTTCAAAACACCGTTGACGGTGGCCAGGACGGCCAGTTCCGGTCTGCTGGCAGTGGGTGGTTTGTCCGAATTACAAGCTGACCTGGTAAGTGCGATCGACCAGCAAGTGAACACGCTGGATCATCTGGCATCCCGTCTGCTCAGATCGGCCACGCTGGATAGCACCGGCGTCAAGCTCCACCGGGAGCCGCAGTTCTTTTCACGAATGACGGCGGCGGCAATCCAGGCACTGGACCAAGCTGCGGATCGGGAGCGGTTTCGTGTGAGCGTGCCCAGCACAGAGTTGCCGGTCTTCGCCGACCGGGAATTGATTGAGACCTCGGTGGCGCAGCTTGTGGATAACGCAGTCAAGTATTCGGAACCTGGATCGCCGATCGACGTCCGATTCGCGATCAGGGACGCAGAGGTAGTGCTCACGATACGGAACAGGGGATTGGTGGTCGCGGCGAACGACCGCGAGCGCATTTTTGAACGCTTCTACCGGGCGGCGGATACGCAGCACATGCCGGCCGGCACTGGGTTGGGGTTATCGATTGTGAAGAAGATTGTGGACGCGCACCAGGGGAGTGTATGGGCGGAAGGCGAACCGGGATACGGGACGTCGTTTTGCATCAGCCTCCCGGTGGCTGGCCGCTAAGAGAAAACGATGCCTTCTGCAAAGGGAAGCATCCTGATTACGGACGACGACGCGGAACTGCGGCGCGTGTTGCGGATGACGCTGGACGCCTTGGGGTTTGACGTAACCGCGGCAAGCAACGGAGAACAGGCCTTGAAGGAGGTGGAGAGCCGCCGTTTCGAAGTCGTTCTTCTGGATGTGAACATGCCAGGCATGGGTGGAATTGAAACGTGCCGGGAGATTCGGAGTAGAGCCCCGCGGCTGCAAATCCTCATGCTGACGGTCCGCGACAAGGAAGCCGACATGATTGAGGCGCTGGATGCTGGGGCCGACGACTATATTACCAAGCCTTTTTCGATCCCGGAGCTGGCCGCCCGCTTGAGAGCCGCAGTCCGCCGTTCCACCGCGATCGCACCGGACACCGATGCGCCGATTGCGATCGGCGAGATCGAACTGGATCCGGCGCGCCGCACCGTGCGGAAAGCCGGCGTTCCGTTACGATTGACACCCAAGGAATTCGAGTTATTGCACTACCTGATGGGACGGCCCGGCCTGCCGTTGGCACACGCCAAACTTTTGCGCGCCGTTTGGGGTCCGGAATATGGCGGAGAGCTAGAGTATCTGCGCACCTTTGTGCATCAGTTGCGGAAAAAACTGGAGGCCGATCCCTCGGCTCCGGAGTATTTGCTTACAGAGCTTCATTTTGGGTACCGCTTTCGAGAACCGGCCTAGATATGCAAATAAAACATTTTGTAGAGGGCTAATCGTAATTATTGATTCGCGCCTTATGCCTTCCTCATACCCGTTGGCCTATTCTTGACTTTAGCGTTGACAGGCCCTCAGCCGAATGGAGTTTCGTATGAACAATAGAAGTTTCGCGATTTGTCTGCTCCTCGTCTCCATCGCCTCATTGGTAACTCTTGCTGGGTGCAGCAAGGCGCATGGAGACACAATGGCGGGGGCTCCGCCTCCCGCCAAAGTCGTTCCCTTCGCCGACGCCGCTCTTTTCTCGGTGGACCACCCGGAGCAGTTTCCGCTGGCCGCAGCGACCGAGCGTCCAACGACCTCGGAGTTGGTGGTTACCGGTACGGTTACACCCGACGTCTCCCGCAACGTCCCCGTCGTCTCGCTCGCCTCCGGGCGCGTCAGCGCCATTCACGTGCGACTCGGGGACACAGTGAAGAAAGGCCAGTTACTAATGACCGTTCACAGCGACGACGTGTCGGGCGGATATTCGACCTACAGAATGGCCGTTGCGGATGAGGTTCTAGCCCGGACTCAATATGAGCGCGCGAAAAACCTTTATGAGCATGGCGCCATCGCGCTGAACGACCTGCAGGTGGCGCAGGACACCGAGGACAAGGCCAAAATAGCGGTCGAGACCTCGGCCGAGCATCTCCGCCTCCTCGGCAACGACCCCGACAAGCAGAATATCATGGTGGATATCTTTGCCCCGAGCTCGGGAGTCATTACCGATCAACAAGTCACCACAGGTTCTCTGGTCCAGGCCTACAACACGCCGTACCCATTCACGATCTCTGACCTTTCGTCGATTTGGGTAGTCTGCGATGTGTACGAGAACGACCTGGCTACGGTCCGGCTCGGTGACACCGCCGAGATCACACTGAACGCATTCCCCGATCGCATGTTTCGAGGAAGGATCGGCAATATTGGCGCCGTCCTCGATCCGAATCTTCGCTCGGCTAAGGTCCGCATCGAAGTTCCAAACCCCGGAAACATGCGGTTGGGCATGTTCGCAAGGGCCACCTTCCGCGGCCAAACCAGGGAGATGCACACCATTGTCCCCGCGACCGCCGTACTGCACATGCACGATCGCGATTTTGTCTTCGTTCCCGCGGCGGGGAACAAGTTCCGGCGCCTCGAAGTAGTGGGCGGAGATCTCCTGCAGGACAACACGAGCCTTCAAGAAATCAAGTCCGGTCTCAAGCCAGGTGATCGAATGGTAACCAATGCGCTGGTCCTGGACCACGTGCTGGGCCAGTA
>Ga0209698_10004688_pt1 | contig 14913 bp, 11 predicted proteins | sample LitLauG_LLR_2012_FD_187203 | JGI IMG/M metagenome (GOLD analysis project Ga0209698, IMG submission 187203) | Freshwater sediment microbial communities from Pennsylvania, USA - Little Laurel Run_MetaG_LLR_2012 (SPAdes) (version 2) | ecosystem: Environmental > Aquatic > Freshwater > Creek >...
TGGCGCAACTCGTCGCCGATTCCCTGGATCCGCAGAACGAAAGCAATTGCGCTCTGCCGGAGATATCGACAGCTGCTTGAGTTCGGCGATCACTCGCGCTATCTAAGCCGCCACGTCTAACTCACCGCCTTCTTCTCGAACTGCCGCAGGCCGACAAGCAGCAGCAGAGCGTCAAAGAAAAGCAGGGCTACCAGAACAGCGATGATCGACAAATGCGGAGACTGCGGCACCAAGGTAGCGCGCATGCCTTCGCTGGCATAGACCAGCGGGTTGATGAGCACCACCTTTTGCAGGATTGGAAATGTCTTCAGTGCGCTCCACGGATAGTACGTACAGCCGAAGAAAATCATGGGCGTGATGACCATGCCGAACATCAGGCCGATGTGCTGCTGGTTGATGCTGCAGCCCAAGGCCAGTCCTCCGCAGGCGGAGAAGGTCGCGACCAGCACGATGACGGCGACGAACGTTAGCGGCGCGTGCATGCTGATATCGACCCCGGGACGAAGCACGAGCCACGCCATCGGAATGACGATCAGCCCGGCGACCAGCGCCTGCAACATTCCGGCAATAACTTTCTCGATGGCGATCCACCTGACGCCGATGGGAGCGAGCAGGCGGTCTTCAATTTCGCGTGTGAACTGAAACTCGGAGATCAGCGGCATGGCCACCGCCCAGATTCCTGTGAACACCATGCTGATAGCGATGATGCCCGGCAGCAGAAGACTTTTGTACATTGCGGGCATATATCCGCTGCCGACCATAACCCGCCCGAACACAAAGACAAAAAGCAGCGGCTGCAGGAAGGTTTGCAGAAAGAGTTGAATCGCATTCCGCCGCGCTACGTGGGCGTCACGGGCCAGCATTGCGCCAAACGTTTTCCAGTTCAATCGCGCAAGCTCCTTCCGGTATGGTGCAGAAACAGGTTTTCCAGGCTGGGCTCGGAGATGTGGACGTCGGACAACTCCGCTCCGGTTTGCGCAGCCAAGTTGGCAATCTCAGGGATGAGCGAGCCGCCGCGATCGGCGTAGACGTCGACACCGGCGTGGTTTTGTTCACTCTTGGTGGCATTTTGAGCGCTGCTTTCTGCCGTGCCCTTTGCGGCAGAATCCAAGCTGCGTACCTCTCGCACTCCGGCGAGCGCCTGTAAACGCTGGAGCAGGTCGGCACTTTGATTTCCGAAACGCAGTCGCAGAAGGTATCCCCCAGGGATCGAGGCTTTTAGCTCTGCCGGTGTACCAAGCGCGATGCCATGGCCGTGGTCGATGATGGCGAGACGCTGGCAGAGCGCGTCCGCTTCCTCCATGTTGTGAGTGGTCAGCAGAACGGTCTTTCCTGCCTGGTGATATTCGCGGATGATCTCCCAGAGGAGGATGCGCGTCTGCGGATCGAGCCCGGCGCTCGGTTCGTCGAGAAAAAGAACTTCGGGATCGTGCATCATGGCGCGGGCAATCGAGAGCCGCTGCATCATGCCGCCGGAAAATCCTCGGGTCATCTGGTGGGCGCGCTCGGTGAGTTTGAACTTCTCGAGCAGAGCGTCGGCACGATCGTTGCGCACCTTCGAGGCAATGCCGAAGTAGGCGGCGTGGAACACGAGAATTTCGCGAGCCGTCAATGAGAAATCCAGGTTCGGGCGTTGCGGTACCACCCCGATCAGGCGTTTGACCTGGGCCTGTTCTTTCCAGACGTCGTGGCCGCCGATCCAAGCCTGGCCGGAGGTTGGGCGCACCCGCGTAGTGAGCACGCCGACCGTGGTGGATTTGCCCGCGCCGTTCGGCCCAAGGAGGCCGAAAATCTCACCCGGGAAAACTTCGAGGGAAAGTCCGTTGAGGGCGGGAACTTCTGCTTTCGGCTGCTTACCGCCTTTGGCATCGCCGCGCGCAATAAAGCCGCCCGCCGCGCCCAAGGGTGGAGAGGACTGATAGACCTTGCGCAGGTCCTGCGTGCGAACTCCAACGGCCATGCTGAGAAGACCCCTATCTGTCAGCAGTAAGGTTTTTGAAGTATATCGTAGGCGGCGAGCGGGATTGAATCCCGGTTTGCGGCCTTTGCCGACAGCCGCTAGACTTAACCTTTTGGAGCATTCCCATGCTGGTTGTCATGCGGGCGCAGGCTACCGAAGAGCAGGTTCGCGCCGTCTGCCAGAAGATCGAAGCGCTTGGATATCGCGCCCACCCCATGCCGGGGGCGCAGCGCACTGCCATTGGCATCACCGGAAATAAGGGTGAGGTCGAATCCGGCTCGCTCGAAGAAATGCCGGGCGTGCAGGAAGTGATTCGCGTCTCCAAGCCTTACAAGCTGGTGAGCCGCGATACGAAGCCCGACAACACGGTCATCAAGTTTCCAGGATCAGCGGTGACGATCGGAGATCGTGAGCTCGCTGTCGTTGCGGGACCTTGCGGAGTCGAGAGCCGCGAGCAGGCGTTTGCCGTGGCCGAGCGCGTGGCGCGCGCGGGAGCACAGTTTTTCCGTGGCGGCGCTTATAAGCCCCGTACATCTCCGTATGCGTTTCAGGGGCTGGGCGAAGAAGCCCTGAAGATCATGGCCGAGATTCGGGACCAGTTCGGCCTGCTGATTGTCACCGAGGCGGTGGATTACGAATCGCTGGAACTGGTCGACCGATATGCGGATGTGATTCAGATTGGCGCCCGCAACATGCAGAATTTCTCGCTGCTGAAGCGCGCCGGACGCGCCCGCAAACCGGTCCTCCTGAAACGCGGGATCTCGGCGACGCTGGAAGAGTTCCTGATGGCGGCCGAGTACATCATGAGCGAAGGGAATTACAACGTGATTCTCTGCGAGCGCGGCGTGCGCACGTTTGCCGACCACACTCGCAACACCCTCGACCTGAGCATTGTGCCGGCGGTTCAGCGCTTGAGCCATCTGCCGATCATCGTCGACCCCAGCCATGGCACCGGCAAACGGAATAAAGTTACGCCACTCTCCCGCGCCGCTGTGGCCGTGGGAGCTGATGGACTAATCGTCGAAGTACACAACGATCCGGATCGCGCCCTGTCTGACGGGATGCAGTCGCTGTTTCCAGATCAGTTCGACGCGCTGATGACGCAGGTGCGGCAGATTGCTGCGGTGCTGGGACGGACGATTCCAAAGGCGGTTGAGGCGGCAGTTGTGGCGGGTGCATCAGGGCAATCGATCTCATAAGCCTGTAGGCAAGCTCATAACCTCAACTGGGAGAGATATGACCCTTCGCTCGGTATCGATTTCGCTCGCTCTCTTTCCATTCGCTCTCCTAACCGCGGCCATCCCGCAGGACTCGGCTCCCATATCGCTATCGGGGCCGGGGCATCCGCCACTTTGTCGCGGCAAAGGGAGTGACGCACCAGAGTGTGTCACGCCGCCACACGCGACCTATTCGCCTGATCCCGAGTATCCGGAAGAGGCGCGGCGGGCGCACGACCAGGGATTCGTGGTCGTGGATTTGGTTGTCGATACGAACGGCCTGCCGCACGATGTGAAGATTGTCAGGGGAGTCACTCCCGCATTGGATCAGGCTGCGATTGAGACCGTGAAGCGGTGGAAGTTCACTCCGGCGAGCAAGGACGGGCATCCGCTTGCGGTTCGGATCCGGGTGGAACTCAGCTTCTACATGCGCTGAGAAGCACGCGCCATCTGATAATCTTGCCTCTGATAACCTTTTGCCTTCGATAAGGCCAACGCATCCTTGAGAAAATTCCTTCTTTTCGCCGTCGTGCTTCCCCTGCTGATTGCCGCCGGCTGGTACTACTTCCACGAGCGGGCGCTCCCCGGCTATGGACCGCTCTACCGCGAATACGCCTACATTTCGAACGGCAAAAGCAATACAGTCACGGTTATTGATCTGCGGAGCTTTCGCGCGGTGCGGACGCTGCAGGTGGGGAACGAACCGACCGGAGTTACGGCCAATCCGAAGCGGAATGAAGTGTACGTAGTGAACACCGGCTCGTCGAATGTGAGCGTGATTGACGCCGAGCAGAATAAGGTTGTTGCCACAATCGGCGTCTACGGACGCCCTTACTTCATCGACGTAGCGCCTGACGGCCATCGCGCGTATGTTGCCAACTCCGGATCTGACAACGTTTCAGTCATTGATCTCGACCGTCGCACCGTTGTGGCCACGCTGCGAGTCGGCAGAAGCCCCGGCCTAGCGCGTGTTTCGCCAGACGGTTCCACGGTTGTGGTCACGAATCGCGCTGACAGTTCGGTTTCGATCATCGACACGGCGCGCATGGCGGTTCGTTCGGCGATCAACATCTGCATTCATCCTGAGGACGTTGCCATTTTGCCGGATTCGAGCAAGGCTTTCGTCTCCTGCTCAGGATCAGGTCAGGTTGCCAGCATCGCGCTGAAGAGCGAGAAGCCGAACGCACCACAGGAAAATGAGGCTGACAAACTGCTGGCCCTACTCGACGTCGGAAAGTCTCCGGTGAGCCTGGCGCTCAAGCCCGACGGCGGAGAACTGGCCGCCTTCAACTTCGAGGCAGGGACGATTTCGATCATCGAGACGACGGGTAATGAAGTTTCCGGCAGTTACCTGATCGGAGATCAGCCCTCGCGCGGCGTGGTGTCGCTCGACAACTCGCGGCTTTATATCTCGAACTTCGGGTCGAACAATATCGCGGTCTACGACATCGATCTGGGCAAGGTCGTGCAGTACATTTCGGTCGGAACGCATCCCGATGCCCTGGCGTTGTCGCAGAACCAGAACTACCTGCTTGTCCTGGATTCCGGTTCAGGAGATCTCTTCATCATTCAGAAACGGCAGCCGAATAAGAAGTTCGAGCCGTCGGAGTATTCCATGCTGACGATTATTCCCGTGGGCATTCAACCCAACCAGATCGTGGTGAAGTCGTTCCGGGCCACGAGGTTGTCGGATCTTCGGTAGGTCGCGGAAGAATGGGCAACAAACGGGAAGGGCGCGACTTCCGGTCGTGCCATCATGCGGATGGCGGGCGCAAGGCGTCTAGCGCAGAATCAGATCCGAATATTCTGGATGCTGTGCGATGTATTCGGCTGCGAAGGGACAGACTACATCAACCTTTTTGTGGTTTTCCCTGGCCCAATCGAGCGCGACTTTCGCCAACTCGGATGCCATCCCTTGACCTCGTAGCGCGGCAGGAACTTCGGTGTGAAGCAGTTCGAGGACGTCACCGGCGAGCGTGTATTCGAGGTACGCGACGTGCCGGTCTCGCTCGATCTCGAAGCGGCCAGAGGTAACCATCTCCGGTGCGGATTTTTTCTTGCCGAATAGGCTCATGACGCGCTCCGGAAGTGATCGAGGATCGCTTGCGCTTGAGCTTTCGTGACCACTGCGGACAGCGCAGCTACGTCGGCTTGTTTCACGGCTTGCAAGCTGCCGAAATGTTCAAGCAACCGGCGGGTTGTGGATTCACCAACTCCGGGAATTTCGCGCAGTTCGGTGGCTCGGTCGCGGATCTGGCGGCGTTTACGGTGAAACGTCACGGCGAAGCGATGAGCTTCGTCGCGAATCTGCTGCACCAGGTGCAGCACAGGGGAATGATGATCGAGCACAACCGGATCGTCTTCCTGCCCGTAGACGTAGATGATCTCTTCTCTTTTCGCGATGGCGGCGAGAGGCTGGTTGATGATCTCGAGAGCTTCGAGCGCTTCGGCGGCGGCATGAAGTTGTCCTAGCCCGCCGTCAATCAGGACCAGGCTTGGCATCGGCTTCTGCTCTTCGGACAGTCGCTTGTAACGGCGCGTGACCACTTCACGCATTGAGGCGAAATCGTCCACTCCAGCAACAGTCTTAATGATGAACTTGCGGTAGTCGGACTTTTTCATCTTGCCATCTTCCCAGACGACCATGGAGGCCACGGTTTCCGCTCCCTGAATGTGCGAGATGTCGAAACACTCGATGCGCTTCGGGAGTTCGGGCAGAGAGAGCGCGTCCTGGAAGGCTTCCTGAATGACGCGCGAATTCGGCTTTAGCACGCGGAAGCGCTGGTCGTAGGACTGCTTGGCATTGGTTCCAGCAAGGTCGATAAGTTCGCGCTTATCTCCGCGCTGCGGGACGATGATGTGCACGCGTGTTGCACGCCCGCCTTCGCCCGCTAGTTGCTCGCTGAGTGCATCTTCGAGTTCCTCGCGGTCTTCGAAGTCAACGGGAACGTAGATATTTCGCGGAACGTAGGGCTGACCGAGGTAGAGCTGCTTGAGCAGGGCGGAGAAGAAGTCGGCGGGGTGGAAGTATGACGAACTTCGCTCGCCCGGAAGACCAGGAATGCTCGTCTCCACACTACCGGCCGCGATCGGCAACTCTTCCCAGAAGAACTCGCGGCGGTCGAGTACTTTGCCGCCGCGCATGTGGAACAGGTTCACCGCCAGCATCTGGTTCTCGAAGTGGAATCCGAAAACGTCCGCATCGTCGCCTTCGGCGGCGGCGATGCGCTGCTTCTCCTGCAGTTGCTCGACGGTGGAGATCAAGTCACGATAGCGGGCGGCGCGCTCGAACTCCTCGGCCTCGGCCGATTCTGCCATGCGCTCACGGAGGGATTTCACCAGGTCGGTCTGCCGGCCTTCGAGGAAGAGCTTCACATCGCGGACGGCTTCCGTGTAAATTTCGGCCGTAGTCAATCCTGCCACGCAGGGACCCAAGCAGCGCTTGATGTAAAACTGCAGGCAGGGACGGGGATGAAAGCGATTCAGGTCTACCTTGCAGGAAGGAATCATGAAATGGCGATGAATGAGATCGACGATTCGATAGGCGAGGTTCGCAGGGAAATAAGGACCGAAGTAGGCGCTGCCATCCTTGCGCAAACGGCGAGTGACGTAGACGCGCGGATAACGCTCGGCAAGCGTTAGCTTAACGTAGGGATAAGTCTTGTCATCGCGCAGCAGGATGTTGAAGCGCGGCTTCTTCTGCTTGATGAGGTGGTTCTCGAGGGCGAGCGCCTCTTTGTTATTAGCGACGACAATGTAGTCAACGTCGACGGCCTCGCGGACGAGTGTGCCGGTTTTGGCATCCTCCCAGCGGCCTTCATGGAAGTAAGAGGAGACGCGGGAACGCAGGTTCTTGGCCTTGCCCACGTAGATGACTTCGCCTGCGGCATTCTTGTAGAGGTACACCCCAGGCGACGTGGGCAAAGTCCGGATTTTGCCGGGAAGATCCATCTTTCTCTTGGAGACTATTCGATGAGATGACAAGGGTTGGCGGACCACGTGTCAGTGGCCGCGGAATGTCCTTGCCCATCCCCGTTTCCGTGTTTAGTCTAAACGGTCCCTTCGTGGCCAGTACATCCAAGGCGGGCTATCTGCCAACGTTAGATGGTTGGAGAGCGATAGCTATCGTCGCAGTGTTGATCGATCACACGGTGGGATATTCCTGGCTGCATAATTACCCCAAACTGGTTCTGTTCACACACAGCGGGCCGAACGGCGTCAGCCTGTTCTTTGCCATCAGTGGCTTCCTCATTTGTTCTCGCCTGCTCGAGGAGGATCGCGTCTTCGGGCAAATCAGCCTTCGCGGCTTCTACATTCGGCGAGCCTGCAGGATTCTGCCGCCGGCCATGTTCTATCTGATCGTGATCGGGGTTCTTGCGTTATGTGGCCTGGTCACGGTCATGCCGTGGGATTGGTGGAGTTCGGTACTTTTCTTCCGCAACTACTTGCCTCCCGCGTGGATCAGTCCAGGGCACGGTATCTATACCGTTCACTTCTGGTCCCTCGCTGTCGAAGAGCATTTCTATTTGCTATGGCCCGCGGCTCTGGTTCTTCTAGGGAAAGCGCGCGCGCGGTGGTTTGCGCTCTCGCTGGCAATCACCATTGCGGTCTGGCGGACGTGGGACCTTCATCACCATTGGATGGACCGCCATATTCCGGGATTATTGTTCGGGTGCCGCACGGATGTTCGGCTTGACGCACTCCTGCTCGGTTGTATGGCGGCGCTACTTCTCGATAGTGACTCAACACGCGCGGCGTTCGCGCGTCGATTCAGGCCGTGGATGTGGTGGCTGGTTGTGGGAGGCTACGTAGTGTCGCAGTTGGTCTACCTTTCGCGTCAGTCGAGAGGCTATTCCCTGGTTGAGTCGGCGTTGTTGCCAGCAGTAATTGCAGGCACGGTGTACGGTCCGAAGACGTTGGTTACGGTCCTACTGGAGTCTGGTCTTATGAAGTGGATTGGCCGGCTCTCCTACAGCTTGTATCTTTGGCAGCAACTTTTCTCGGTTCGCGCGACTGGATATTTTTCGATGCTCCAGACGCCTCCGCTGAGTATGGTCATGATCTTTCTGTGTGCCTGGTTGAGCTATCGGTTTATCGAGCGCCCGTTTATCCGTTGGGGACACCGCCTGGCACCTCCCCTAACCGAGGGGCGCGATGATCTGGCTCCGAATCGCCCCTAAGAATTTCGGTGTGCGAGGCGTTGCAAACGGAAGAGATGTGATCCCGATTGCTTGGTGGCTGCGCGGCTGACGCTTTTACGCGCTCCATCCCTTCACGAATTCCACCAGGCTGCGCAGGGCGATACCGGACGGGCCTTTCGCGATCCAGGGCTTGTTGTCTTCCATCCAGGCGGTGCCCGCGATGTCGAGGTGGATCCAGGGTGTGTCTTCGGCAAATTCCTTCAGGAACATGGCAGCGAAGATTGCGCCCCCGTAGCGACTGCCGGCGTTGGTCATGTCGGCGATATTCGACTTGAGGAGATCTTTGTATTCATCGTCGATCGGCATGCGCCACATTTTTTCGCCGGCCTGGTTGAGAGCCTTTGCAAAACGCTCGTACATCTCGTCGGTGCTGGCGAAGATCCCGGCATTGACGTAGCCGAGTGCAACAACAATAGCGCCGGTGAGCGTGGCGGCGTCGACGAGATGGGTGCAGCCGAGTTGACGCGCGTAGGCCAAGCCATCGGCGAGGATCAGGCGTCCTTCTGCATCGGTGTTGATGATTTCGATCGACTTTCCGGACATCGCGATCTGCACATCTCCGGGCTTTTGCGCTTTACCAGACGGCATATTTTCGGTGGCGAGGATAACCGCAGTGACCTTCACTTTCGGCTTGAGCAGGGCGATGGCTCGCATGGCGCCGATCATGGTGGCGGCTCCCGCCATGTCGTACTTCATTTTCTCCATGCCATCGGCGGGCTTGATCGAGATGCCTCCGGTGTCGAAGGTGACACCTTTGCCGACGAGGCCGAGGTGAACGTCTTTCGCTGCATCTTTCGGCTCATAACGCAGGACGATAAGAGCCGGTGGTTCGTCGGATCCTTGGGCGACTCCCCAGAACGCGCCCATCTTCATTTGCCGTATCTTGTCGCCGGAGAAGATCTCACACTTCAGGCCGACGTCAGCTGCCATTTTTCTGGCGCGTTCGGCGAGGATCGTCGGCGTCATGAGATTGGACGGTTCGTTGACAAGGTCGCGGGTAAAGTTCTGTGACTCGGCGACAACGCGTCCGGTGTTGAGGGCGATTTCAAGAGGCTCGGTGTCGCCTTGAACGACGATCGTGAGGTCGTCAATCTTCTGCTCTTTTTCCTTGCGATCACTCTTGTAGTAACCAGTTTCGAAGTTGCCGACAAAGGCGCCTTCGACGATGGCGCGGACCGCGTCGGAGGGGCTACTCCCGGCGGATTCAAAAGCGAAACTGCGGATGCTTTTTCCTTTCAGCGTGCGCACGGCGGCGCCGGCGAGCTTGCGCAAGTCAGCAGAGGAAAAATTCCTGGCCTTGCCGCCTCCAAGGAAGAGCAGGCGTTTTGCTTTGAGGCCGGCCGGGCGATGAAGAATGGTCGTTTCGAAGGTCGTGCCCGTGACCTCGCCGCTGGCAATCAGATCCTTCGCGGCTTCGCGCACGGCGGAATCGGAAGATTCGACGGTCGGCGCGGGTTTGTCCTTGTCGCCGCGGTCCAAAACAACTACGACGAGACATTCAGTTTCCAGTTGAGAAGGCAGAGAGGCAGAGAGATTTGTGTTCATGGATTTCTTTTAAGTATCCACGGTAGGTGGGGAAACGCGCAACCGAAAGCTCTCTTCGGCGGCCCCTCTCCTTTTTTGGAGCTGTACTCACCCTCAACCCAGTTTCTACTGTCCGGTGCCGCTGAGGTTTGCGATCAGGGTGGCGCCGCCGCTGTTGAAGATATTGAGCTTGCCTTTGCGAGCGCCCTTTTTCGTAGGATCGAAGGTGATACTGATGGTGCAGTTGGTTCCGGCGGCGAGCGAACTACCGCAGGTTTTTGCAAAGATGGCGTAATCGCTAGTTGTCCCGGTGATGCTGAAGTTCGTCAGATTGACGGTAGTGGTTCCAACATTTGTAACCGTAACTGTTTGCGGTGCAGTTACTTGTCCAACGGGGACGGATCCAAAATTGAGGGCTGTCGGCGAGAGCGACAGCGAGATGCCAGTTCCGGTCAGCGCGGCTTGCTGCGGGTTGTTGGCAGCGTTGTCGGTCAGCTGGAATGTTCCGGTCTGCGCGCCCTGCGCAGTCGGAGTGAAGCCGATGGTGTATGTGCAGCTGTTGCCCGAGGCGACTTGTGTGCCACAGGTGTTCGACTGAACAGAGTAGTTACCGGTGATGGCCACGCTCGAAATATTCAGAGTCGAATTCCCTGTGTTGGTCAAAGTGGCGTTGAGCGATGTGGTCTGCCCGATCGGTGTCTTGGGGAAGACAAGTTTCGCGGGAGAGAGAGTTGCCATCGCGCTGCTGTTGCAGTTCGGAAAACTGAGGTTCGTGATCCGCGAATTCCAGTTGAAGCTGCCAGTCGACTGTATGTATTCCTGGGTATACCAGAACGTGCAATCGTCGGCCGGATCGACAGTCATGGAGCTGTAGTCGCCCCAGCGATTCTGGCCTCCGGTTTGAGAACCCGTTCCGCTGACGATTTGCTGCTCGCCTTCCATGCTGCCCAGCGTGTCGCTGGCCACGCGTCCCGTGAAGTACACCGACGGGTACACCGAACTGCTGGAGACGCTGTAGCCGAGTGCCATGTCGCCCGATTGATCCATCGCCATGCTGCCCATCCAGCGGGTGCTGGAATCGGGATTGAACGTTCCTTGCTGGTAGAGCGTAGGCGTGTTGTTTGGATTTCGAACTTCGTACCAGCGGATGCCGGTCGAGATGGAATGATTGAAAGTGAGCGATTCGGTTCCGTTAGGGAACTGACGATAGGCAAGGCGATACATCGGACGATCGCCGAGCGCGTCGAGTTTTTGGGTGGTTCCGGGCTGGACGACGCATGAGCGGAAGCAGCGCGGTGTAAAGGACGCGACGGGCACCACGACTGGACCGGTGAACGTGGAGTTCGTGGGTGTCACGAAGTCGGAGTGAAAGCTCCACAGCTGGATCACGTTCTTTCCGAAGTTCATGAAGAAGGCGGGCTCTCCAGCGGCGGGCGGAATGGTCCCGTCCATGTCGGAGGGCAACAGGCTCGCAACGGTGGAATTCTGCGGGAAGCAGAGAATGGTTGCGGCATTGCCGGCGAGCATGTTGATGCGGTCGAGGGCACAGGCATCCGCGCCAAGAAACGTGGTGCCGTTCTGGAAAAGATTGAACGACATGTAATAGGCGTCGGGCCAAACACCAAGTTTGGGGTAGTCCGCGAAATCGGTGTCGCCGAATGAAAACGCGTAGCGGTTGTAGGTTCCGGTGGCATCGGAGGTGGTGGAAACGGCCACGCATTCAGTGTAGGGAAGAGTGCTGATCGAGAACTGGCTCAGAACCCAGCGGCCGGCGAGTTTGTCGTATTGAACGATGGGGTCGCCGTCGTTGTTGGCTTCACATCCGCCGCCGAAACCGTTCCACAAAGCGTTTCCGTCGGTGGGGCCGGCTAGAAGGGCTCCCGTCGACTTGTCGAAAACGGCGAACGAGGCGTTGACCCACTGCACATATTGCGTTGCGCCGACGGCGCCGTTGGTGTCGGGAGGGGAGAAGTCGAGGAGGAAGCCGTATTGTCCCTGGCCTAAACCGTCGATATTCAAGCCGAGATTGGCGGCGACGGGGGCCAAGGCCTTCGTTTGCAAGGCTCGATCTGGAGCGGATATTTCGGGAGCGGACGTTGTGTCGACCGGTCCGGTGGGCAGAATTTTGAGCAAGCGCGGCGAAAAGCGGTGCGGCTGCGCCGGAGTGTTGCGATCCAGTTCAGCGAGCGGTGCGGAGACGTCGTGCTTGAGCTCGGGGAGGACCTGAACCCTGGTTTGGGCAAACACCGGGAGTGCGAATGCTAGAACCGCAGCCAGGCAAAATGCGGCGCGTCGCCGAGCGAGAATCGATTTAAGCGTGTGAATCATAAAATGGCCGCGACTAACGATCCAACGAGCAGAAGAATGCCTGATTGAGTTCACGACAAAAGGGGTCCGGGGAGGGTTACAGATTGAGCCAGTATACCCCCATTTCTCAGCGATTCCGCAGGTTTTGCGAGTTCCAATCTTGTGGAAAAGCACGCCGAATACCACTTTCTGCACAGGAAAACGGGATAATTGAGTGCGGCAGCTGGCGGAGTGCAATTGCTTGCACATCGATGGTCGGTGAGGGAAGCAGGCCTAGGCTTTCCGGCTGCGGGCGATTGCCTCGCGGGATTCTTTATCGGCCGTGCGGCGGCGCTCGGTTTCGCGCTTATCCCATTGCTGCTTGCCTTTGGCTAGGGCCAATTCAACCTTGATTCTTCCGTTCTTGAAATACATGCGGGTGGGAATCAGCGTGAGTCCCTTCTGCTGAGTCTTGCCGATGAGCTTGCGAATCTCCTCTTTGTGAACCAGGAGTTTGCGGGTGCGCAGTTCGGCATGATTGGCGTAGTTCCCGTGGTCATAGGGGCCGATGTGGCAGTTGAGAAGCCAGAGTTCGCCATCTTTGATCAGGCCATAGGCGTCCCTGAGATTCGCTTTGCCCGTGCGGACGGACTTCACTTCCGTTCCCGCGAGGACGACGCCGGCCTCGAATTTCTCGAGCAAGAAGTAGTTATGGCTGGCGTTCCTATTGACGGCGGCATCTTTCTCCCCCGAGGCGGTGGGCTGCCGGCGGGGATTTTTCTCCCGATTAGGCTGGGTCTGGTGTGTGGTCTGTTTGGCCATGGTACTGAAAAGAAAGTACCACGGAAGCCCGGGAGTGAGTTCTCAGTTCTCGGTTCTCAGTTCCCAGTCAGACGACAGAGGCCGCTTTCTGCGAGCTGGGAACGATCCTGCAGTACAGGTACTAATGAGTGTAAACACAAGCGCAGCAATCACTTCGGGTGCCGGACGATGCGATGTTATAATCCGATTTTCTGGTGTGTTTTACCTTCGACCGCCCTTTGCCAGGCGTATTTTGCTCGGCTCGGCAAGGGAACTGGGTGAGTCTCGGCCGGGCGAGTCGCCGGCGAGAGAGATTCCTATGAGGATTGTTTGATGAGACGCGTAATCCGTCCGGCTCTGTTCCTTCTGATATTGCTCTGCCTGCGGCTTCCTGATTTCGCCAAGACGGTTGACTCCGCCAAAGCGCTCTATGAAAAGGGCGCTGACGCCGAGGCTCGGCAGGACTACGAAGCGGCTTTCGACTATTTCAAGCAGGCCTACAACCAAAAGCCAAAAGATCTGCGCTACCGGACCGCTTACGAGCGCACCCGTTTTTACGCGGCAGCGTCGCACGTGCATCGCGGCCAGCTCCTGCGGGACGCCGGGAAGCTTCCGGAGGCGCTGACGGAATTCCAGAAGGGGCTTGAGATCGATCCTTCGTCGTTCATCGCGCAACAGGAACTGAAACGTACCGAGCAGATGATCAAAGAGGGAGAGAATCCTCAGCCGCAGGCAGCGGCTAAGGGAACTTCGGCGTTGCGGCGGCGTTTGGAATCAGCACAGGGGCCGGTGGAGCTGGCGCCGATTTCGAGTGTACCGATCACACTGAAGGTTACCGAGAAGTCGAACGTGATCTACGAGACAGTAGGCAAGCTGGCCGGAATTAATGTCCTGTTTGATCCCGACTACACGCCGCGCCAGGTGCGCATTGAGCTGAATGGCGTGACCCTCGATGAAGCGCTCGAGATTATTTCGGTTGAGACGAAAACTTTTTGGCGTCCGGTAACGGCGAACACGATTTTTGTCGCGCAAGACAATCCTGCGAAGCGGAAAGAGCTGGAACAAAACGTAATCAAAACTTTTTATCTTTCAAACCTTTCCCAGCCGACCGAGTTGCAGGATGTGGTGAACGCGATGCGCACCATCCTGGAGGTGAGCCGCATTCAGCAACTGCCTTCTCAGGGAGCAATCGTCGTGCGCGGTACGCCGGATCAGATGGCGCTGGCGCAGAAACTGGTGGATGATCTCGACAAAGCCAAGCCGGAAGTCTTGATCGAAGTGGCGGTGATGCAGGTGAGCCGCGACAAGATGAAGAACCTGGGTGTCAGCCCACCGACCAACGTCAGCGTGCAGTTGCAGCCCAATATCAACACAGGGACGACAACCTCGACAACGACCACGACTACGACTTCGACGACCGGTTCGACCAACGGCATCAATTTGAATACTCTGGCGAACCTGAATGCCACCGATTTCCAGGTGACGATTCCGCAAGCGACGGCGACTGCGCTGCTGAGTGACAGCAATACGAAGATCGTGCAGAACCCGCAGATCCGCGCGCTGGATGGCCAGAAGGCGACGTTGAAGATTGGCGATCGCGTGCCGGTAGCGACGGGATCGTTCCAGCCGGGCATTGGTGGCGTCGGCATCAACCCGCTCGTCAACACTCAGTTTCAGTATCTCGACGTCGGTGTAAACATCGACATCACACCGCGAGTGCACGCGGGACGGGAAGTTTCGCTGAAGCTGTCGCTGGATGTTTCGGCGGTGACTTCGTATGTCAGCATCGGCGGCATCAGCCAACCGGTGATCGGACAGCGCAAAATCGAGCATGAAATCCGCTTGAAAGATGGCGAAGTCAACCTGCTGGGCGGCATTCTGGAAGACCAGCAGACGCGGGCATTGACCGGTATTCCGGGGCTGG
>Ga0209698_10004690_pt1 | contig 14906 bp, 14 predicted proteins | sample LitLauG_LLR_2012_FD_187203 | JGI IMG/M metagenome (GOLD analysis project Ga0209698, IMG submission 187203) | Freshwater sediment microbial communities from Pennsylvania, USA - Little Laurel Run_MetaG_LLR_2012 (SPAdes) (version 2) | ecosystem: Environmental > Aquatic > Freshwater > Creek >...
CCGCCCGGTTGTAGCACCGTTCTTTGTCCCGGCTTTTTTCCAGCTCAAGAATATTTTGTGCTAAAAAGACATATTTTGTGGCCCAAATATTTTAACCAAGTCTAAAAAAATCATCATGGAAGAATTAATACAAAAATTACAGGATGCGCACGGTATCAGCGCCGAACAGGCTCACGGCGTATTGAGCACCATAACGGCATATGTCAAGGAGAAATTTCCAATGGTCGGCGGGGCAATAGACAATATTTTCCCCGCGTCTTCGGCTACGACCACCGCCGTGGGAACAACCACTGACGCAACCGCTGCGGCAGCTACCAGCGAAGGCGGGGGTATTCTGGACAAGATTTCTTCGATGCTCCCAGGTGGTGAAGGGGAAAAGATTGAAGAATTCGCTAAAGATAAATTAGGCGGCTTTTTTGGGAAATAGTATTATGGATCTCATCCAAGAAAAAGGCCGGACAATTCCGGCCTTTTTCTTGGATATCATTTATAAACTTGCAGGCACTTACCCGGCAGCGTTAGCGTGGTGTTGACAGTGATGTCTTACCGCAGCACTTCGCGGGCAATCACGATCTTTTGTATTTCGCTGGTCCCTTCACCGATCGTGCATAATTTACTGTCCCGGTAATATTTTTCGACCGGAAAGTCCTTGGTATAGCCATAACCGCCAAAAATCTGGACGGCGTCTGTGGACACTCTCACCGCCACCTCGCTGGAATAATATTTTGCCATGGCAGATTCTTTGGTGACGTTCTCGCCGCGCACCTTCAGTTCGCAGGCGTGACTGACCAGTAATTCGGCTGCCATAATCTCGGTAGCCATGTCGGCCAGCTTGAAGGAAATTGCCTGAAATTCAGATATAGGTTTTCCAAACTGATGGCGTTCTTTTGAATATTTAACAGAGGCCTCATAGGCCCCCTTGGCGATGCCCAGGCCCAAAGAGGCGATCGATATCCTTCCGCCGTCCAGGACGTACATCGCCTGCCTGAAACCGTCACCCACATTTCCCATCCGTGCAGCATCGGGAATTCGGCAATTGGCAAAAATCATCTCCGCTGTTTCGCTGGCCCGCATGCCCAATTTATTTTCTTTTTTCCCACCCGTGAAACCCGGTGTGCCGCGTTCTACAATAAACGCCGTACAATTATCCCTTGTGTGTGCTTCCCCGGTCCGGCAGATCACAACGGCAATATCACCGCTTTTTCCATGGGTAATCCAGCTTTTTGTTCCATTGATCACCCACTCATCCCCTTCTTTTTCAGCGATGCATTTCATATTGCCGGCATCACTGCCGGTATTAGGCTCCGTAAGTCCCCATGCACCGATGAATTCAGCCGTAGCCAGCTTGGGCAGATATTTTTGCTTTTGCTCAGGTCCGCCGAAGGCAAGTATATGGCCGGTGCATAATGAATTGTGCGCCGCCAGTGACAAACCAATGGATCCGCACACTTTTGAAATTTCCTGAATGACCTCACTGTATTCAAAATATCCAAGGCCGGCCCCCCCAAATTCCTCGGGCACCAAAACGCCCATCAGTCCCAGTTGCCCCAATGCTTTAAATATATGCACGGGAAATTCCTGGGCCTCGTCCCATTCCATTACATGGGGCCTAATATATTGATTGGCGAAATCCCTGGCCGTTTGGGCGACCTGATTGGTAAGTTCACTTTTAGAGAAATCCATATTGCTACTTTAAATATTCGCAAGGTAAATGATAAAAACAGACAAAAGTGGACCAACCTATTTGCCTGTCGTAACATTTCTGCAACGCACCTAAGTGCCGTTTTATTTTCACCCGCGCGGTAATCCCGGGAATTCTTTGTTTCTGTAACACTGCCTGACGGGCCACGGCTGAATTCATCGGTGCATTCGGCCGAAAAATAGGCGCCCGGACGCCATGTACAACCATCCCTACCCTGGCGAAGTCCGGAGCACGGCGGCCTTACAAAGTGAGGGTCAATCCGTCCCACGCCAGCTGCCGGCCAGTATCCAATTCCATACTGATCTCTGCGTGGGTGCCTAATTGGTGACTGATATGGGTAAAATACGCCTGCGGGATGTTCAATTCATCGGCGAGGGCTACCGCTTCCCGGAGATTATAATGAGACAGGTGGGCTTCCTTCCTCAATGCATTGACGACCAAAATTTTGCTTCCAGCGACCTTTTGCTTTTCATTTTCGTCAATCATGTTGGCATCAGTAATATAAGTGAAATCGCCGAACCTGAATCCAAGCACCGGCATATTCAAATGATATACCTGTATCGGAATAATCCTCAGGTCGCCCACGACAAACTCCTCCAGGGTAATCGTATGCATATGAATGGTCGGAACTCCCGGGTACTTTTTATCCGCAAAAATATAAGCAAATTCTCGTTTCAATGCTGCCTGGGTGAGCTCATTGGCATAGACGTCCATCGGCTGCTGCTGAAAATAATTAAAGGCTTTGACGTCATCAAGTCCGGCGATGTGATCTTTATGCGGATGGGTAAAAATGACCGCATCTAGTTTCCTTACATGGGCCCGCAACATCTGGGTACGAAAATCAGGTGTGGTGTCCACCACAACCGTCGTTGTTTTGCTTTGCACCATAATGCTGCTTCGCAGTCTCTTATCTTTTTGGTCTGCAGATGCGCAAACATAACAACCGCACGCTATCATGGGAACACCTCCGCTGGTGCCGGTACCGAGGAAAGTAATTGTTATCTCTGGATAATTCACGCAGTCAAAGCTAAAGCATTTAATTTTTCAAGCCACTGACTTTAAGCCAACATAAATGAATTGTGCTTTATTAGGGCTTTTGCCGGACATTAATCGTCGTTAGATCCCCGCAATACCAAATAAATACCGGTCGCCGTTTAAAAACCGGCTGTCAAAACTCGGAGCCATTCATTTTGGCTTTTTGCATCGCAAAACCAGTAGATGCGTTAGTTGCCATTGCGCAGCCGTTGCCAGGGAATTGATGAAGGTAAAAAAGCGGTATCACTGGCCGGGAAGTTCCTTTTTTGGGGCATTCCACCGAGCAACTGTTTTCTTTGCAGCAGCCTTTTTGCCGTTCTTTCTTCCATTTTCAACCAAGTCCCCTCGCCAAAACAAAAATAAAATTTGCGGACTGGGAAAATAGATTATTTTGAACAGCCAAACTAACGGACACGACCAAAATTTTTTCCTTTTTCCTTCTCTGGGGCTGTCACTCCCATCAGGTGGCCAGGAATCAGCCAAGCAAAATACCGCGCCCTCCAATCTCAAGAACAACCTTATGACCGACAAAATCATGGCCATACTGCCCTTTGATGTAAAGATTTCGTACAAACGACTGCCCAAAGGACTTGGTAGGGGGAGATAAAAAAGGAAGCGCAAAGTGAGGGCGCATTTAGCTGCGCCAATCAGCTGATGGAAAGAATGATGCGGATGGTCTCGGGGAATTTCCCCTACGAAAAATGATGCAAGAGGCTGCTTGTCTTTACCTTTGGCGGGAAGAAATTTACCGGGGAAGGAGGGACCTGCAATGTATTTGATTAAAAAAGTTTTAGTCCCGCACCAGTAGCATGATACGGGCAAGGATGGCGGCAGCGGTCCTCGGCGGTGATATCAGCTTTCTGTTTTCGCCAGGATCAGTTCATCATACATCTTTTGGGAATCTTTGGTGAGCAGATCGTAGTTGACGTTAAGAGCGGGAATCAGGTCCACCAATGTATTGATACGCCCTTCGGGATTCAAAAACTTATTAAGTACCACCACTTTTTTATCCTCCAGCACGCAGTAGCCGCTTTGAAAAGAGCCCCGTTCATAACGAACAATATATCCGCAGTCATCCAGGATATTTTCCAGTTTTTTTAAGGTTTGCTGATTGTATCTCATAACCGATAATTACGGCAAATTTCGCTAAATTTTCGCATTTATTCAATTCATACTTTGGTCGTCATGCGAATCACCGGGATGATCATTTCTTCCAGGCTCACACCGCCGTGCTGGAAGGTGTTGCGGTAATAATTGGCGAAATGATTGTAATTATTCGGATAGCACAGGTAGCCATCCTGCCGCGCAAAAATAAAGGAAGAATTTACATTGGGTACCGGCAACCCTGCCTGCCGCGGGTCACGAAATGCCAACACCTCTTTGGCTTCATAGTTCAGGTTGCGGCCGTGCTTATAGCGAAGATTAGCTGTGGTTTGTTTATCACCGACAACTTTTTGCGGGGAATTGACCCGAACACTGCCATGGTCAGTGGCTACGATCAGGTTGACCTTTTTATCTGCAATTTTCTTCAATGCCTGGTGCAGGGGGGAATGTTCAAACCAAGATGCAGTTAAGCTCCTGTAACTGACTTCATCGGCAGCCAACTCTTTGAGTACTTCCATCTCTGTACGGGCATGACTTAACATGTCCACAAAGTTGTAGACGATGATGCTGATGTCGTTGCTTAGGGTATTATGAATATTATCTACCAATTTCTGTGCATCCTGGTGGTTAGTAATCTTCGTATAGGAATATTTCAGGTCATCTTTGCGCAGTTTTTTTAATTGTGCTTTGAAAAAATCCAGCTCAAATAAATTCTTACCCCCTTCCTCATCATCATTTTTCCATTCCGCGGGGAATTGCTTCTCGATGTCGATCGGCAGCATTCCAGCAAAAATAGCATTGCGGCTGTATTGGGTCGCCGTCGGCAAAATAGAATAGAACGTTTCTTCTTCGTGTATACGGAAGGTCTCCGCAAAAATAGGCTGAATGGCCTTCCACTGGTCGAAACGGAGGTTATCTATCAGTAAAAAAATAGTCGGTGTCCCACTCTTTTCGACGTGAGGGAAGACCTTGTATTTCATGAGGGTATGGCTCATAATCGGCGCTTGGGCAGCCGGGTTGGTCACCCAGTGAGAGTAATTCTTTGAAATGAATTTAAAAAATTCGCTGTTCGCCTCATTCTTCTGAGATTGAAATACTTCCTGCATTTCGGGGCTGTCACTCTTTTTCATTTCCAGTTCCCAATAGACCAGTTTTTTATAAATTTCCATCCAGCCATTGTAGTCAGGGTTATCATTGAGGGCCATGAACAAATCGCGGAACTGCTGCTGGTAGGCAGAAGTCGTTTTTTCAGCAACCAGTCTGCGATTGTCTACAATTTTTTTCAGCGAAAGCCAAACCTGGTTGGGGTTTACCGGCTTGATAAGGTAATCGGTTATTTGGGATCCTATTGCTTCATCCATTAAATTTTCCGTCTCATTCTTCGTGATCAGCACAATGGGAACTTGCGAGTTGATGGCCTTTATCTTCTGCAAGGTTTCCAGCCCTGTAATGCCCGGCATACTCTCGTCCAGTAACACCACATCAACGATGTGATCCTTTACAAAATCTATGGCATCGAAGCCGTTGCTAAGCGATTTTACCTCATATCCTTTATTCTCCAAGAACATAATCTGAGACTTCAAACTTTCCATCTCGTCATCCACCCATAAAATTTTTGCTGCGCTCATGCCTATTGTTTTTACCTTGCTGTGAGAGAAATGTTCATTTCAAAAACCGGTATCTTTATCCAGACGGCTTAATCACACAAATGTAATTTATTCCAACCCCAAAAATTACCTTTGCCAAGCTTCGAGCGTTTTTTAACACTTTAACAAAAATGCCATTCAGAAAAATTATTAATGACCCGGTCTATGGTTTTATCACCATCGATGATGAATTAATATTCAATATTATCTCTCATCCCTATTACCAGCGGATGCGCCGCATTCATCAAATGGCACTGGCTCACCTGGTATACCCCGGCGCCGTTCATACCAGGCTGCATCATTCACTGGGGGCCTATCATTTAATGTGCAGTGCACTGGGGGAGTTGAAGGGCAAAGGATTTCCCATTACCCTGCAGGAGGAGCAGGCTGCCAAGATTGCCATTCTACTGCATGATATTGGTCATGGCCCCTATTCGCATGCCCTGGAACAGGTGTTAATAAAGACCGTGGATCATGAGACAATTTCCCTGCTGCTGATGGAAAGAATCAATCTTCAATTTTCCGGGCAACTCCAGACCGCCATCGAGATCTTCAAAGATACCTACCCCAAAAAATTTCTGCACCAGCTGGTAAGCGGTCAATTGGATGTTGACAGGATGGATTATTTGAGCCGCGACAGTTTTTTTACCGGTGTCAGCGAGGGCGTTATCGGCTATGACCGGATTATTAAAATGCTGACGGTCTTTAAAGGCGAATTAATGATTGAAGAAAAAGGTATCTACTCCATTGAAAAATTTCTGGTGGCCAGGCGACTGATGTATTGGCAGGTATACCTGCACAAAACCGTTTTGTGCGCGGAAAAAATGCTGGTACAAATTATTGAGCGTGCCCGGGTGGTACACGCCACAGCCCCTTCAGCGGCGCTGAACATATTTCTTCATACGATGATCCCAACCCACCAAATCGAACAGTACCTGGCGGATTTTTGCCGGCTGGATGATTGCGATGTCCTGGCGGCTATAAAATCCTGGGTCGATCATCCTGATACCATTCTGTCCTTTCTTTGCACGGGCATCATCGACCGAAATCTGCTTAAGGTAGTATATTCTGGAACTAAAATTGATGAGGAAATTATACGACAAAAGAAGATCTGGGCCATGGAGCGCTGCCAGGTAACCGAAGAAGAAGCCAATTACCTGGTTTTTAGCGGTGAAACCGGCAACAAAACGTACAATTTCCAGGACGACCATATCAATATTCTGTTTAAAAATGGAACGGTCAGGGATATTTCCGAAGTGGATAATGCACTGATCAATCAAACATTATTTGGCACGGCAAAAAAATTTTACATTTGTTATCTAAATTGATACCTGAGGTTTAACTTTTGAGCCTACTGATCGTCTGTATATATACATAAAGAAAATATGGAGTTTACTGCAACACAAATATCGGCCCTTATCAATGGAAACATAGAAGGAGATCCGGGCGTTAAAGTCTCATCGTTCGGAAAGCTTGAGGATGCAGAAGCCGGGCAGCTGGCGTTCCTTGCCAATCCCAAATATGAAGAATTTCTTTACTCAACGAAGGCGTCGGTGATTATTATCAACAATACCCAGGTTGTAGATCAAAAAGTGGATGCCACCCTGATCCGTGTTCCGGATGCCTACTCGGCTTTTGCTATTATTTTAAGTGCATATGAAAAAATGCAGAAAGCTAATCTGACCGGGATTCAACAACCGGTGTACATTGCCGATTCTGCGGTACTGGGGGAGAATATTTTTATCGGGGCCTTTGCTTACATCGGGAATAATGTCCGGATAGGTAACAATGTGAAGCTTTTTCCACAGGTGTTTATCGGCGATAATGTAACCATTGACGACGATTCCATCTTGTTTCCGGGGGTCAAAGTCCATCACGACTGCGTAGTCGGCAAGAATGTGACCATCCATGCCGGCTCCGTAATTGGAGGAGACGGCTTTGGTTTTGCACCCCAACCCGACGGCAGCTTCAAAAAAGTGCCTCAAATCGGTAACGTCGTCGTGGAAGACAATGTGGAAATTGGCGCCAATGCCACCATTGACCGCGCTACCATCGGATCTACCCTCATTAAATCGGGGGCCAAATTGGACAACCTCATCCAGATAGCCCACAATGTTGAAGTGGGCAATAACACCGTCATTGCCGCCCAATCCGGCATCAGCGGCAGTACTAAAATCGGCAATAATGTAATGATCGGCGGCCAGGCAGGTATCGTCGGACATTTACAAATTGCCGACGGCAGCAAGATCAACGCACAAAGCGGTGTCAGTAAATCCATCAAAACACCCAATACTGCTGTTACCGGCTCCCCTGCTTTTGACTATTCCCATGCCCTGCGCAGCCAGATATTAAACAGGAACCTCCCGGAACTGGAAAAGAGAATCAAAGAACTAGAATTGCTGGTGGAGCGGCTGATCAACGAAAAAGTGGCCGAATAGGCGCTTTTAAACAAAAATTTAATTCCACTCGCTTGCCTTCCAATTTTTTAGACAAATAGTTTTCATACTTTCGTATCCATGGAGTCAATGAATTCTAACGAGGAATACTATCAGCATACCATAAAAGAAGAGGTTGTTATTTCAGGTGCCGGAATCCATACCGGACATTCGGTAACAATGCACATTAAACCCGCCGAACCAAATACCGGCATCAACTTCCAAAGGACGGATTTACCTGGCCGGCCGGTCGTCAAAGCAGATGTAGACAATGTCATTGAAACCAACCGCAGCACGACTATTGAGGCCAACGGCGCCCGCGTCGGCACTATTGAACACCTCATGGCCGCCCTCACGGGGATGCTCATCGACAATGTCCTGGTTGAAATTGACGGCGAAGAAGTCCCCATCCTTGACGGTAGTTCCCAGCTCTTTATTGAACATTTGTCAAAAGCCGGCATTATCCGGCAAAATGCCGTCAAAGTATATTATAATATTCAGCATAATATCAACTTCGTGGATGAGGATAAGAAAGTTGAAATGGTGGCTTTACCTTTTGACGGGTACCGCATCAATGCACTGATCGACTTCAATTCTCCCGTTCTTGGTACCCAGCATGCCGATCTGAGAAATATCGGGGATTTTAAAAATGAAATTGCCCCCAGCCGCACCTTTTGTTTTTTTCACGAATTGGAGCTCCTGATCGCCAACGACCTGATCAAGGGAGGGGACATCAATAATGCGATTGTCGTCGTTGACAAACCCGTCACCGCCGACCAGGTGGAACGAATTTCAAAGATATTTCACAAGTCCGATGTAAAAGTCTCGGAGGCGGGTATTCTCAATAATCTGACGCTGCGTTTTCCTAACGAGCCGGCACGGCACAAGCTGCTCGACGTCGTCGGTGACCTCGCCCTGGTAGGGTATCCTTTTAAGGCGCATATCATTGCTAACCGGCCGGGACACTCCTCCAACATTAAGTTTGCCAAAAAAATTAAGGAGCACATTAAGAAGTATAAACACAGGCAGGACATTCCCAAATACGACCCTAACTTGCCGCCGCTTCTTGATATCCAGGAAATTGAACGGACCCTTCCCCACCGGTACCCCTTCTTGATGGTCGACAAGATCATTGAACTGTCGGAGACCCATGTGGTAGCCATCAAAAATGTCACCTATAATGAACCTTTCTTCCAGGGCCATTTTCCGGGCAATTCGGTTATGCCTGGGGTTTTACTGGCGGAGGCCCTTGCGCAAGCGGGCGGCTTTATTGCCATCCCCCGCAATTCACCTGATAAATATGACACCTATTTTCTGAAAATTGACAATTGCAAATTCAAACAAAAAGTGGTTCCCGGCGATACATTAATCTTAAAGATGGAATTGCTGCATCCGATTCGCAGAGGCATTTGCGAAATGCGGGGAACCGTCTATGTGGGAGACAAGGTAGTTACTGAAGCCATATTAATTGCTCAAATCGTAAAAAGACCCAAAGCCTGATTATATGATTAGTCCCCTTGCCCATATTCATCCAGCTGCGCAGATAGGCAATAATGTGAGAATCGATCCATTTGCGGTAATTGAAGATGGGGTACAGATCGGAGAGCGCACCCATATCATGTCACATGCGGTCATCATGAAAAATTCGATCATCGGCAGGGCTTGTAATATTTTTCCGGGGGCAGTGATCGGTGCGATCCCGCAGGATTTGAAATTCGATGGGGAAGAAACCTATGTCGAAATCGGCGATAACACCAATATCAGGGAATGTGTCACGGTGAACCGCGGCACGAAAGATAAGTGGAAAACCGTTGTCGGAAGCAACTGCCTCCTGATGGCCTATTGCCACATTGCCCATGATTGCATTTTGGGCGATAACGTTATTATAGCCAATTCGGTACAATTGGCCGGTCATGTAGAAATCGGAAATTATGCCTTTATCGGTGGCATGGCAGCCGCCATCCAGTTTTCCAAGGTGGGAGCCCATACCTATATTGCGGGCGGCACGGAAGTCATTAAGGATGTCCCGCCGTTCATCAAAGCAGGCCGCTCTCCGCTGAGTTATGTCGGCGTCAACTCGATCGGACTGCAGCGACGGGGCTTCACATCAGAAAAGATCAACAGCATCCATGAAATTTACCGGACGATTTATATGCGCGGTATGAATATCACCCAGGCCACCGAGTGTATTGAAAACGAATTACCCGACAGCCCGGAGAAAAATGAGATTATCAAATTTATCAAAGAGAGCAAACGGGGTATCCTAAAAGTTTCCGCCAAAGAGGGATCCGATGACAATTAGTCTAGAAAATCTTGGCAAGCGCTACAACAGGGATTGGATATTCCGGCACCTGAGTTTTCAGTTTGAATTACCCAAACACTATGCGATCACGGGTCCGAATGGCTCCGGCAAATCCACCTTGTTGCAGGTCATCGGAGGATCGACCATCTACAACGAAGGGTTTATTGGATATCGTGACGACGGGCCGCAGATAACACCGGAAAATACTTTTAAGAAAATATCGTTTACTGCCCCTTACCTGGAACTGGTCGAAGAAATGACGCTGAGCGAATTTTTCAACTTCCACGGAAAAATGAAGGGATGGATTGGATCCCTGGACGCTCCACAACTCATTGGCTTGCTTGGACTGGAAAAATCCACCCACAAGCAGATCCGCTATTTCAGCAGCGGCATGAAACAGCGGGTCAAACTGGCCCAGGCCATTTTTAGTAACGTGTCGACCGTGCTGTTAGACGAACCCCTTACCAACCTGGATGAAACAGGCATTTCCCTGTACCACTTTTTAATAAAAAACTATTGCCAGGACCGGATGGTAATTGTCAGCAGCAATGATAAAAATGAATACAGCTTTTGCCAAGAAGTGATCGAAATGACCAATTACAAATAACGGGGGAAGTGGCCCTGCAGCGTTCGTGACCCGGTGGCGCCTACCTGCTGCTGGCAATCAGCAGGTTTAAATCAGTGAATTTCAGATCGAACCGCTCGCTCAGCTGAAAATTAGTGAGCGCTCCCTTGAACAGGTATATACCACTGCGAATATTTATTTTGTACCACACCAGGTTTTCAAAGCCGCCTTCATCGGCCATCTCCAGCATCAAGGTCATCAATACGTTGCTGATAGACTGCGAGGCTGTTCGCGCAAACCCGCTGGGAATGTTGGGCACGCAATAGTGTATGACATCATATTTGCGAAACACCGGGTCTTTATGCGAGGTGATGGACGAAGTTTCAAAACAGCCGCCATGGTCAATGCACACGTCAACGATCACGCTGCCTGGCCGCATTCTGCTGACCATTTCTTCGGTGACCACCAAAGGCGTGCGGCCTCCATAGGAAGAAAGCGCTCCAACGGCGACGTCGCATGTTTTTAACTGTTTGGACAGGATCCCCGGTTCGATGACGGAAGTATACAAACGCACCCCAATATTGTTCTGTAATCTTTTGAGACGATAAATACTGTTATCGAACACTTTGACGCTCGCCCCCATGGCCAGGGCGGTCCTGGCAGCCTGTTCCCCCACGATCCCGGCGCCAATAATAATCACTTTGGTGGGCGGAATGCCTGAAATGCCACCGACCAGGACGCCCTTACCATTATTGGCGTTGCTGAGATACTGGCCGGCGATCAACATGACCGCACTGCCCGCAATTTCACTCATGCTACGCACGATTGGATTGTGGCCGCTATCGTCTTTGAGGTTTTCAAAACTCAGGGCGGTGATCTTCTTGCTCATCATCTTGGCCAGAATATGCTGCTTCATAGCGGCCAGGTGGATGGGAGAAATAATAAATTGATGCAGTTTTAATAAATCCAATTCATCATCCCCGACCGGGGCACTCTTTACCAGTATATCGCATTCAAAGACTTCTTTTTTGCTGGCAACGATTTTTGCACCCGCTTCGCTATAATCCCGGTCGGAGTAACTGGCCCCGGCGCCGGCCTTGCTTTCCAAAACCACCCGGTGCCCATTGGCCACCAACACACTGACCGCCTCGGGAGTAAGCGCAATACGGTTTTCCTGAAAAGAAGTCTCTTTAGGGATGCCAATAAAAAGTTCCACTCCTTTGGGTTTTACATCAAGAGTCTCTTCGAGGGTTTCGTACCGGAAGGAAGGCGAAACAAAAGGTTTGGAGGTTCCCATCTTATAAGGTAATTAAAAGAATATAAAAATAATTTTTTATTAGGGAAGTCGGACAACCAATTTTCTATTGTTGTCCGAAATTGTTTCCACCGAAGTGAAAACCGTGTGCGGCGGCAAAAGGGGCAGGGCGATCTCAGGCCACTCGACTAAACAGATTTCACTACCATTGAGATACTCTTCGATGCCGGCATCCATGACCTCTTCAACGGATTTCAGCCGGTAAAGATCCAGGTGGAACACAACCAGGCCGCCTGCCGCCCTGTATTCCTGGGCGATCGCATATGTCGGACTTGTCACCGGTTCGGAAACCCCTAATTGCTCGCAAATCGCTTTGATCAGGGTTGTCTTTCCCGCACCCAGTTGTCCGCTAAAGGCGATGATATTGTGTTGTTTCAATAACGGTAGAAATTTTTGAGCTACCGCTGGAATGTCCTCAATTCCGAAAATGAATTCCATCCTGACTATTTTTGTAAAAATAATACTTAACAAGGGTACCAATCTTTAATTGATACCGCAGGCAATATTGGCAATCAACGGTATTTCCCTACATTCATTGAAAGGATAGGGTGACCACGCCCGTTGCCGGCATTCATTTAACCCGACGCCTCTATTTATGACTGATCCTTCCGAAGTGCTAAAAGAATACTGGGGCTACGAATCATTCAGGACTCCCCAGGAAGAGGTAATTCGTTCCATTCTATCGGGAAAGGATACACTCGCCCTGATGCCCACCGGCGGCGGGAAATCGATTTGTTTCCAGGTTCCGGCAATGGTGCGCGACGGCATTTGCCTGGTCGTTTCGCCGTTAGTCGCCTTAATGAAAGACCAGGTCTTCCACCTCAAGAAGAAAGGAATTCCTGCCCTTTTTCTGTACGCCGGCATGCGTTTTCCTGAGGTGTCAAAAACTCTGAAAAATGCAGCCTACGGCAATTTTAAGTTCCTGTATGTTTCGCCTGAAAGGCTGGAATCGGAACTATTCCTGGAATATCTCCCCATTATCAATATCAACTTAATTGCCGTGGACGAGGCGCACTGCGTGTCGCAATGGGGGTATGATTTCAGACCTCCTTACCTGAGAATTGCCAATATCCGCCTGGTGAAACCGACCTCACCTGTGTTAGCACTGACGGCTTCTGCCACCCTGGAGGTACAAGATGACATTTGCGCTAAACTGGCCTTCCGGCCGGGCAGCCAAAAATTCCACCAATCTTTTGAAAGGGATAACCTCTCCTACAGCGTCTTTAAGACGGCGGTCAAACAACAGAAATTAATTGAAATTTTACAAAAGGTCGGGGGGACGAGCATCGTGTATTGCAAAAGCCGTAGACGCACCAAAGAAATAGCTGACCTGCTTGCTTCCCGTGGATTTTCCTCCGGATGTTATCATGCCGGCCTGATCAACGAGGAAAAAAATCTTCGGCAGGAAGCCTGGATCAATAATCAAATCCGGGTCATGGTCTGCACCAATGCCTTTGGTATGGGCATCGACAAGCCGGATGTCAGGACCGTTGTCCACCTGGATATCCCTGACGCCCTGGAAAATTACTACCAGGAAGCAGGCCGTGCCGGCCGGGACGGCAAAAAAGCCTATGCTGTTCTTTTATATGAGGACTGGGAAATAAAAAGCTTGCAACAACAGGTGGAGACCCGGTTCCCCTCCATGGAAATGATCCGGAAAGTATATGGTTCCCTGGTGAATTATTTTCAACTTCCCGCCGGCAGCGGCGAAGACCTGTCATTTGACTTTGACATAGTTGACTTTTCAAAAAAGTTCCAACTATCCGCGCCGGTAGTTAACAACGTCCTGCAATTATTACAACAAGAGTCCCTGATTGTTTACCAGGAGCAATTTTTCCTGCCCTCAATGATCGTTTTTACTGCTGACAGCCACGAATTAGCGTCATTCAGGAAAAATCACACCCAGTATGATAACCTGATCGATTGCCTATTAAGATCCTATGAAGGCATTTTTGATTATCCTGTTCCTGTAAGCGAGAACAGCCTGGCCAAAAACCTGTCCATCGGCAGAGAAACAATCAACGCCTACCTCACCGACATGACCGCCCTCGGGATACTGGACTATACGGCCCAAAAGGAACGACCCCAAATCAGGTTTCTGCAGCATCGGGTCGTCACGTCAGATTTGATGGTCAACCAAGCCAACCTGCAAAAAAGGAAAGCGGGCTTTGAAAAACGGCTGCAGGCGCTGACCGGCTATGTTGCCGACCGGTCCACCTGCAGAAGTCAGCTGATTGCCACCTATTTTAATGCCTTGGACATACCGCGCTGCGGGGTTTGTGATAATTGTTTGCATGAAAAAAAAATGTCCAAAACGGCCCGCAATCCCTAAGTAAGCGCCGCGATGCAACTGCCCGAAATAGATATGGTAAAGGGGGGGTGAAACAACCTGGATAACTTATAGCTAATTTAAAATCTTTGATTTATAGTATGAAAACAAAACCTATATGTCCGATTGAGTGTGGAATGGAGGGCAAAAAAAAGGGACCCAGATAAAAATCTAGTCCCGCTTTAAAATCCAATATCCTATGAAAAACCAGGACGAATGTAGAATCATTTTGTTAAACGGTCAAGAATTCTGCGGGAAACTTACCCACGTTCGAAAATGGGCAAAAAAAAAGGGACCCAGATAGAAATCTAGTCCCGCTTTAAAATCCAATATCCTATGAAAAACCGAAACGAAGATAATACGGAAATTACTATTTAACAAGATTATTTGGCGGAAAAAGTGAAAAACAAGTGTTTCTACTATATGTAATTATTTGACGGTTGATTCCGTTGAGTATAAGGGAAGTATCACAT
>Ga0209698_10004691_pt1 | contig 14906 bp, 12 predicted proteins | sample LitLauG_LLR_2012_FD_187203 | JGI IMG/M metagenome (GOLD analysis project Ga0209698, IMG submission 187203) | Freshwater sediment microbial communities from Pennsylvania, USA - Little Laurel Run_MetaG_LLR_2012 (SPAdes) (version 2) | ecosystem: Environmental > Aquatic > Freshwater > Creek >...
AACCACCGCCGCGTGCGATAAGGATGAGGTCGACACGATCGGGATGGGCGTTGAACCAGCGAATCCCGGCGGCGACGGAAGCTGGGCATTGCGGCCCCTGGACGACTGCCGGATAGACCAGGAGATTGAGCCGTGCGTGGCGGCGTCGGATGACGTGGATGATGTCCTGCAGGGCGGCGCCAGTGGGCGAGGTGACGATGCCGATGCAGTGCGGGAACGGTGGCAACGGCTCGATCACAGACAACCGGCCGATCGCGCAGTTTCCGGCCGGACAGTATGTGGGCGGACACCTGAACCAGAGTTCAGCCGGTACGACGTCCGCTGGAGCTGGCACGATGACAGCCACAGGCGGGATCTGCACTGCGTCTGCAGCGACCACGTGTGTTGTTACCTTCTCGCAGGCTTTCCAGGCTGCACCAGCTTGCGTCGTGACGGACCAGACGACTACCGCGAACGGCGCGCTGAAAGCACTCCCAACCACCACGAACCTCACGATCACCACAGCATCGAGTTCGGACACGTTCTCTTACTTCTGCATCGGAAACCCGAACTAAGTGGGCGGACTTCTCCAAACGTTGCGCAACGTCTTTGGCGGTGGTTCGCCTAAAGACGGCTCGCCTGGTAACGGCGCCGATTCTTCCTCTGGTGGTGGTGCGGGTGGAAGCGGTGTGGACGAAGACAAAACTCTTCAGTTCACACTCGACAAGTGGAACGATCGGAAAAACGCTTTCGTGGTGTACCACCAGTCGATCTGGCAAGCGCTTCTCTTCTATGCGAACCAGAGCTGGATCGACTGGGACGATGCGCGCAAGGTATGGCAACCACAACAACCGACTGACGAATGGGTTCCGCGGCCGCGGATCAACCGGTTCGCGCCTGCGATGGATTCCGTCGCGTCGAACTTCTTTCAGCTTCCACCGATCGAGGGAGTTCCGAAGACTGAGAAGCAGTCGGATCCGCAAGCGCACGCGATCGCTGACATCTGCTCGGATCTGGTGGCTTATGTCGTTCAGAAAGATGGTCTGGAGCGTCAACAGGATCAGGAAGAGGATAAAGTTGGCCTTGCTGCTCAGCTCTACGTTCTGCAAGGCACGATTTTCTCGATACTCCGCGTCCTTAAAAAACCACTGGGTTCGCAGCCAAAGACCGGCATGCAGCCACAGTGGGGACTTCACTGCAAAACCTGTGATAAGTACTCAACAGTCCCGGCGACTGGAGAGAAACCTGGCTTCTGCTCGCAGTGTGGTGCACCACTCGACGTCAACGACACCGAAGGACTCGGACCAGTTCTCGGAGACGACGGACAGCCACAGCAAGAGCAGATCCTCGAGAACGAGATCGAGTGCGAGATCGGGAACTCTCTCAATGCCTTCCCGCGTCCCGGTTCCACCTCGCTTAAAAACTCCCAAGACTTGCTCTGGGCTGAGCGACGAACCCTCGATGATATCTATTTCCGGTGGAACAACTTTGAAGCAGAGCCCGACGCAGAGTGGCCGGACGGATATTCCGTCACCTACGAGCACGCGCTGAACTTTTGGTACACCGGGTACTCGAACACCACGCTGCAGGTGAAAGATTCGTGCATGGTGCTCGAAGAGTACGTCGCTCCCGGGAAGGTGAAGGATCACCCCGAAGGCTTTTACAACGTCGTCATCAACAAGAAGCAGGCGCACGTCGAGAAGTGGGACTTTCCCGATCATCCGATCACGATGGGAAAGTACCTCACGTTTCCGACTCTCTTCTTCGGTCGGTGTGTGGCTTTCGACACCGTCGAGATTCAGCGCGAAGACAATGCGTATGAGTCGTTGAAAAAGCTGCATGGAATGGTGTCTGCAGTCGATCCGTGGGTGGTGGACGCAGATTCGCTCGTCACTGACATCACCGGCCGCGCAGACAAGATCATCAAGTACAAGCGGACGTCGCTAGATGTGGAACCACCGCATCGCGCCGGACACGGCTCGCTCGACGATGGGATCTATAAGCAGGGAGAGATCCTGCGCGCAGAGTATCAGTCGATCACTGGTGCGACGAAAGCGTTCAAAGGCGAAGCAGAGTACGCAGGCGAACCGGCCGCGGCCGCGAAACTTCGCCGCGACCAGGCTGAGCTCCAATTCGGAAAACCGTCCGCGAACTGGCGCAACTTCTGGTGTGAGACGATCCGGAAATATATCAAGTTCCTTCAGAAGTACTACACCGTCGAACAGCTCGCACGCATTCTCGGCGCCGATCGCATGCAGGACATCCGCGCCTTCAAAGGTGCGGATCTCGACACCATGATCGACTTTCTCGCTGCGAATACTGGTCTCCCGCGCACGAAGACGGAGATCAAAGAGGAGCTCGTCGAACTGGAAAAGATGGGAGCTCTCGACATGAGCGATCCCTCTGTGCGCCAGCGCGTTTACGAAGTGTCCGGCGAAACGGGGATGCTCGAATCGTTCAACGAAGACGCGACGAACGCGCGCCTGGAGAACGAAGCATTCAAGATGGGAGCGGGAGATCCGAACGGCGGTCAATACGTCGTGCCGAAGATCAACCCGCAACCAGGGATCGAGGATCTCGCGGTTCACCTGTACTTCCACAAGAAGCAGGCGAAGACGCGCGCCTTCAAGCAGTGGCCACAGCCAGCGCAACAAGCTCTTTTCCAGCATATTTTCGCGACGTTGCAGGCTATGGCAGCGATTCAAGGTCCGCCACCTGGTGCGGCGCCAGGAGCGGCGCCTGGTCAAGCTGCAGCTCCACCACAGGGACCGAATCCTGGTCAGGCGCCACCAGCACCACCCGCACCACCAGCACCACCCGCTCAGTAAATGGAGTCACTCACATGAAACGATTCGCTCTTGTCGGAGTGCTCGCACTGTTGTGCGGATCCGCGCTCGCGCAGGTTACTTTTCAAGATCAGAACTCTGCGATCTGGGGATTGAATGGCGCGCTGTCGGGCACGACGCTGAAGCTCCCTGATTCGAAGGGTACGATCAACAACCAGTTCGAAGTAAAAGTCAACGGAACCGCACCATCAACGCTCACTGTCACGATCGCCGGTTGCATGCGCGGGGGAACGTGCGGATCTACTCTGGCGACGTCGTCGGGAACCGCGAGCCAAATCCTCACACCATCGTCGTCGAACATATATGACAACTACGCGGTGACAACCACCTGGACGGGTGGAGATGCGACCACGCAGTTCGTGATCAATCGTTCCGGAACGACGGGCGGTGGCGGTGGTGGCGCGACGTCGGCCGTCTCGGTGTCGAACTTTCCCAACCCGCAGAACGTGAGTGTCACCAATACCAGCACCTCTGCAACTCAGACAATCACGACCAACCAGTGCGCCGGTCCGATCAGCTTGAATGGAACTGGGAGTGTGGTTGCCTACATCACTGCGGTGAGCGGCGTGTTCTCTGCAGGAAACTTGCTCGTCAAAGCGGCGCCGGATTCTCTCACGTTCAACCCCGCGCAGGTTCAACCGTTTATGCCGACGAGTGGTGGCTCGCCGCTCAGTTCGATTCCCTTCGGATCATGGGCTGCAGGCGCTTCATGGACGGCCAACTTGGGTCCGACTGGAAGCTTCGAAGTGTGCGGCGACGGAACTCTCGCCGGTGGTACGAGTGTGAGCGTCTTCGTAGGCGCCGGACAGTCGTCACAGTCGGAGTTCAACGGGAGCATCGACGCTTCCGGAAACCTAAAGGTGAACGTCTCCGCGGGTTCTTTCATTCCAGGCACGACGCTTGCCCTTGGTTTGAACAATGCGACGAACACTTCGCTCACGACGGCCGTCGTTGCCAAGGCTTCCACCGGGAACCTATATGGGTTCTCTGTTAACAATGGTGCAGCTTCGGTCTGTTACTTGGAGTTCATCAACGCATCGAGCGCACCCACGCTCGGGACGAACGCGATTTTCTCGGTTGCAGTTCCAGCGACGAGCTCTGTCACCATCATGCCCGGTTCGTTCGGTGTGAACTTCTCGACGGGAATTTCGTATGGGCTCGCCACCGCATACAACGGTTCGACTGCCTGTGGAACCGCGGGGGCTGCTTCAATTTTCTACAAATGAAACTTCGAGCTCTCATTCTCGCGATCGTCACGCTTCCCGCGTGTGCTCAGCAGTTGCCGTGGTCCGTGGCTTACAACATGGAGACGCTGAGCGCTCCGTGGATTGCTCCGACTGGAGTGAACGCGAATTTTCTTCCCGCGACTCCTGCTACGTTCTGCAGTGGAGTGACCAACCAGGGAACAGGTGGACAGGCGAACTACTGCCAGCAGATGACGAACATCGCGCCGTACCTCGACGGCTTCCTGATCCCGATCCGGTGGCCGATCGGATACAACAGCGAGTTCGGTGGGATCGATACCGGGATCGAGCTCAACACTGTTCCGGTTTCGAATCCGCCACCTGCAGCGCAATACAATTTCACCAACCTGGACAAAACCGTTCTCGCTCCACTGACGAGCTTCACCTGCGCTGCGAAGATCCGTCCACCTGGTCATCCGTGTTGGTTTGCGTTCAAGCTCGGACCGTCGCAAGCCGGTCAACCGAACACACCGAACGCGCCGGATTATACCTATCAGTACGGAACGGGATCATGGGCGGATGCTGTGTGTCCCTTGTGGGTGACTGGAACGACGTACCTTGCGAATCAGTGTGTGCAGTGGCCGCTCGGGACGTTCTACCAGGATCAGGACGGAACTTTTCACACAGCGACGGGGAACTCCGGTCCGCTGAGTGATGGGGGATCGTGGTCTGCAGCGCTTTCGCACGCGCCACCGCTCGACGTTGGATCTAACACCACGCAGAATTACACAGCGAACACGCTTCCCTGTTCGACGGGGAACTCTGCGACATGTCCTGCAATCTCGAACATCAACATTGCGAATTGTGGAACCGGGACGCAGGCGTGCTCGATCAACACGCTCGAAGCAGGAACCGAAGCAATCTGGGAGACTCCGCTCGCGACAGCGTGGATCAATGCGCTGAACGCTCTGAACAACTTCATCGCGACGAAGTCCTATGCGTCGGATTACAAGTACGGCCGCGGTGGTCTGTTTACCGATGGAACCAGCTTCAACCCGAGCGAGACCAGTCTGCAGACGCTCACTGGCAACAGCCAGTCGAATCTCGAAACCGTCGTTGCGAAGTTCTACGGGATGGCCCTTCCGCTTTACAAGCAGTCTTATCACGCTGCAGGCGCACTGCAGGATTGTGTCGCTGCAGGCAACACCACGACGCAGGACACGCAGCTTCAAACCGCGTGCAGCTCCGCGGACATGATGGGATCGCAAGGGATCCAAAACAACGATCTCTTGCACTGGTGGAACAACTCCGGACTGACAACGAACAACTGGGTGGGAGCGATTCAGACTTACGGCGCCACCATGCTCGCGTTCCACTTTCAACCGATCTCGGGATCGAACACCACCCACTGCGTTCCTCTGGTCACCGACAGCGGTTTCTATTGTTCGACGTTCATGCTTCCGATGTTGTCGATGCTGCGCAACTCCGGAAAACCCTGGTATTACGAGATCTTTCAAGGCGAAGCGGACTGCGCCTTCGATGGCACAACCAACGACGCTGGCTGCAACAGCACTGCGCCGAACTCTGCGTGGGCTCAGGCGATCATCGGCGCCACACAGGGAGTTCCGGCGCCGCTCACGTTTGGATTAGGAGTGCACTGAAGTGGGACGCGATGAGCTGCGCGGAAAAGCGGAACCTGGTGGCTTTGTCGAGTACGGGGAAGATCAGCTCCCCAAAGTTGACTCGATGCGCCGCGACAAGTCGCAACCGGACTTCTACGGGATCCCGATCCTCGCAGACTCCGACGTCGGTTTCGTTCGCGCGTCTCAGATCGGGGAAGTTCCAGCGAGCTGCTACACATGCCAAAAGCAACAGAGCGACGAAACCTGCTTTTTGCTCGGACCGGAGATCAAGGTCTCCAAGGTTATCGGCCACCACGATTCCGGGGATCCGATCGAGTACTGGCCGTGTTGCAGCAGCCATCAGTTCGGAAGTCCAGCGTCGGGAAACCCGAACTATTCTCCCGAGCTCGCCAGTCCCGATCAGCTCGGTCTGATCTGGATCAACGCGCCGGAAGTGGGACAGAAGTTCGGGGGAGCGAATTGTGGTGGGACGAATGGCGGGGATGACTGTGATCACTATCTCGTCCGCGCAGGCGAGAAGTGGGAAAACCCGCAAGGCAATTGTCGCGTTCTAGCGCACGAAGTGGATGCTGGCGACGTGTGCGGAGCTTGGCGCGACGACGACGAGCTTCCGTGGAAGGAAGCTCAACAACTTCTCGCCGGTGACACCGTGGAGACGGTGCAAAAAAAGAGACTGGCGAAACAAATCATAGGGAGAGACGATGACTAAGCAACTTTTGCAGTGGTTTCTGTTCGCAGCGACGTTCTTCGCTGCAGGTGCACCCGCGGTAACTGGAGGATCTGGTGGTTCTTCATCGAACACAGGTGGCGGTGACGCTGGAACAGGCGCGGGTTCTAGCGGGGGAACCGGTGGCGGTGGCGCACCTGGCGGACAAGGTTCTAGTGGTGGGACGTCGCAGGGTGGTGGTGCTGGCCAGGGCGGACAAGGTGGAACCGGTGGACAAGGTGGCGAAGGACTTCCACAGCTCCGACAAGCCTATGAAGGACTGAAGGCGAAGTACGAACCCTTCGAGAAGCTCAATCTCTCGCCTGATCAGATCTCGCGCAACTCTGGTGTCTACACGAAATTCTTCACCGAAGTTTCCGCGCTCGGCCGCGAGCTCGGGTACAGCGACGACGACATTCTCGGCGCCTTCGCTGAGAAACCGCTGGAGACGCTCGATTATCTGCGCCACAAATATGCAGAGTTCGAAGCGCAGGGTGGGAACCAGGATCAACGCGGAGATCTGCGCGAAGCAATGACGCAGGAGATCGCGCGCCAGATCGGTCCGCTGCAACAGCGTGAAAACCTGCGTATGACGAACGAAGCGAACTCTCTGTTCGAGCGTACCGTCTACCAGGAAGCGACGACTCTCTTCAAGACTGCGGGGATCGACATCGCGCAGGTTCCGCGCGACGAGCTCGAAATGATCCTCACCGCAACTTCGGAAGTGATGAAGTACGAAGAGGCGGACGTCAAAGCGCTCAAGTTCGAAGGCAAAACCGCGGGAGTGCAGAAAGCGTTCAAAGAAGCGATCAACGCGCTCGATAAGTACTACATGGCGCGCTCGGGACGTGAACGCGCTCGTCTCGGACCAGCGAACCGCGGCAACCAGGCGGGACAGAACCAGGGTGGCGGACAGAATGGCGACAAACCGCTCACTCTCGATCAGATCATCAACGCGGATCCCGCGGCCGTCTCTCGCATGAAGTCCATGCAGAACGGTTGAGAAAAAAGAGCTTCGACGTATCGCGTCTCGTCAACGCACGACGTACCGGGATTCGTCACCCGAGGGCCGTACACGGACTCGCCCACCGTTGAGCCGGAGAAACACACTCCGAAATCACTCAACGGAGAACACAACAATGGCAGTAGATACGACCACCTATCTTCCTGACGCGAAGATCGTTTATGGCGCGATTCAGGAGCAAGTGAGCACGCTTCCGGCGGTGATGAACTTGTTCGGAGACGGCTCGAAATTCGGGAAACCGATCAACAACGTCGGCATCCGCGGGTACGTGTTCCTGGCTCGCGTGGCGCCGAACTGGAACATGGGTTATCGGCCGGAAGGGACCAACGGTGTTGGAGCGGCCGGGAACCAGGGACTCACCAATGCAACCGTCACGCTGCGGTACTTCTACGTGCCGATTGTGATCACGGGACAAGCAGAGAACCTCACCAAAGGCGAATCGCGCGCCTTCATGCAGGCGAAAGCTCTCGAAGCTAAGTTCGACATGAAGGACGCGGTGTCTCACGTGAACGTCGTCGTTATCGGCGCGGAACCTGGTGGCCAGCTCGCGCAGGCTGCAGCTCCGATCGTCGCGAACACCTCGTTCACCGCGGACAACACCGGTCTGCTTCCTGGTGCGATTTATCTGCGTGTTGGACAACCGGTCGATTCGATCCCTGTGGGTGGTGGTGCGGCGGACTTCACGAACGTGAAGATCTCAGCGATCAACTACACCACGCGCGTCGTCTCCATTCCGGCGACGTCGGTGGCTGGCCATGCGATCGCACTCGCGGGTGAGTATCCGCAGGTGGCGATCGCGAACGATGGTTGGTTTACCGCCAACGGGTTCCAGAACCTTGTGAACTCGTCTGGTGTGGTCGAGGGAATCGATCCTGGTGTCTATCCTGCGTGGCAGTCCTACGTGTTCGACAACGGTGGCGGCGCGCTCAGCTCGCAATTGCTGCAGCAGCTTCGCCAGTTTGTGAAGAACCGCGGTGGTGTGGATGGAAATATCTTCATCGTTCCTTCCGCGCAGATCAACCAGTACGTTGGAATTGCAACCACCACCCTTCGGTTCGACATCACCAACGAAGGTCCGGCCGCGAAGGTTGGAAAGAAAGCGCTCGATCTCGGTTTCAATGTCTTCGACTATGCGGGACTCCCGATGGTGGAAGACAAAGACTGCCGGACCGATCGCATCTTCCACGGTGACACGGAAATGATGAAGAAGTTCGAAGCGATCCCGCTCTCTCTTGCAGAAGACGAAGCGGGAACCTGGACGCGCGTGATCGGCGCGAACGGCATCGCGGATGCGGTGGCCGGTTTGCTGCGCTGGTATCACAACATCGGCATCGTGCAGAGAAGCGCATGGGGCCGGTTGCAGAACTTGCAAGTCCCGGCGAACTTCCAGACGGCGCCACCGACGATCTAACGTAAGGCGCGCCAAGCTCGGGAGTCGGTTTCGTTTCCGCGGCCGACTCCTGAGTTTTTTCCGCTATAGCTTTGCGGAATGCCGGCGGATTTTCAGAATTAACTTAAAGCGAAGGCCGTTTTTCCTATGTTCACAGGACCAGCAACACAAGAAGTTGAAGTCGTACTCATGCAGCGCTTTCTCGACTCGGGACTCTGTCTCGATCTCAACGATCGCAGACAGGTGACGCTCGCGATCGAGCTGCGCAAAGCTGAGTTGATCGCTGGTCTCTCTCATCCGATTGCGCGCAAGTGGACGAAGAAGCTGCAGAAGGAAGTTGAACCCTTGCTGCGCATGCGTCTCGATCCGAAGCTCGGTTTCGTGATCGATCGGTGGGTTGAGCTCGACGAGTGGTGGCACAAAGTACCGGGTGCGATCGGCTTTCAGGAACCGCGGCCGGGACTCTGTGAGCGCATGCGGGGTGAATACGACATGTGGAAGAAGGCCACCCCGAAAGAGAATGAAGACGCGATCGCGGGACGAGCTCGACACCCGATCATGCAGGAGAAGGACGCGCAGTCTGCGAAAGTGATCGCAGCGAACGAAGCAGCGAGCAACGAGAAGGTTCTCGCGGCCGTCGATTCGCTCTCGGAAAAGCGCATGAAGAACTTTCTCGACGTCGAACGTGCGCGTCACACCGGGGAGAAGCTGATCCATCACGGACCGGATCTCAAATTCGTGGAGCACGTCGAGCAGTTGGAGAAGTCCGGTAAGGTGCAAGTCTCTCCGGACCAGGGGAAGGACTGTGCGAACCCTGGTCTCGCTCCGAAGGTGCACAAACGCAAATCAGGGGGGAAGCACATCCGTGAATAAAGAAGAGTTGATCGGCAAGCGTGCCGAAGTGATCTCTGGTCCGCATGAAGGACGCGGTGGCCAGATCAAACAGTTTCGCGACATGGCTGTTGCAGGTGGAGATCCGGAGACTTATGTCGTGATCGAGTACTCCGAGAAGAATTGTTTCGATGAGTGGCAGACGGACCACATCGCGGTTCCCGTCCGTCGTGTTGTGCTGAGTTGAATTTTGAACTGAGGAGCATGTTATGGGCGGAACTCTAGTGTTGCCTGGGCAGACCGTGATCCCGCGGGGTTATGGCGAGTCGATGGTGCTGTTTTCTCACGAAGGATGCGCGGTGGTGATCGACGGCGCGCCGGTTGGCAAAGATGGACGTCTCTACAAGATCCCTGCAGGGAAAGCGATCAAGGTTCCCTTTGAAGTCGGCCGCTTTCTGCTCGACACGCAGAGCTTTCCGTTTCTGGATGTCGTGCGTGTGTCGGAAGAAGAAACCGACAGCGGGATTACTTACGACATCGAGCTCGCGCGCGCGGAGTCTGCGGATCGGCGCAAGATTGCGGATGACGCAGCTTTCAATCAGTACGTTCAAGGCGCCGTCGAAGACTTCGTCAAACGGAACAAGCCGGTTCCACAGCCACCCGCGCACATTCTGCGCATTATGAAGCGAACCGGGTACAAGCTCGAAGACTACGGGATCCATCCGATCGGGTGGAAGACGGTCGAGAACGAAAAACTGCAGGCAGTGTCGCAGGAGAACGAGCAGTTGAAGCAGGACATGGTCGAGATGAAGCGCAAGCTCGATGCGCTCCTCGTCGATCGAGTGAACGACAAAAAGAAAGGCTAAGCCATGCCTCACAACCACCTGTGTGCTGTGTGTGGTGTGCCGGTGGCCATTTGCTCGGATGATTCGTGTCTCTCGGATCCGAATCATCCGAACGCACCTGGCCACCACGACGGCGGGGGAGATCCGGATAAGGCGAAGAAGCACTATTGCTCGATCCATCATCCCGACCAAAAACACCACATCGAACCCACACCACCACTGAAGCGTTAACTCACTCATGCCGGACACACTGGGCTCGCTGCGAGCGGAAATAGTGCTCTGGTTGCGCGGGGATCTGACGCGCCAGGACGATGTTCCGCTCCTGAACACTGCCATCAACGACGCGATCGACTCGATCTGGATGGCCATGATGCAGGTGCAGCTCGCGCGCTTTCTGGGAGTCGATTCGCCGGTGACGTTCACGCTGCCTGCAGGAGCGGAGCGTGTCCAGCTGGTCTCGATTCCGGATCCCACGCAGGCGCCGGTTCTCGGACAGACGGGCGGTGGCCAGTCTGCGACCCCGCGGACGATCCTGGTGGGTTACACCTATGTCACCGAATCAGGATCCGAAACGCAGCTCTCTCCGACTGCGACTCTGGTGGTCAACCCGAACAATCTTGGCCAGGTGACACCACCTGCACCCCTGCCAGGTGCGTTCGGGTGGAACTGCTACGTCTCGGTGTCCAACACGCCAGGGCTGATGGCTTTGCAGAACCAGAACCCGCTTCCCTTCTCTGCGCTGTTCACCGAATCGGTTGCACCTGGTTGGCAGGATTACTCTGTCGCGCAGCAACAGCCACCGATCGCGCAGATCGCGACAGGCGTCACTCCCGCGGGATCTCCACCACCATCGGAGAACTCGACGGCCGACAACATCAGTTGGATTTCGCATCTCGAAGTTCGAACCTCGGACACGTTGCTGCGCAGTTGGAATCAGTACGAGCTCGACTCCGAGATCATGCGTCGATACGCTCGCACGCTTTCCTCTGCGTCTGAGTTTCAAACCTATGTGTGGGATCTGATCAACGGGAATCGCCTGGAAGTTCGACCGGCCGCGGGACTCACCTTCACACCGCGGTACTTCTACATCGCAAAACCGCGGCGCCTGCGCTATGACCAGGCAAACATTCCGTATCTCTGGATTCCTGGTGTGCGGAAGTTTCTCCGCTGTCAATCGATCGCGGATCTGAAGTTGCCACTCGATGAGTACCTGGCGCAGCAAGGTTTCGCGGGAGCTGCGCAGCAAGAGAAAGCAGACATATTGAAGTCGTTGCGGATGGAAGACTGGAACAAGAACACGCGCGTGCAGCCACACCTGTTCTGATGAGTTCTCCACAGCAAGGCATCTACTCGACTCCGCTGTTCGAGCTGTTTCGCCGCGGCACAACACCCACGGTGATTCAGCGCTTCCGCGGGATCAACGCTTACTCGACTGCTTCACGGATGCAGCCGGACTGGGCTCTCGATCTCTTGAATGTGATCGTCACCGGATCCGGTGGGCTGTCGAAGTTCCGTCTTCCGATCAAGCTCAGCGTTGCGATCCCTGGTGTGAACACCGGTCCGAACTCTTTCTGGGATTTCCAGCAAGCGAACGGAACTAGGCAGATCCTCGCGAACTTCAACGGCGCGCTGTACTTCTATTCGTGGGCTGCGAACTCGTTCAACCTGGTCGGACCGACGCTGATCGACAACAACGCGCTCAACGTCGGCCAGTGGTCATTCGCGATCGCGAACAACATCCTGTTCGGATCCGATGGCCAGCGCATGATGAAGTGGACAGGTGCGAATTGGTGGTTGTGGGGGCTCGTCGCATCAGGTAACGCGCCGATCGTCGCGAACGCGCTCGCCGGTTTGCTCGCACCGACGAATGGTGGGTGGATGTATGGGTTCGCCTGGAAAAACTCCGTCACCGGTCACTGTGGCAACATTTCGTCGCTCACGGCCGTTCAGAACAATCCCGGCACGAACTTTCTAACGGCCGCGGCGCCACCGGATCCGCAGATGGATACGATCGTTTGGTTTCGCACGATCGACGGTGGTGGAGATCCTTATCGCGAGTGCGAGGTGAATCTCAACACCGGTGTGTTGACTCCTGCGAATAGTTTCACCAACGTCACGGTCATTGCAGGGACGAACAATCTTCAGATCGCAGACCAGTCTCCGGACACTGGGCTCGATCAAACCACTCGCGGTCCGCTGATCAACAACCCACCGCTGCAGGGACGTTTCGTCGCAGTCGGCCAGAGTCGCGTGTTCGTCTTCAACTTGATCGGCTCGCCGCAAGATGTCATTTACAGCGGGTATGAGCAAATTCTCTTCGGCCGACCAGAGGAGAGTTTCCCCCCGAACAACCGGCTGCGCTTGTCGATCGGCGCGGAATCGATCGCCGGTGGTGGTGTTCTGCAAGCTGGAATCGTTGCGTTCTCGCAGACGGGGAAAATGTGGATGCTGCGTGGCCAGGTGGAAGACATCTCGCTTCTGCAGCCGGTGAACATCACGCAATATCTGGAAGAACTTCCCTGGACGCTCGGTTGCTTGTCTCACTTCACGATTCAGTCCACACCTTACGGGTTGATCTGGGTGGCAGGCGACAAAACGGTGCAGCTCTTTGACGGCCACCAGGCGCCGATCGACATCTCCACGCGGGTGTATCCGCTGTTGCGCCAGATCACACCAGGAACCGAGACGCAGATGGTGAGCGGATACTTCAACTGGTTGGATCGTGACTGGTATGTGTTGCTTTGCGCGGTGAACGGCTCGCTCTCGCTCAACCGGCTGTTCTTCTTCGTAGTGAACAAGCAGGAAGACTCGAACACGATCGAATCGGTTGAGTGCTTCGTCTCCGATGTTCCCAACACGCTCGGGGGAGCGACGTGGGTTGGGGTGATGACGACTCCGAAGCTGCAGCGTTTTCTCTGCATGGGAGCGCAAGGATTTATTCAGCAGTTGCCGAGCTCGCCGGACACGCGCAGCGGGATCATTGACGACGAGACGATCAATCCCCCGACCACAGGCTTTCTGAACGCTTACTGGCGAAGCGGATACTTCGGCAACGACTCGCCTTACCGCATGAAATCGTTTCGGTGGGGGCGAATCGTCACCGACCAGGAAGACAAGGCTTTCATGGCGACGGTTCGTTACGTCGATGACGAGCAGCGCAAGATCACCGCTCCCGAGATCCTCGGACCGGATCCGCTGTACTTGGGAAAGATCTCGATGGGACGCAAGGCGAAGCGTGCATCGGTCGAGATCAACTTTCCCCCGCAGGATGCACCCGCGAACGTTTTAGAGCTGCAGGTGATGACGATCCCAACGTCGGATCGATAACCCACTCATGGCACTACAGCAAAAAGTTCCGGAAGTTCCCATGCTTCCCGAGCGAACCATCGTCGATCGCGACGGGAAAACCCATCGCGTTCTCGCTGGTGGTGGTGGGGAGCTGCGTGGGTTCATGGTGGAGCTTCGAAAATCGATCGTGCAACTGCAGGGACAGATTGCTTCGCCTGGTATGCCTTCAAACCTGAAGGTGACTCCACAGGCTTTCGGGAACCTGATTCAGTGGTCACGCGGGACAGGCGCGGATTTTCACGAAGTTCTCTGGAACACGTCTCCAACCGTTATCAACGCGAACGTCGTTCCAGTGCAGAACGCAGCGCAGTGGGCGGACAACGTCGGCAAAAACGGGATCAAGCGCTGGTACTGGGTGCGAGCGGTGAAACAAACCGCACTCCACGCGGTGACGCGTACGACGGAGCTCGGACCGATTGCAGGAACGACGCTGGCTTCAGGATCCGCGGTGACACCACCAACTCCACCGGCGCCAGGAGTGAACCAGGTGCTCAATCAACGGACAGGGGGACGGGAACCGTTATGAAGATCATTCGCGATGTGTTGGTGAACGAGTTCCGCGATCCGTTCGCCTGGAAATATTGCTATCACCACGGCAAAACTGGACAGCAGAAGGTTGCTGAGCAGCAGACGGGAACCGACATCACCAACCAGAACAACGACGTCAATCAACAGCAACAGCTCACCGGCGCCGCGCAAGGAACGCTCTCGCAGTTCGAAGGACCAGTCCAGAACTCGCCATTTTATAAAGCTCTGCTCACCAGCGGGATCGAGGGAACATCGGGAGCTTACGACACCGCGCGCTCGAACATGAAGGCGCAAGAGAACCAGGCAGGGTTCGGATACAACCAACCCGTTGCACAGGGAGCGGACAACCAGCTCCAGGCGCAGGAAGCGTCGGATCTCGCGAAAGTTCCAAATACAGCCATGACTGAAGCGGCGCCGCTCTCGCTCTCCGCGGCCGGTACGACGGCGAACATGGGGATGGGATACGGGAGCCAGGCGCAGGGTTGGGACTCCGCGGCGCAGGGTTGGAACAACAGCGCTTACAACATGAACCAGAAGCGTGGATCGCTATTCAACACGCTTCTTCAGTCCGGCATGCAGGCG
>Ga0209698_10004692_pt1 | contig 14905 bp, 13 predicted proteins | sample LitLauG_LLR_2012_FD_187203 | JGI IMG/M metagenome (GOLD analysis project Ga0209698, IMG submission 187203) | Freshwater sediment microbial communities from Pennsylvania, USA - Little Laurel Run_MetaG_LLR_2012 (SPAdes) (version 2) | ecosystem: Environmental > Aquatic > Freshwater > Creek >...
ACGCTCTTTCTCGCTCATCACGCGGGTCTTCTTCTCGGGGCCGGCGATCACGCGCATGATCCCCTCCTCGAGCTCTTCCTGGCCGATCTCGCGCTTGCCGGTGCGTGCCGAGAGCAGCGCCGCCTCGTTGATCAGGTTGGAGAGGTCGGCGCCGGTGAAGCCCGGCGTCTGGCCGGCGAGCGCGTCGATGTCGATCACTTTCGCGAGCGGCTTGCCGCGGGTGTGGACCTCGAGGATCTTGGCGCGGCCCTTGCGGTCGGGGCGGTCGACGGCGATCTGGCGGTCGAAGCGGCCGGGGCGCAGCAGGGCGGGGTCAAGGATGTCGGGGCGGTTGGTCGCCGCGATCATGATGATGTTGTCCTTCGCCTCGAAGCCGTCCATCTCGACGAGCAGCTGGTTGAGCGTCTGCTCGCGCTCGTCGTGGCCTCCGCCGAGGCCGGCGCCGCGGTGGCGGCCGACGGCGTCGATCTCGTCCATGAAGATGATGCAGGGGCTGTTCTGCTTGGCCTGCTCGAACAGGTCCCTGACGCGCGAGGCGCCGACTCCGACGAACATCTCGACGAAGTCCGAGCCTGAGATCGAGAAGAAGGGCACGCCGGCCTCGCCTGCGACGGCGCGGGCGAGCAGCGTCTTGCCCGTCCCGGGCGGCCCGTACAGGAGCACGCCGGTCGGGATCCGCGCCCCGAGCGCCTGGAACTTCTTGGGGTTCTCGAGGAATTCCTTGATCTCGTGGAGCTCCTCGACGGCCTCGTCGACCCCGGCGACGTCACGGAAGGTGATCTTCGGCGAGTCGGCCGACATCCGCTTGGCGCGCGACTTGCCGAACGACATGACTTTGGAGCCCCCGCCCTGCACCTGGTTCATGAGGAAGATCCAGAACCCGAAGAAGAGGACGAACGGGATGATGTAAGTGAGCAGGCTGAGTAGCGCGCTGCTCTTTTCCGATTCGATGTTGAACGGGACGTTCGCTTTTTCGAGCTGGGCGATCAGCTGCGGCGAGGCCTGTTCGATGAAGCCGACTTCGTACGTTTCACCGTTCTTGAGCTTGACTTCCAGCGCCTTGCCCTTGTTCTTCAGCTCGGCGGATTTGACTTCGCCGGAGGGAATCTCCTTCGCGACCAGCGTCTGGTAGCTGTGCGAACGGTGGTTCTGATTCCCGGGGCTGACGAGTTTGACCGCCAGGAACGCGAGCACGACGACGATCAGTATCGGGAACGCGGCGCTCTTGAAGAAACGGCTCATGTCGAGATCCAGGGGTCCCGGGGACCGTTGTGGAAGGTGGCCACGGGTTCCCTAGCGTACCATGAAAGGCCTGTATCTCCTGCCTGTTTCCGCGGCCCGCGGGCGGTCTGCAACTGCTCTCGCCTAGCTCTCGAGGACCGCGACGAACGGCAGGTTCCGGTGCCGCTCGGCATAGTCCAGGCCGTATCCGACGACGAACTTGTCGGGTATCTCGAAGCCGATGTAGCGGGTCGGCAGATCTACCTTGCGACGCTCGGGCTTGGTGAGCAGCGCGCACACCTCGAGCGTCCGGGGGTTGCGCGAGCCGAGGTTGCGCAGCAGGTACTGCAGCGTCAGGCCGGAGTCGACGATGTCCTCGACGATCAGGACGTCGCGGTCTTCGATGGCGGCGTCGAGGTCCTTCAGGATGCGGACCACCCCCGACGAGTCGGTCGCGGAGCCGTAGGAGGCGACCGCCATGAAGTCGACCTCGACGGGGATGTCGATGAAGCGCATGAGGTCGCTCAGGAAGAAGACGGCGCCCTTCAGGACGCCGACCAGGAGCAGCGGGCGTCCCTCGTAGTCCCGGGAGATCTGCTCGCCCAGTTCGGCGACGCGCTGCTGCAGGGCCTCGGAGGTGACGAGCACCTCGCCCAGGCCGGGCTCGACGGAAGCGCTCGCTGGTGTGCCCACGCCGGGGAGTCTAGCCCCCGGGCGGCGGCATCCGGGGCTCGCGCGGCGCGAGCCTGACCATTCGCAGCGTTCCGCCCTCGATCACGGCGCCCGCTCCGGACCCGACGTGGAGCTCTGCTCGGCCGCCACGGCGGCCGAGCGCGACGAGCTCCGCGACCCTGCCGCCGGCCTGCGGGACGTAGCCGCCGGTTGCCTGCTCGGCGAGGTGGATCACGAGCAGCCTCGCGAGCGCTCCGGGGAGCTCCGCGAGGCGCTCGATCGAGATCTCTCCGGAGCCGGCGAGCTCCTCCTGCACGATCGCGTCGAGCAGCTCGGCCTCCTCCCGCAGCAGCGCCGCGGTGCGCAGCACGTTGGACTCAGCCGCCGGGTGGATCTCCCGCAGCGCGGGGACGAGCAGCCTCCGCACGCGCGAGCGGGCGAAGGAGTCGTCCTCGTTGCTCTCGTCCTCGCGCCAGCCGAGCCCCCGCTCGGTGCAGTAGGCGCCGGTCTGCTCCCGTGTCAGCTCGAGCAGCGGCCGGATCATCAGCCCGTCGGCGCTGACCATCCCGAGCAGCGCGCGGCGGCCCGGCGAGGCGGCGAGCCTGTAGAGGACCGTCTCGACCTGGTCGCTCGCGGTGTGCCCCGTCGCATACAGGCCGCCGCGCCCCTGCGCGAGCCGCTCGGCGGCGGCGTAGCGGACATCGCGGGCCCAGGCCTGCAGGTTTCCGGGCGCGCCGCCGCGGCCCGCGGGCCCGCCCTCAGGTGAGACGACGGTGAGCTGCACCCCGAGCGAGGAGCACAGCGCGGCGCAGTGGCGCTCGTCCTCCCCCGCGCTGGCGCGCAGCCCGTAGTTCACGTGCAGAGCGCTCACGGCGCCGGCGCCGAGGATCGCGACGGCGACGTCGATCAGGCACGTGGAGTCGCGCCCGCCCGAGAGCATCGCCACGAGCGGGCGCGAGCCGTCGAGCAGGCCGCCCGCGCGCACGATCCCGCGGACCTCCTCGACCAGCACCGGCTACCCGTCCGCGGCGGCTGTGAACAGCTCTGTCGGCTCTGAGAAGCCCTTCAGCCTGACCTCGCCGATGCGCGTGAACTTCACCCCGTCGATCCCGTCGGCGACGTCCACGACGGGCCGCGTGACGAGGACCTCGCCGGCGCCGGCCCTCGCGACGACGCGCGCGGCCTGGTTGACCTCGCGGCCGTAGTAGTCGCCGTCCCGGTAGAGCACTTCCCCGGCGTGGATGCCGATGCGCGCGGGCGGCTCGGCGGGGTCGCGCCCGGCCTGCAGCTGCACGGCCCAGGCGCTCAGCGCCGCCGCGTCGGATGCGACGACCATCACCTCGTCGCCGAGCGTCTTGACGACGCGCGCGTCGACGGGGAGCGTGTCACCCACCGCCCGCACGAAGCGCTCCGCGGTGCCGACCGCCGCCTCGTCGCCGCGCTCGACGGTGAGCCGTGCGAACCCGGCGAGGTCCGCGAACGCGATCGCGACCAGCAGGCGGCCCTCCTCGACGACGCCCTCGCGCATGTCGGCCTCCATGTGGCCGATCATGTCCTGCTCCACGAACTCGGCGAGCAGACGCCCGTGCAGGTAGTTCATGAGCGGCGCGGCGAGCGGCAGCACGTCGCGCGTGAGGCCCTCGAGCTCCTCTGCGATCTCGGCGCTGGGCACGCCCGCGCGCATCAGCGGCTCGTGCACGTAGAGGTGGATCAGGCGCACCTCGGCGTCGGCGATCTGGGCGATCTTCTGCCCGTAGACGCGCATCAGCTGCAGATAGGCGTCGAGCGGGAAGCCGGCCTGGATCACGGTCCCTGCGTACTTGAGGATCTGCACGTCCTCCTCGCTCATGCCCTCGCCGTTGTGGACGCCGAGCCCCATCGCGGTGAAGATGCGCGCGATCATCTTCGTGTCCAGGCCGCTCTCGCGGGAGGCCTGCTTGAGCGTGTAGCGCGGGCCGGAGTCCTTCAGCAGCGTTTCGATCGGCCCGCTGATCAGCTGCCCGCTTTCGCTGGCGCGCCTGATCTCCTCGAGCGTGTGGCCGCGGTCGCGCAGCCTCGCCACGACGCGCAGGTACGCGACCGTGGCCTGCGTCCACCGGCCGTCGCTGTGGCCCGGCACGAGCCCAATCGAGACCCATCGCCTGATCGTGCTCGGGGAAAGGCCCACGGCCTCGGCCACCTGGGCGACCGTCAGCTCACCGGATTCGCCGGCGGGGTCTTGTGCTCGCTCGGACACTCAGGCCGGCGACGCCGGGGGCATTGCCATGCCCGGGAGTCTAAAGTCGCCGCCGATGTCGCACAGCGCGCCCCTGCATCTGCGCCCGACCGCGCCGCTCGCGGAGCGGGTCCTGCTGCCCGGGGACCCCGGGCGGGCGCTGATGCTCGCCCAGACGCTGCTGCAGGAGCCGCGGATGTTCAACCACCACCGCGGGCTGTGGGGCTACACCGGCACCGCCGGTGACGGTGAGCCGATCACGATCCAGTCGACGGGCATGGGCGGCCCGTCCGCTGCGATCGTGCTGAGCGAGCTGATCGAGCTGGGCGCGCGCCGAGCGATCCGCGTCGGCACGTGCGGCGCGCTGGACCGGGAGATAGGCCTCGGCGAGCTCGTGATCGCCGCGCGCGCGATCTGTGCAGACGGGACATCACGGGCGCTCGGCGCCGGCGACACAATCGCGGCCGACGCGGCCCTGACAGGCGCACTGACCGGCCTTGCGCCCGAGGCGCACGCCGGGGACGTCGTCAGCGTCGATCTCTTCTACGAGCTCGGCCCCCCGGGGGCCGGACGCGACGCCCTGGCCGTGGAGATGGAGGCCGCCACCCTGTTCGCGGTGGGCGCGGCGAGGAGTGTCCCTGTCGCGTGCGCGCTGGTGGCAACGGACGTGTTCGCCGCCGACGGCGCGCGGGCACGGATCGAGGACGATGACCTGCACGCGGCCGCGGAGCGGATGGGCTCGCTGGCGATCTCGGCCCTCAGCGCCTGAGGGCGGCGGCTCAGGCGCTCTTGGGCTTCGTTTTGGCGGCGCGTTTGGCGGGCGCTTTGCGCGCCGCTTTGGCCGGTTTCGGGGCGGGCCGTGCGGCCACCCCTCCCTCGATCAGGACCACGAGCGAGCGCAGCTGGGTCTCGATCGCCGACAACCGCTCGTCGATCGCGTTCGGCGTCATCGCCCGGTCGAGCCGGTCCACCCCGTCCTCGATGCCCTCGAGGCGATGCGAGACCGACCGCAGCCGCCGCGTCAGCCGTTCGATGTCCGCAGCGGACGGGATGTTGAGCGCGCCGAGCGCGACCTCCTGAGCCTGCGTGGCCTTGTCGCGGGCCTCGAACGCACGTCCGAGCGCCCCCGTCAGAAGCGGGTTTTCAAGGAGATCGGACAGGGCCTTGCCGAGCCGCTCCTCGGTTGTCCCGCCGAGGCGCTCGCGCAGGCCTCTGGCGGCATTGCTGGCATCGGACATCGTTCAGCTCCTGATCGTCGGTTCTATCCGGGCCCGCGGGCCGGGCGGGCCGTCGGCCGTCGCCCTCAGAGGGAGGATACGGTGCAGCGATGGCCGCGCAGCTCTTCGTCTTCGTGCAGCTCGAGTTCCCGTGGCTCCTGGGCCCCGCCGACGGGCGCTACCTGATGCGGCCGGGGCCCGACAGCGAGCCTGAGCGCGTCGTCGTGCTCGAAACGCTCGCGGCCGGGCGCGAGCGCCCGGGCCGGGGCTTCGCGCAGCGCCTCGCGGGCGCGTCGGTCGAGGCGGAGCCCGACCCGGCGCCGGTGCCGACCTCGCGCGCGACGATGGTCGACCCGGTGCCGCTGTCGGCCGAGGTGCAGGCGAGATCCTGGCTGTCGGACCTGGATCCCGAGCGCGACGTGCTCGCCGACGTGGCGACGCTCAACCGCGTCCTGCACCTGCACAGGATCGCGTCCGCCGACCCCTACCTGCATGAGCTGTCCGCCTCACAGGCGCTGACGATCCGCGCCGGATGGGGCGAGGGCGAGCAGGTCGCCTCCGGCCGCTGGCTGCACGCCCGCGAGATCCAGCTGAAGGGCGGCACGCGGGCGGGCGGGCGCGTCCAGGGCAGGCGCTCGCGCTCAGCGGCGCTGCGCCCGCAGGAGCGCCTGGCCGCGCTGCTCGGCGCGCGCACCGAGAGCCTGCTGTGCGAGGAGCTGACGCTCCGCGCGAGGCTGGACCTGGACCAGGGCCGGCCCCGCCACGCCGCGATCGAGCTCGATCGCGCGCTGGCTGCGGCGGTGCCCGAGATGCGCGCCGAGGGCCGACAGGACCTCGCGGTGCGGATCGCAGAGCTCGAGCAGCTCGCGGGCCCTGTCGCAGCGCAGGCCAAGCTCGCGCTGGCGGGCTCCGGCGCCGCGCTCGACCTCGACGTGATCGGGCATGCCCTCGGCCGGATGGAGGCCGCGCTGCGGGCCCGAACGGCGACCGGCTTTAATCACGGGTGAGCATGGACCCGACGAGAACTGCGATAGGCACCTGGAGCGGCGGGCGCTTCATGCATTTCGGTGAGCCGCTGGACGATCAGCGCCTGGCGAGCCTGCTGCGCCCCGGTGATGGCATCGACACGGTGATCAGCGCGGATGTCTACGGCGCCGGTGAGGCGGACCTCGCGCTCGGCCGCGCGCTGCGCGGCGTCGACCGTGACGCGTTCTGTCTCGTCGGAGCGATCGGCCATGACTTCTACGAGGGCGAGCGCGAAGGCGCGAAGGGCTTCCCGCGCTTCACCGACCCGAGCCTGCGCGACGAGTCCGCCTACGCGGGCTACATCCGGATGGCGACCGAGCGCAGCCTCGAGCGCTGCGGAGCTGACCGTTTCGACCTGCTGCTGCTCCACAACCCGGACCACATCGGCTACAGCAGCCCGGCGGTGTGGGAGGGGATGCGCGCCGTCCGCGACGCGGGGCTGGCGGACCGGCTCGGCGTCGCCCCGGGCCCGGCGAACGGCTTCACCGTCGACCTGATCGACTGCATGGAGCGCTTCGCGGAGCTGATCGACTGGGCGATGATCATCCTGAATCCGCTCGAGCCGTGGCCCGGTGAGCTGGTGCTGGGCGCGGCCGAGGCGCACGGCGTGGACCTGATCACGCGTGTCGTGGACTACGGCGGCATCTTCCATGACGACGTCGAGCCGGGCCACACGTTCGCGCAGTACGACCACCGCAAGTTCCGCCCGGACGGCTGGGTCGACGCCGGCCGCGCGAAGCTCGAGCTGATGCGTCCGATCGCCGACCGCCACGGCCTGACGATGCTCCAGCTCGCCTGCGCGTGGAACCTCGCGCAGCCCGCCGTCCGCTGCGTCGCGCCGACCCTGATCCAGGAGAGCGGCGCGGGCGCGCGCCCGATCGAGCAGAAGCGCAGCGAGCTCGCCGCGGTGCCGGCGGGCCCGGTGCTCAGCGAGCATGAGATCAGCGAGATCCGCGCCGTCGGCGAGAACTCGGGCTGCATGGCCCTGAAGGGCGCGAGCGTCGAGCACGCCGGGCCGGCGCTCGCGGACCGCTGGGGGCTCGACGCGGAGCTAGCCGCCGTCGCGGGGCGCTGGGGCATCGACCCCGCTCGCGACCTGGCTGCGGCGGCCGGCTGACTCAGGCCGCGGCGCCGGCGCCGGCGAGCGCCGCCGCCAGCGAGCGCATCTCGGCGACGACATCGCCGGACAGCCGCACGCTCGCGACCTCGTCCAGCGGCGTAGGGCCCTGCGTGATGATCGCGATCTCACCGCCGCCGGACAGCGTCAGCAGCGGAAGCCCGGCGACCGGGTGCACCTCGAGCGAGCTGCCGATGCACAGCAGCAGGTCGGCGCGCTCACAGAGCGCGCGTGCGCGCAGGATCGCGTGCTGCGAGAGCATCTCCCCGAACAGCACGACGTCGGGCCGGAAGCTCTCGCCGCAGGCCTCACACCGGGGGACTCCTCCGGGGGCGGAGCGCAGCAGCGACCGCGCGGCGGCGAGGGAGATCACCTCGCCGCAGCCGAAGCACGAGCAGGTGGCGATCGAGCCGTGCATCTCGATCAGCTCGCGGCTGCCGGCCGTGCGGTGCAGCATGTCGACGTTCTGCGTGATCACCCCGTCCAGGACGCCGGCGCGCTCGAGCTCGACGAGGACCTCGTGCGCACCGTTGGGCTGCTTGCCCTCGAGCGACGCGAAGCGCTCGCCGTAGAAGCGCCAGAAGCGGGCGGGGTCCTCCCGGAACGCGTCGATGTGTGCGACCTGCATCGGGTCCACGTTCTCCCAGATGCCGGTCCCAGGGGTGCGGAAATCCGGTATCCCGGACGGCACCGAGATGCCGGCGCCGGTGAGGGCGACGATCGATGACGCCGACGCTGCGAGCTCGGCCAGGCGCGCGATGTCGCCGTGTTGCGCGCTCATCGGGCTACTTACCGGTGAAGCTGGCGGCGCGTTTGCCGAGGAAGGCCGAGATGCCCTCCTTGGCGTCGGCGGTCAGGAACACGGACGCGAAGGCCGCCTTCTCCGCCTCGATGCCGGCGTCGAGGTCGCCGTTGGCGGAGACCCGCTTGATCTCGGCGGCGGCGAGCGGCGCCTGCCCGGCGAGCCGGCGCGCCCACATCAGCGCGGTGTCCAGCAGCTCGTGGTCCTCGACGAGCCGGTTCACGAGGCCGAGCTCATACGCTTCGTCTGCGAGGACCGGGTCTCCGACGAGGTTCATCTCGAGCGCCTTGTTGGTGCCCACGAGGCGCGGCAGCCGCTGTGTGCCGCCGAAGCCGGGGATGATCCCGAGCTTGATCTCGGGCTGGCCGAACAGGGCCGAGCGCGCCGCGATCCGCACGTCGCAGGCCATCGCAAGCTCGCAGCCGCCGCCGAACGCGAGTCCATTGACGGCCGCGATCGTCACGATCTCCCCGGAGCCGAACTCGCGGAACAGGTCGTGGGCGCCGTTGATCAGCGCGGCGCCGGACGCCTCGTCCATCGTCGTGAACGCCTTGATGTCCGCGCCGGCGCAGAACAGCATCGGATTCGAGGAGGCGAAGATGACGACGCGCGCCCCGGAGGACTTGGCCTGCGCCCAGACCTTCTGCAGGTCCTGCACGACCTGCGGCGAGAGCGAGTTCATCGGCGCGTTCGCGAGCCATGCGATCGAGACGCCGTCCGCGCGAGTCTCGAGCTTGACGACCTCCGCGGGCTGCTCGGCGTCGGGCTGCGGGTAGGCGTAGAAGCCCTGGCCGCTCTTCTGCCCGAGACGCCCCTGCGCGACCAGGCGCCGCAGGATCGTCGGCGGCGCGAAGCGCTCGCCCCACTTCTCCTGCGCGTTCTCCATCCGCTCGAGGACGCTGTCAAGGCCCTCCACGTCGGCCTTCATGAACGGTGGGAGGAGCCCCCGGCGCGGGTCGAGCCCGGCCCCGGCCATCATCCCGAAGTCGATGTCGCGGTGGCTGGCGACGCCCTCCTCGAGCACCAGGCATGCCTCCAGGAGCGTCTTCAGCGAGAGCATCTCGACGAGCTCCTGCACATCGGGCTCGCCGTCGCCGCTGATGTTCGGCTCACCCTTCGGGTCATAGAAGCCGTCGCCGCCGGTCTTCGCGCCGAGCTTGCCGTTGGCGACGAGCTTCTGCATCCCCTTCGGCACGTAGAAGCGTTCCTCGCCGTATGACTCGACGAGGTGCTCGGCGACGTGGAGCACGGTGTCGAGCCCGAGCAGGTTCACCAGGTGGTAGGGCCCGACGGGAACGACACCGGCGGCGCCGACGCCCTCATCGATCAGCTTGATCGACAGGTCCTTCTCCTCCTGCTCGCGCCAGATCTCGGCGATCCCGGAATTCAGGATGCGGTTCACGACGAAGCCGGGGACCTCGACGCAGGTGATCGGCTGCTTGCGGATCGCCTGTGCGAACGTGACCGCGGCGGTGACCGTCTCGGCGGACGTTTCGTCACCCTCGACGATCTCGACCAGCGGCATGATCGAGGCCGGGTAGAAGTAGTGGAAGCCGACGACCTTCTCGGGGCGCAGCGTCGCTTCGCCGATCTCCGTGATCGACAGCGAGGAGGTGTTCGAGGCGAGGATCGCGTGGCCGGGAGTGGCGGCGTCGAGCTCGGCGAACACGCCCTGCTTGATGTCCATGCGCTCCGGGACCGCCTCGACGACGAAGTCGACGTCGCCGAAGGACTCGTAGGTCGTCGTCCCGTGGATGCGGCCGAGGACCTCGGCGATCTGCGCCTGCGCCTGCTCGGCGGTGATCTTGCCCTTCTCGGCGAGCTTGCCGATCTGCCCCTCGGTGACCCGGCGCGCCTCGTCAAGGCCGGCCTGCACCAGCGGCTCCTGCACGTCCTTCAGGACGACCGGGATGCCGGCGGCCGCGATCGTCTGGGCGATCTGTCCGCCCATCGTCCCTGCGCCGACGACCGCTGCCTTGAACACGAACATGCTTGGTTTCTCCTCTGCTGACTGGGGTGCCGGCGCCGGGCGGCGCTCCGGAGCAGCGCATCTTACGGGCCTGTGGCGGGTTGTTGGTGCGGGGGCCGGACAGCGCGGGGCGCAGATCGCCCCGGGCCGGCCGGACTAGAACACTCGAGCACTGGAGAGACGCATGCCCATGAGGACCACCAACCCGAAGCGAAGGCGGCTCGCGGCCGCCGGCATCATCGCCGCGATCGCCGCGCTCGCGCTGCCGTCCGTGTCGGCCGCAGCGTCCCCGCCGGCAGTGTCCACCGATTCCGCGATCGACGTCCAGGCGACCTCCGCGGTGCTGCGGGGCACGATCAACCCCGAGGGGCAGAGCACGAGCTACTTCTTCCAGTATGGGCGGACACGCTCGTATGGCGCACAGACGCTGCTCGCGAGCGCGGGCAGCGCCGCCGGCTCAGTCCACGTCAGCGTTGCCGTGAGCGGGCTGTCGTCCTTCGCGGGGTACCACTACCGGCTGATCGCGGTCAACGCGACCGGTGCGAGCACCGGCGGCGACCAGTCCTTCACGACGCTCGCGGTCCCGCTGTCGCTGTCGATCGCGGTCAATCCGAGCCCAGCGCCGTTTGGATCTGATGCGGCCGTCTCCGGCACGCTGTCGGGGACCGGCGCCGGCGGCCGCGCCGTCGTGCTGCAGGCGAACGCCTTCCCGTTCACGGCGGGGTTCGTGAACGTCGGCAACCCGCAGCTGACCAGCGGATCCGGGGCGTTCTCGTTCCCGGTGATCGGCCTGACCCAGATCACGCAGTACCGGGTCCTGACGGCGTACGCGCCGCTGATCGCGAGCCCGGTATGGGTCGAGAGCGTCGCGGTCCGCGTCGGCGTGCGCGTCGCGCGGGCGCTGCGCGCCCACTACGCCCGCTTCTACGGGACCGTCACCCCGGCCGAGGTCGGTATGCAGATCGGGATCGTGAGGGTCGTGCACGGGCGCAACCTGCTCGTCGCGGGAACTCTTCTGCGGCCCGGCGGCGCGTCGTTCAGCCGCTACAGCCGTGTCGTGCGGGTGGTGCACGGCGGCATCTACAGGGTGCTGGCGAGGATCACCGACGGCGCGCACGCGAGCGCATACAGCGCGCCGGTCCGGATTCGCTGAGGGCGGCTGCTCCCGCCGGGATGAGTCCCGGCGGGAGCAGCGAACCCGTACGGCGGGTGCTCAGCTAGACGGCGACGGGCTCCTCGACGCGGCGGGGGAGCAGCGTTTCACGCGCGATCACGAGGCGCTGGATCTGCGACGTACCCTCGTACAGCTGCATGATCTTGGCGTCGCGGAACAGCTTCTCCACGGGGTACTCCTTGATGAAGCCGTAGCCGCCGTAGACCTGGACGGCGTCGGTGGCGATCTTCATCGCAGCGTCCGCCGCGAAGCGCTTGGCGTGCGACGAGACGAGCGTGTTGCGTTCGCCCTGGTCGAGCATCACGGCCGACTTCCAGGTCAGCAGCCGGGCCGCCTCGATTTCGGTCGCCATGTCGGCGATCATGAACTGGATCGCCTGGTGCATCGCGATCGGCACGCCGAACTGGACGCGTTCACGCGAGTAGTCGGTGGCGAATTCGAACGCCGCGCGGGCGATCCCGACGGCCATCGCCGCGACCCCGGGCCGCGTGCGGTCGAGCGTCGCCATCGCGAGCTTGAACCCCTTGTTTTCCTCGCCGATGAGGTTCTCGGCCGGGATCTCGACGTCGCTGAAGGAGATCGTCGCCGTGTTCGACGCGCGCTGCCCGAGCTTGTCCTCCTTCTTGTCAACCACGACGCCGGCGTCGCGCGGGACGACGAACGCGGAGATCCCGCGGTGCCCGGCGTCCTTGTCGGTCTTCGCGTAGACCGTGTACCAGTTGGCGTAGCCGCCGTTGGTGATGAAGCACTTCGAGCCGTTGATGACGTACTTGTCGCCCTGCTTGACGGCGGTCGTGCGCATGCCCGACACGTCCGAGCCGGCGTCCGGCTCGGTCAGGCAGAAGGAGGCGAGAAGCGGGGCCTCCGTGAGGCGGCCGAGGTACTCCTTCTTGATCTCCTCCGAGGCGCCGAGGATCACCGGAGCGGTCGCCAGGCCATTGCAGCCGAGCGACGTCTGGATCCCGGAGCATCCCCATGAGAGCTCCTCCTCGATCAGGCAGCCGTCGAGGTAACCGGCGCCCGCTCCCCCGTACTCCTCGGGGATGTGCGAGTTCATCAGCCCGACCTCCCAGGCCTTCTCGACGATGTCCTGGGGCCAGGTGCCGTCCTTGTCGTACTCCCAAGCGACGGGGCGTATCTCCTTGACGGCGAAGTCGTGCGCCATCTCGCGCAGGTTCTTCTGCTCGTCAGTGAGCGTGAAATCGACCATGCTGTCCTCCTAGACGGGATGGCAAGGAAAAATAGATTGACTGGTCAGTCAATGTTGCCCGTGGAGGGTAGCGAACGCAGGTGCAATCGGCAACAATCCTGCTGTGGAGAGCCTCCCGGCGGTGCTGATGCCCGCGATAGCCGAGAACGGCCTGTCGTTCGTCGTGTTCGGCACGGTGGCGTTCTCGGTCGTGATGTCCGTGCTGTTCCTCGTCACGCGCGGCCAGGACAGCATGTATGACCACATCGGCCAGGGAGGCCTCTCGCGCGAAGGCGACTCGGCCGGCGCACCGCCCGCCCCGGCCCCGGACTCCCCCGCCGCGCGCGCCGAGCAGGAGGAGGAGGTGCGCCAGATGCTGACCGCCAGGAGCGACCGCATAGTGCGCCGCGGCGGCGAGGCGCTCGACATCGACGCCGAGGTCGCCAGGCTGCTCGCGCCCGCTGCGGCCGGGACCGCCGGCAGCGACCCGGGCCTGGTCGAGGAGGTCCGCCAGATGGTGATCGCGCGCAACGAAAGGCGCGTGCGCCAGGGGCAGGAGCCGCTCGACGTCGAGTCCGAGGTGCAGCGCACGCTGCAGGAGCTCGGGCCGTAAACAGCGCGTTGACAAATACGCTGGCGCGTCGGGTATAAACGGCGAATGAGCAACCCGCGCCGCTTCGGCCTGGACGAGCTGATACTCCGTCCGGGCACCTACTTCAACCCGCAGACCGAGATCATGGTCATCGTCGACGACACCCCGGAGGTCGACCACGAGCTGTTCGACATGGACCAGTTCGACAGCGACGACTGGGTGCTGATCGCGGAGGACACGCCGGTCGATGAGGTCAAGCGCGACGACCTCGTGGAGCGCTTCCAGATAGCCCACCAGGTCGGTGGCCTTGACTCCGGGGATGACCTCGGCGAGGAGGACAAAGGTCTGGACGCGGACCCGGAGGAGGACGAGGAGGACGACGAGCTCGAGGGAGTCGAGGAGCTCTAGGAGGTCGCGGCCTGGCCCCGGGGCCGCAACCATCGCCACCCCCGGCGTGTTGCAGTGGGAGTGAGGCGCGAGCGGGCACAGCGGGCTGCAACGGTGCCTGCGCCCGCGCGGGTGATGATGCGTAGCATCGGCAGCGTGCGCGCACGATCCGCCGCCGTCGCCCTCGGTGTCCTCGCTCTGCTGCTCGCAGCCCCCGCCGCGCTCGCCTCGTCGCCGGCCGCGACCCGGCTCGGCCCGAGCCGCCACGTGGCGGGCACCCCGCAGCACGCGGCGCTCGCCCACATCGCGCGCCGCGGCCCGACCGTCACGGCTGCGCTCGCGGGCCTGCTCCACACGGGAGCGATCACGGAAGCGACCTACCGGCAGGACTACGCGACCTATGTCGCGGCGAAACGCTCGCTGGCCAGGCTGCAGGGCACCCGCGCCGCGGAGCTCGGGGCGGTGCTGTCGAACGTACAGTCGATCGCGGCTGCGGGCATGCTCAGCGGCTCGCTGCAGGGGTCTCTGTTCCTGACGCTCGCGCAGAACCGGCACTGGTGGACGACCGAACCGTTGCTGGCGAGCGGCGACCGCGTCAAATTCGCGCCCAGCGAGCTGGTCTGGGAGTACTACCCGGGCCAGGGCCTTGAGATCCAGTGGCTGGCCACGTTCGGCGAGGGCAACGGCTACTTCCTCTCCGGCCACGAAAACGCGAACCTGCGCCGGCTGATCGGCGAAGTCATCCCGCTCGCGACGCGGGTCGGCAACGGGATCGCGTGGGAGTACCTGTTCAACTTCGACGGCGGCACGCCCCCGTGGACGAGCGGCCTCTCCCAGGGCACCGGCCTGCAGGTCCTCGCGCGCGGCTACCAGCGCTTCGGAGCCGCGGAATATCTCACCGCCGCGCAGCAGGCGCTCGGCGTCTTCCAGACCCGTACGCCGCGCGGAGTGCTCGTGCCGACACCGGCGGGCTCGATGTACGCCGAGTACTCCTACGCGCCCGGCGACCGGATCCTGAACGGCTTCATTCAGGCACTTGTCGGCATCTACGACTACACCGCGATCACACACGACCCGGCCGGCCTGAAGCTGTTCGAAGCGGGCGACGCCGAGGCTCGCGCGGAGGTCCCCCACTACGACACGGGCGCATGGTCGCTGTATGACCAGTACGGGGAATCGAGCCTGAACTACCACGAACTGCTCGCCGAATTCCTCCTGCACCTCTGCGAGCGCACACGCAAAGGGCCGCCGCTCCTCACGCCGGTCCCCGGCTCGCCGGCGACCGGCGGCACCGGCACCACGGCCGCCACGAACGCGAGGAAGA
>Ga0209698_10004693_pt1 | contig 14905 bp, 15 predicted proteins | sample LitLauG_LLR_2012_FD_187203 | JGI IMG/M metagenome (GOLD analysis project Ga0209698, IMG submission 187203) | Freshwater sediment microbial communities from Pennsylvania, USA - Little Laurel Run_MetaG_LLR_2012 (SPAdes) (version 2) | ecosystem: Environmental > Aquatic > Freshwater > Creek >...
TCAGTGGCGGCCGGGTGCGGATACGCCCTGGCTGCGGGCACGAGAGAATTAAATGACAACAAAAACTTTTGCTGTAACGGCGCCGGATTATAGCACGACCTTCGGTGAGGACTGCAAGGACTCTGGACACCGGATCGCCAACCATCTTTCAACTGCAACTCGCGACCCGGAACACGCGCTGCGGGAGCTACGCTCGGACATGAGGGTTGTAACGCGCAGATCTGTGATTGCGGAACGGCACTCGGGGAGCGACAAATCCACAAGTGGTTTCCAGGTTCAGAAAGGCGACAAAAAAGGGCGAAAGCAGACTGCCTTCGCCCGTGCCCGGTTTACGGCTTATCTTCTCAAGTCCTTTACTTCAAGGTCTTTACGTAGTCTGCAACGGCCTTGGCATCGTCGGCCGAGACGCCGGTGACGGCCTTCTTGTGCGGAACTTTCTTGGCGTCGTTGCCCTTGGTGAGCAGATCGGTGATCTGGTCGGCGGTAAGGGCGGTTCCCTTTACGGCCGGCCCGACCTTGCCCTGTCCCTCGGGACCGTGGCAGGCGGCGCACTTCGCCTTGTAGGTGGCGGCTCCGTCGGCGGCAAAGGCCGGCATCGCGATCGAGATCGCCAGTGTGCAGATGACGAACAAAACAATGAATTTCGTGAGTCTCATGAGATTTGCTCCTCCTGTGAATAGGTAAAAAACCAACAAGTGCCAACCAACCGAAAATTGTACCCCCAGGGGTCGGACGCCTAATGTGATTTCGCTCACGTGAGTTTCTTAAGGCGGTTTCTCACCCCGAGGGGGCCTCGGGTCTTCGCTTTTCTCCGAATAGGGGATTCAGATATCGTTATCGGCTTAATGGAAGTTGCGGAGGTTACATCGTGAAATGGGTCTTATGTTTCGTATTGTGTCTGGGATCGGTTGCGAGTTGGGCGCAGGCGGCGCGAGAGAAGGTCATTATTGATACCGACATTGGCGATGATGTGGATGATGCGTTCGCGCTGGCGCTGGCGGTGAAGAGTCCGGAGTTTGAGATTCTGGGAGTGACAACGACCTTCGGTGACACCGAGTCGCGGGCCAGGATCGTCGAGCGGTTCCTGGGAGAGGTGGGGAGGGCGGAGATTCCGGTGATGGCGGGGAAGGCTACTGCACCCAGACCGATGTCGCAGCGACGGTATGCCGAGAGTGGGCATTTTACAAAAAGCGCGCACGGGGATGCTTCCGACTTTCTGCTGGATCAGATACGGCGCCATCCGGGAGAGATCACGCTGATTGCGATTGGTCCGCTGATAAATGTGGGCGCGGCAATTGACAAAGACGTGGCGACGTTTCGCAAGCTGAAGCGCGTGGTGATCATGGGCGGTGCGATTCGAAAGGGTTATGGGGATTATGGGTACAACGAGCATGTGCCACCAATGCCGGAGTGGAATATTTTGAATGACATTCAGTCTGCGCAGAAGTTGTTTACGTCGGGCGTGCCGCTGTTCGTGATGCCGCTGGATTCGACGCAGTTGAAGTTAGACGAGGTGAAGCGCGCATTTTTGTTCGCGCGCGGGACGGCGGTGACGGATCAGCTGGCGATTTTGTATCACCTGTGGGCGCAGGAGACACCGACGTTGTTTGATCCGATGGCGGTGGCGTTTGCGCTGAAGCCGGAGTTGTGCCCGGTGACGGCGCTGCATATTCGCGTGGATGAGAAAGGATTCACCCGAGAGGAGCCGGGAACACCGAATGCGCAGGTTTGTTTGCAATCGAATCCTGAGGATTTTTACCAGTTTTACTTGAGGAGAGTGGGAGAGACGCAAAGTCAGATGTAAGAAGTCAGAATGCAGAAGTAAGAACTAACAAGTAACAACCGGGCAAGGGGGGCAGCGGCCAGAGGCACGCCGCGACAGCCGGCGGGGACGCCGGCGCCACGTTCGATGAAGGAGAATACTTGCATGAGGTCCAAACAGAGTGCGCGGCGGGGATTCCTGAAAAGTGCTGGCGCGGGAATTGCTGGGGTTACGGGACTTGTCATCGGTGCGAAAGTCCCCACTTCTGCCGCACAGAACGCGGCAGAAATGGGGCACCCGGAGAATTCCTCACAGCTCGTGTTTGACGTGCGGACTTTTGGGGCTACCCGAGACGGGAAGACGCTGGACACGACCGCGATCAATCGGGCGATTGAATCGGCGGCTGCGGCTGGCGGTGGGACCGTCTACCTTCGAGCTGGAAATTATCTTTGCTACTCGATTCATTTGAAGAGCAAGGTTGCGATTTATCTCGATCAGGGGGCGACGATTGTGGCGGCGGATCCGGATGCCGATCCCGCGCAGAGCTACGACCCAGCGGAATCGAATAAGCCCTGGGAGGAGTATCAAGACTACGGTCACAATCACTGGCACAACAGCTTGATTTGGGGCGAGGGGCTGAGCGACGTTGCGATCTGCGGGCCGGGGATGATTTGGGGCAAGGGTCTGAGCCGCGGGTGGGGAGCGGGGCCGGTAGCGGAGAATCCTGGGGTCGCGAACAAGGCGATCGCGCTGAAGAATTGCCGGAATGTGCTGTTGCGGGATTTTTCGATTTTGCACGGCGGGCACTTCGGGATTCTGGCCACCGGCGTGGACAATCTCACGATCGATAATTTGAAGATTGATACGAACCGCGACGGCATGGATATTGACTGCTGCCGGAATGTGCGCGTGTCAAATTGTTCCGTGAATTCCCCGTGGGATGACGGGATTTGCCTGAAGAGTTCATATGCGTTGGGATATGCGCGAGCCACCGAGATGGTGACCATCAGCAACTGTCTTCTGTCGGGGAGCTATGCAGAAGGCACGATGCTCGACGGGACCTGGAAGAAATTTCCTGCGGGCGAGAGAGTATCGAGGATCGGGCGGATCAAGTTCGGGACGGAGTCGAACGGAGGATTCAAGAACATCACGGTGTCGAATTGCGTGTTTGACGGGTGTCACGGGCTGGCCATAGAGAGCGTGGATGGCGCGGTGATCGAGGATGTGACGTGCACGAACATCACCATGCGCGATGTGTTTGAGGCGCCGATTTTCATCCGGCTGGGGGCTCGCATGCGGGGACCGGCAAGCGTGCCGGTGGGAACGATCCGGCGGGTCCTTTTGAGTGGGATCAGCTGCATGCAAGCGGAGGGCTCGCCGAAAATTGCCTGCATCCTGGCGGGAATTCCGGGACATGCGATTGAGGATGTGAAGATCACGGACCTGATCGTGGTGAATCGAGGCGGTGGCACGAAGAGCGACGCCGAGGCTCAGGTGCCGGAGAAGGAGAAGCAGTATCCGGAGCCGAATATGTTTGGGACGACTCCGGCGCATGGATTCTTTGTGCGGCATGTGCGCGGACTGGAGATGCAAGCGGTGAAGATCGAGTGCTCGAATACGGATGCGCGTCCGGTGTTTACGCTGGAGGATGTGCAGGACGCGACGTTTGGAAGAATGAAAGTGCCGGTAAGTGCGGGGGTGCCGACGTTTGTGTTGAATCAGGTGAAGGAGTTCAGTCTGTTTCGGAGCAAGCCGGTGCCGGATACCGAAATTGCGGCGGTTGAGAAGAAAGAAATCTAGGAACGGAGTACCCAGTAGTCAGTCAAAATCCTTTTGCTACGCGTGGTTGGTCCTGCGTCACTGGAGCGCTCCTTGCCCACCGACGAAACGCCAGCAGCATCGTGGGGGTAGGGATTCTTCGCTTCGTTCAGAATGACAACAAGATAGGGTCCGATGAAAACACCGGGGCACATGAAGACTTGGGCGGCGATTCTGGTCGTTGGTGGTGCAGCGACGATGGCGCAGGAGAAGCCGGGTGTCGATCTGATCGTCAGCGGAGGAATCGTGGTGACGATGGATTCGGCACGGGCGATTTATCAGGAGGGGAGCGTTGCCGTGCACGGGGACTCGATTGTGGCGGTCGGTCCGCGGGCGGAGATCGAGGCGCGATACCAGAGCGTGCAGGTGATCGACGCGCGGGGACGCCTGGTGCTGCCGGGTTTCATTAATGGGCACACGCATGTGCCGATGACGCTGTTCCGCGGGCTGCATGATGACGTCACGCTGAATGACTGGCTGTACAAGTACATCTTTCCGGCGGAAGCCAAGAATGTGAATGAGGAGTTTGTGCGCTGGGGGACGCGGCTGGCGGCGGCGGAGCAGATTCGCGCGGGAGTGACGACCTTCGCCGACATGTATTACTTCGAGGATGCGATTGCGGAGGAGACGAAAGCGGCGGGAATGCGCGGGGTGCTGGGGGAGACCTTCATCGATTTCCCGGCCCCGGATAACAAGTCGGAAACAGAGATGCTCGCTTACACCGAGAATTTTCTAAGACGGTGGCAGGGAGATCCGCTGATTCATGCGGCTCCGGCGCCGCATTCGATTTACACGTGTTCAAAGAAGACGTTGCAGGATGCGGCGGCGCTGGCGCGAAAGTATCATGCGCCTATTCTGATTCACGTCGCGGAGATGAAGAAGGAGTGGGAGGACTCGGAGAAGACGAATGGCATGTCTCCCGTGGCGTATCTAGAAAAACTCGGCGTGCTGGGCCCGAACGTCGTCGCGGCGCACTGCATTTTTGTGGATGACGCCGATCGGAAGCTGCTGGCGCAGCGGGGCGTGGGGTGCGTGCATAATCCGTCGAGCAACATGATGATCGCGAGCGGCGTGTCCCCGGTGCCGGAGATGCGGGCGGCAGGAATCGCCGTGGGCTTGGGGACCGATGGCCCGGCGGGAAGTAATAACGACCTTGATCTGATGGAGGAGATCGATCTGGCGGCAAAGCTGGCCAAGATTTCGAAGATGGATCCGCTGGCGCTGAACGCCAAATCGGTGGTGGAGATGGCGACGATCGATGGGGCACGAGCCCTGCACATGGAGAAGGAGATTGGGTCGCTGGAGGCGGGGAAGAAGGCGGACCTGGTTTTGATCAGCCTGGATGAGCCGAATGCCGTGCCCATGTATGACGTCTACGCGCAAATCGCGTATTCCCTGAAGGGGAGCGATGTAGAGACGGTGATCATCGGCGGCAAGGTCGTGATGCAGGGCCATCTTTTGCTGACGGTGGATGAGCCCAAGGTGCTCGAGAAGGCGCGGGAGTATGGGAAGGCTGTGAAGAGGTCTTTGGGGATGGAGTAGGGAAAAACCCAGTCAGACCTCAGGCTTCGGTCTTCCGGCCTCGGCAGAGCCCAACCTCGTGGGCCGGGGAGATCAAAATCCCCACCCCTTCGACTTCGCTCAGAGCAGGCTCTGTCTCGCAAAATGCGCGAGACAAGTGTGGGGCAACCCTCGGGAGCGTGGAGTTCATCCTGTAGACTCTCAGCCATGAAATTTTCCTTCGTCATCTCGTTGCTTTTGAGCGTGAACGAGTGCGCGGCGCAGAAGGTGGCAATTACTTTTGATGACTTGCCGCTGAACGGCGATCTTCCGCCGGGTGTAACGCGAGCGCAGATTGCGCGAGACACACTCGCCGTGTTGAAGGCACGGCATGTGCCTCCGGCGTATGGGTTTATCAATGCGAAGAAGCTGGAAGGAAATCCGGATGCGGCGGAGGCTTTGAAGCTGTGGGCAGCGGCGGAGCCGTTTGGAAATCATACCTATGGACACATGGATTTGAATGCGAATCCCGCGGAGGCCTTTGAGCGGGAGATCGACGAGAATGAGCCGGCGCTGGAGTTGCTCGCGGCGAAGGATGGGAACTGGCATTGGTTGCGATATCCGTTTCTTCGGGAGGGAGAGACCGTCGACAAGCGGCGGGCTGTACGGGCTTACTTACGGGCCCATGGCTACCGCGTGGCGCAGGTGTCGCTCGACTGGGAAGACTACTTGTGGAACAGCGCGTATGCGCGATGCGGGGCAGAGAATGACGCGCAGTCGATCGCGTGGCTGAAGTCGAGTTACCTGAATATCGAATCTTCGTATTTGGATCTGGGACGCGAACTGGCGAATCAGGTGTACGGGCACGACATCAATCATGTGCTGCTGCTGCATCTGGGCGCGTTTAGCAGCGCCATTCTGCCAGATGCGCTCGATCTGATGCAGAAGAAGGGGTTCACCTTCGTGACGCTCGAGGAAGCGGAGAGCGATCCGGTGTATGAAAAAGATCCGGATGTGGGGTCGAAGTACGGCGGTACGCTATTGGAGTTATGGATTGAGGCGAAGAAGATCAAGTTTCCGCCGGTGATGGAGAAGCCGTACAAGCAGTTGCAGGACATCTGCAAGTGAGGCGGGCGTCGTCCAGGAAGTCAGAACCCCCACCTCTTGTTTCATGACCTTACAACGTCAAAGTTCTTGCCGGTTCCTTGGATAAGCCTGCCACTCCCTTATAATCAAAAGATTCTCTATGGTTGCTGTTCTTGACAGGATTGTGGCGGCAACGCGGGCGCGGGTGGCGGAGTCCAGGCGCAGGGCGGATTTGCGCGAATTGGAGCGGCAGGCGGAATCGCACGTGCCGCGCGGGTTTCGGGAGGCACTGGCCGCTAAGGCCCGCGATGGCATCGCGGTGATTGCGGAGTTGAAGAAGGCTTCACCATCGAAGGGGCTGATTCGGGCTTTGTTCGAACCAGAGGAGTTGGCGCGGGAGTTGGAGGCCGCAGGAGCGGCGACTCTGTCAGTGCTGACCGACGAAGAGTTCTTCCTGGGGTCGCTGAAGAATTTGCGGAAGGCCTCAGCGGCCGTGGCGATTCCCTGCTTGCGGAAGGATTTCATCGTCGATGAGTTTCAGTTAGTGGAGGCACGGGCGAACTCTGCGGATGCTGTGCTGCTGATTGTTGCGGCATTGTCACAGTCGGAGTTGGAGGCCCTGGCTCGAGGCGCACGAGCAAATGGGCTTGATGTTTTATGTGAAGCGCATGACGCGGTGGAGTTGCAGCGTGCGCTGGACGCGGGATGCGATCTGGTCGGTGTGAACACGCGGGATCTGCGGACGTTTAAGGTGGATTTGCAGACGGCATTCGAACTGGCCCCAAAATTTCCCGCGGGCGTCGTGCGGGTGGCGGAGAGCGGAATTCATTTGGGTGAGGATGTCGCGCGGCTGCGGGCTGCGGGGTATCACGCGTTTCTAGTGGGCGAGTCGTTGATGCGGGCGGAGCGGCCGGGAGAAGCGCTGCGGGAGTTGATGAGAGTGCCGAGTGGCGAGTATCGGGTGCCGAGCGCGTGAGAGCGGGCGTTCGAAAGAGACTTCCATCCGGGCTAGCTATTGTGCGATCTGGTAGGGTTCCTTCGACTGCGGTTTTGCTTCGCTAGTCGCGAAGCAAAATCCTCGCTCAGGATGACAGGATCGAAATGACTTGGGTGAAGATTTGCGGGATGACAAATTTGGAGGACGCGCTTGTGGCGGTTGACGCGGGCGCAGACGCGGTGGGGTTTGTGTTTTATGAGAAGAGTCCACGGTACGTGACGGTGGAGACGGCGCGGGGAATTGTGGAGAAGTTGCCGGAGAGTGTGGAGAAGGTGGGAGTGTTTGTAAATGAAGAAGAAGGAGCGTTGTGCGACGTTGCGGACCGCGCCGGCCTGAGCGCAATTCAGATGCATGGCGATAATGAGGATCCGCACGTGGCCGACTTAGTGGTGGCAAAACGACCGAAGGTGAAGGTTCTGGCCGCGATTTCAATGCTGCGGGAAAATCCCGACGCGTGGGCGATGATGTGGCGTCGGGACGTCATCCACGCCTTTCTCGTCGACTCGGGCAATTCTTCGAAACCTGGCGGGACCGGTAAAGCGTTCGACTGGCGCGTGTCGGGGGCCAGGGTGGAGAACATCAAGAGACTCGGCAAAGTGGTCGCTGCAGGTGGCCTCACGCCCGAGAACGTTTCGGTTGCTGTAGAGGTCCTTAAGCCATGGGGGGTGGATGTGGTGTCTGGTGTGGAGGCTTCGCCGGGGAAGAAGGATTCGGACAAGGTGCGGGCGTTTGTGCGGGCGGTGCGGGAGATGGATCGGAGAGTGAGTTAGGAATGGCTACGGCTTCGAAAATTACGAAGGTCAAAATCCCCACCCTGTCCTCCAAAAACTGGAGGACAAGGGTGGGGCACCCTCGGGATTCTTCTTCGCTTCAAGTTCCTGCTCGTCCGAACGAGCCTGGGCGGTTTGGAGTTTACGGCGGGCGATATGTGCCTGAAACCCTCATGGCGGCGCTCGAGGAATTGGAGCGCGAGTATGAGAAGGCGAAGCATGACAAGAAATTTCAGGCGCGTTTGGATTTGCTGCTGAAGACTTATGCGGGGCGACCAACGCCGCTGTTTTTTGCGCGCCGGCTTACGGAGAAGTTGGGTGGCGCGAAAATTTATTTGAAGCGCGAGGATCTGCTGCACACGGGAGCGCACAAGATCAATAACTGCCTGGGGCAGGGGCTGCTGGTTGAGCGGATGGGAAAGCACCGCGTTATAGCGGAGACGGGCGCGGGGCAGCATGGCGTGGCAACTGCTACCGTCTGTGCCCTTCTTGGGTTTGAGTGCGTTGTGTACATGGGCACCGAGGACATGCGGCGGCAGGAGTTGAACGTGTTCCGCATGCGCTTGCTGGGGGCGGAGGTGCGCGGGGTGAATTCGGGATCGCGGACGCTGAAGGATGCGATCAATGAGGCGATGCGAGACTGGGTCACCAACGTGCGGACGACGCATTACTTGTTGGGGAGCGTGCTGGGGGCGCATCCGTATCCGACGATGGTGCGGGATTTTCATCGCGTAATTGGTCGCGAGGCGCGGGCACAGATTTTGAAGGCTGAGGGGAGTCTGCCTACGGCCATCATCGCGTGCGTAGGTGGCGGGTCGAATTCGATTGGCGTCTTTTACGAGTTTATTAAAGATAAGAAAGTTCAGCTCATCGGCGTTGAGGCGGGCGGGCGCGGCGAGGCGCTGGGCGATCACGCCGCGCGGTTTCGGGGAGGATCGCCGGGCGTGCTGCAGGGTACGTATTCTTACGTGCTTCAGGATTCCGCAGGGCAGATTGCGCTGACGCATTCGGTGTCGGCGGGGCTGGATTATCCGTCGATCGGGCCGGAGCATGCGGCGTTGCGCGATGCGGGGCGGGCGGAGTATGTCCCGGCATCCGACGCGGAGGCGTTGGATGCCACGATTCTGCTGGCTCGGACTGAGGGAATCATTCCAGCGTTGGAGTCGGCACACGCCGTTGCCGAAGTCATCAAGAGAGCGCCGAAGATGAAGAAATCCGAAATTGTGATTGTGAATGTGTCGGGGCGCGGAGACAAAGACGTGGGGATTTTGCGCGAGAACTTGAAAATCGATTGAGTGATTGAGCGATTTTGTAAATCACTCAGTGACTCAATCACTCTATGACTCAATCGCTATGCCTCTGACTTTCTACAAAACACCGGCGCTGGTGGCGTACGTGACGTGCGGGGATCCGGACCTCGCGACTACGCGGGAGATCGTGCTGGCGGCGATAGAGGCTGGGGCGGACGTGATCGAGCTCGGCGTGCCCTTCAGCGATCCGGTGGCGGATGGGCCGGTGATTCAGCGGGCGAGCGAGCGGGCGTTAAAGCACGGGACTTCGCTGGCGCAGGTGCTCACGCTGGCGGCGGAGATTCGCGAACAGGCGCAGTCTACGGGGCTGATTGTTTTTTCGTATCTCAATCCTATTCTGCGCATGGGGCTGGAAAGGTTTTGCAAGGTGGCGCGGGCGGCTGGAGTGGATGGTGCGCTGGTCACGGATTTGCCCGTGGAAGAGGCTGGCGAGTATCTGCGAGCCATGCGGGTGAATGATCTGTCCCCGATATTTCTGGCGGCGCCGACGAGTCCGGACGAGCGGCTGCGGCGGATCGCGGCGGCTTCGCGAGGGTTTGTGTATGCCGTGTCGCGCACAGGCGTTACCGGCCAGCGACAGCGACTGGCCGAGGACGCACGGAAGCTGGTGAAGCGGTTGCGCCGCGTGACGAAGCTGCCGGTGGCGTTGGGATTCGGGATTTCGACGGCCGAGCAGTTTGCAGAAGTCGGAGAATTTGCTGACGCGGTCGTTGTGGGCAGCGCGATTGTGGAGACGATTGAGCGGAATCGCGGGCGTGAGGCAGCGGCGGTGGGAGAGTTCGTGAGGCAGTTGTCAGCCGTCAGCCTTCAGGCGCTGCTCGGTGAAGGTTAGCTTCAACCGCGCGAACAATCTCAACTTCAGGCGCAAAGAGCGACAATGGGCTGGTGACGCGACGAAGGGAAAGTCGAAACCCCCACCCTGTCTCGCCAAGTGCGCAAGACAAGGGTGGGGCACCCGCGTAGATTTGCTAAGGGCTGAAAGCTTACGGCTGGTTCTATGGATATCGAAGATTGGCGGAAGAAAATTGACGATGTGGATCGCCGGCTAGTGGAGCTGCTTTGCGAGCGTGCGAAGGCGGCGATTGCGATCGGGAGATTGAAACGAGAAACGTCGTTGCCGATCTACGAGCCCGACCGTGAGCGAATCGTATTCGAAAATGTGCAGGGCGCGAATCACGGGCCGCTGCCGGGTCGGGATCTGGTGCGAATTTACGAGCGCATCATCGACGTGATGAGGAACATTCAGAAGGAAGAGATTACGAACACGCCTGAGACGACCGAGGCGGAGACGGAGTTGGATTCGGAAGTGAATGATTGAAGGAAGCTCTTAGCCTTTACCGAAGATGTATTTCGAGCCGGACGTTTCGGGGGTACGGATTTGCCCGTGGCGGGAAACAGCAGATTCCTCGCATGCGCTCGGAATGACAACAATTTGCGAGGCCGCGAGCTAAGAGCTAGAAGCTAAGAGCTAGGAGCTGGTGTTTATGATTGTTGCCATGCAGGAGGGCGCCGACGAGGCGCTGATACAACAGGTCATCGAGCATCTGGTGAAATTGGGGTTCGAGGTGCACCGGTCTACTGGCGCGCGCATGACCGTGCTGGGCGCGGTCGGATCGGGAATTGATTTCGACATCCGCAATCTTGAACTGCTTCCGGGCGTGCAGGAAGTCCATCGAATAAGCTCTCCGTACAAGCTGGCGGGCCGAAGTTTTCGTCCGGAGGGGACGATCGTCCAGTTGAAGAATGGAATCGGTGTCGGCGGGAATGAAGTTGTGGTGATGGCAGGGCCCTGCTCGGTGGAGACGCGCGAGCAACTTTTTTCTACCGCTGAATCGGTGGCAAAGGCGGGAGCAAAAATCTTGCGGGGTGGGGCGTTCAAGCCACGGAGCTCTCCGTATTCGTTTCAGGGACATGGTGAAGAGGCGCTGAAACTGCTGCGCGAGGCGGGGGAGAAGTTTGGACTGCTGGTCATCAGCGAGGTGATGGAGATCTCGCAGATTCCGCTGATGCTCCCGTATGTCGACATACTGCAAGTGGGCGCGCGCAATATGCAGAATTTCAATCTGCTGCGCGAACTGGGGAAGGTGCGGAAACCGGTTTTGTTGAAGCGCGGGATCGCGGCGACTTTGGAAGAATTGCTGCTGTCAGCCGAGTACATCATGGCGGGCGGGAACTACGATGTGATCTTGTGCGAGCGCGGGATTCGGACGTTTGAGACCTATACGCGGAACACGATGGATATCTCTGCCATCCCCATCATCCATAAGCTATCGCACCTGCCGATGACGGCTGATCCTTCGCACGGAACCGGGCGGCGGGATAAAGTGCCTCCAATGGCACGAGCTTCGGTAGCGGCAGGCGCGGATGCGCTGCTGATTGAGGTGCACTGCACGCCGGACAAGGCGTGGTCGGACGGGGCGCAGTCGCTGGCGCCGGAGCAGTTCTCGAAACTGATGGATGAGCTGAGGATTATTGCGCCGGCGGTGGGAAGGAAGATCTAGAGGATTGAGTCATTGAGTGATTGGGCCATTGAGTGATTGAGTGTTGGGACAAATTGGCTCAATGACCCAATCGCTCAATGGCTCAATTTTGTTATGGCGATTCGGCAAATCACGATTATCGGGACCGGGCTGATTGGCGGGTCGCTGGCGCTGGCGCTGCGCAAGAAGAAGTTTGCCGGGAGGATTGTCGGGAGCGATCGCGAAGGCACGTTGGAACGCGCCCGGATGCGTGGCGCGATCGATGATGGCACGGTGAATCCCGGAGATGCGGTGAGGGGGAGCCAGGTTGTGGTGCTGGCGACTCCGGTGCTGGCGATCTGCGATCTGATTGAGCGCATCGGGCCGGTACTTCCGGCCAAGGCGCTGCTGACGGATGTAGGCAGCACAAAGGCGGCAGTGGTCGAGCGGGCTGTGAAGGTGTTTGGCAAGAATGCGGGAAAGCGGTTTCTGGCGGGGCATCCGATGGCGGGGAAGGAAATGAGCGGTGTGGATTATGCGGATGCGGATCTGTTTAAGAATGCGGTATGGTTTCTTTCACCTTTGCCGGGCCAGAATCTGAATGACGGATTGTTCGCCGAGTTTGCGGGATGGATCGACGCCATTGGGGCGCGAATTGCGATGCTTCCCGCCGAGGAGCACGACCGGTTGTGCGCGTGGATCAGCCATGTGCCACAGATGATTTCGACAGCGCTGGCAGCGGCGCTGGTGGAGGAGTTTGGGGCGGAGGCGCCTTTACTTCCGGCGGGGGGCCGCGCTCTGCAGGAGATGACGCGGATCTCGGCGAGTCCGTATTCGATGTGGCGTGATGTGGCCATCAGCAATAAGAAGAACCTGCAGGACGCATTGTGGAAAGTGGAGCAGCGGCTGGCGCACATCCGGGAGAACCTGGCGACGCGGGAGTTGGCGGCGGAGTTTGAGCAGGCGCATGAATTGAGGAAGGCGCCGAGGAAGAAGTAGGCTCACCACGGAGACACCGAGGCACGGAGAACAACAACTGCTCTCTTGAAAAATCGAAGACGGTTCCCACTCGTTCGATCCGCTTCTCATTGTTCTTTGACTCTTCTCCGTGCCTCTGTGCCTCCGTGGTGAAATTCATTTAGAATCCTTTCCGCGATGAACAAAGTTGTGGCCAATGCGGATGAGGCCATCCGCGACGTGTTTGACGGCGCGACGATCATGATCGGGGGGTTCGGGCTCTGTGGGATGCCGGAGAACCTGATTCGGGCGCTGGTGCGCAAGGGCACAAAGAAGCTACGGACCATCAGCAACAACGTAGGCATCGACGGGGTTGGGAACGGTTTGCTGCTGGCGGCGGGGCAGATCGTGCATCACATCGGGACGTACGTGGGCGAGAACAAACTGCTCGAAGATATGGTGTTGCAAGGAAAAATCAAGCTGGACCTGGTTCCGCAAGGGACGTTTTCGGAGCGGATTCGCGCGGGTGGCGCTGGGATTCCGGCGTTTTATACGCCGACGGGCGTGGGAACGATGGTCGCGGAGGGTAAGGAGACGCGCGAGTTTGACGGACGCCTGTACGTGATGGAGCGCGGGCTGACGGCTGATTTTGCTTTCGTGAAGGCGTGGAAGGGGGATCGCGCGGGGAACTTGATTTACCGGAAGACGGCGCGGAATTTCAATCCCATGATGGCTGCGGCGGCGAAGATCACCGTGGCCGAGGTGGAGCACCTGGTGGAGGTTGGAGAGTTGGATGCGGATGCGATTCATACGCCATCAATTTATGTGAACAGAATTTTCCAGGGTGAGTTGTATGAGCGGAGAATTGAGCGGAGGACGGTGCGAAAAGCGAGCGTCTAGTCCCGGCGGGAGAACTCCGGTCGGCGCCAGAGGCGGCGCACGCGGGCACGAGGTCCTTCGACTGCGGTTTTGCTTCGCTGATTGCGAAGTAAAATTCTCGCTCAGGATGACAGGTGGATCGATAATGCTAACGACAAACGACTAGCGGCCGAATATGAACAAGCCTGGTAAAGATGTCGATAAGCGCGAGCGGATTGTGAAGCGGATTGCACGCGAATTACGCGATGGTTTCTACGTGAACCTGGGGATCGGGATGCCGACGCTGATTGCGAACTACGTCCCCGCGGGCATGGAGGTCACGCTGCAATCGGAGAATGGGATGCTGGGGATTGGGCCGTATCCGATCGAGGGGCAGGAGGATCCGGATCTGATCAACGCGGGCAAAGAGACCGTGAGCGAAATGCCGGGGACTTCTTACTTCTCTAGTGCGGATTCGTTTGCCATGATCCGCGGCGGGCACATTGATTTAAGCGTGCTGGGCGCGATGGAAGTGGATGCGACCGGGAGCATCGCGAACTGGATGATCCCGGGGAAGATGGTGAAGGGGATGGGCGGCGCGATGGACCTGGTGGCGGGAGCGCGGCGCGTAGTTGTCGCGATGGAGCATACGACGCGCGAGGGGGTTCCGAAGATTTTGAAGAAGTGCACGCTGCCGCTGACCGGAGTCCGCGTGGTCGATACCATCGCGACGGAGATGGCTTACATTCGCGTGACCAAGGATGGGCTGGTGCTGGAGGAGATTGCGCCGGGGTTGACGCCGGAGGACGTACAGCGTGCGACCGAGGCCAGATTGATTGTTAGTCCGGGGCTGAAGGTGATGGAGACCTAGAGTCGGAAGATTTCCGTGTTGTCCGGCACGTTGGGGGGCTACTCCCCATATGGAATCAAGATCCTCCCAACTGGCCCTCAGCTACCCGACTGGGCCCAAGGCGGCAATTCCGGGGGCTTGTCGTCGTCACCTTGCTTCGCATCTTGCTGCCGCTGCTTCTTGGCCTCGACGATGTTGTGGGCGGTAGGGCGGAGGAAGGTATGAGCCTGAAAAAATGCGTTGCCGATGCCCCCTGAGAAATTGCCGACTTTTCCTTTCAAAGCGAAGCGGTAGAGCACGATCAACAGGAGGGCAACGATAATGACGGAGAGAAACATACTTCCCTCACCTGTCATTCTAGATCATTTCCAGAGCACATCGCCCGGACCTGGCTGAAGAAGTGGAGGTCCGTGATCGTAAGACTGCTTCTTTTCCCAACACTAGTGGACTGTCGCGGTGAATTCGTTAGTGTGCAGGCGGCGGCTGGGGTCAGAGTATTTCCACTGGATCGGGCGAGCGTTGGCGGAGTAGGCGTTGA
>Ga0209698_10004694_pt1 | contig 14904 bp, 12 predicted proteins | sample LitLauG_LLR_2012_FD_187203 | JGI IMG/M metagenome (GOLD analysis project Ga0209698, IMG submission 187203) | Freshwater sediment microbial communities from Pennsylvania, USA - Little Laurel Run_MetaG_LLR_2012 (SPAdes) (version 2) | ecosystem: Environmental > Aquatic > Freshwater > Creek >...
GATGAAATGCAACACCCCGAGTTCATCCGCTTAAGCGAAATTCTGATCGCTCCGAAAGCCGCTACACCGGCGCCCGATCCCAATGCTGCCAACGCGGCATCCACCGGTCAAACTCCACTAGATAACGCAGCCAGGCAAGCCGCTGACGCTGAGGCACTCAGCGCGGCCGAGGCCAAAGCAAAGGACATCCTGAAGCAATTGCGGGACGGCGCCAGTTTCGAAGATGTCGCGAAAAAAAATTCCGACGGGCCCTCTGCCGCAGACGGCGGAGCGCTTGGGACTTTTGAGCGCGGCAAACTGGCCAAAGAACTCGAAGACCGGACGTTCGCCATGAAAGCGGGCGAAGTTACGGATGTGATCCGTGTAAAGCAGGGCTACGCCATTATTAAGGTGGACGACCACCAGATGGCCGGCGTCCCTCCGATGAAAGATGTGCTCCCCCGTATCCAAGACGCGCTTTACTACCAGAAGCTGCAGCCTGCGCTTCGCGCCTATCTGACCAAGCTGCGAGAAGAGGCCTACATCAAGATTGCAACCGGCTACGTCGACAGCGGCCGAAGCGCGAATCAAACCGAACCCGTGGAAACCGCGACTGCCAAAGAGGCCGACGCCAAGAAATTAAACAAGAAAAAGAAGAAACTCGGCATCCTCTAGCGCCGCGCATCCCGCTCCCCTGGCCGTGTTTCCCCGGGCGGGGTCTGATCAGCTCACCGAGCTTATGCGCTCGAGGCTCGTTTACGTTGCTAAGCGACTCGCGTCCGGATGGCATATACTCAGACATTCCATGAAGGACTTCTACATTTGCGACTGCGCGCGTCACGAAAATAAGGTCATCACCTCAACTTTTGTCGTCGTCGCCAAGCAGATCAAGCCCAAGAAGACCGGTGAGCCATACCTCGCCCTCACGCTTGGCGATCGCAGCGGCCAGGTTGAGGCCAAGATGTGGGACAACGTGGAAGAAGTCCTGGAGGCGTTTGAACAGGACGATTTCCTGAAAGTCAAAGGCCTCATCAATAAGTACAAGCAGCGTTTCCAGCTCACAATTCACAAACTTCGAAAGCTGGGCGAATCGGAAATCGAGTTTGCGGATTATCTTCCAAAAACAACCAAAGACATCGATGAGTTGTGGCGAACTCTTTCGGAATTCGTTGCCGGATTTCAGAATTCACATTTGAAAGCTCTGGTTCAGGCTTTCATGGCCGATCCGGAAATCGCGGCGGCTTATCGCAATGCCCCCGCCGCAAAAACTCTGCACCACGCCTACATCGGGGGCCTGCTCGATCACGTGGTCTCGCTTTTCCGCTCCTGCGATCTGATGACCAGAAACTATCCGCAGATCAACCGGGATCTGCTTCTCACTGGGGCATTCCTGCACGATATCGGGAAGATCCACGAACTGACCTATAACCGGTCGTTTTCGTACACAACGAAGGGCCAGCTTCTGGGCCACATGATCATTGAGCTTGAGATGATGCAAGCCAAACTCGCTCAAGTGCCGGGTTTTCCTGAAGAACTAAAAACGATGGTGGAGCACCTCATCATCAGTCACCACGGACAGTACGATTTCGGCTCGCCCAAGCTTCCCATGTTTCCCGAAGCGCTGATGCTGCATTATCTCGACGATCTCGATTCGAAAATGGAAGCCATGCGCGCTCACTTCGAACGCGAGTCCACCCTTGATGGACCCTGGACCAGCTATAACGCCTCGCTGGGCCGCCCGCTTCTCAACACCGAAAAGTACCTCGCCCCGAAAAAGCCTGTTCCCGCTGAAGCACCTGCCTCCGAACCGGTGAGCGATCATCACGAGGCGCTCACCGAATCCGCCGAACAAACAGCCTTGCCCGGACTGGTCTCCCAGCGCTAAAGTACTCAACCGCACTACCCAACACGGGTGGGACATTAAGCCAGTGCTCCGTCCGGCTCATGTGGCGACAGCCGCCTCGGCTGTCCCGCGAAGGCGAAGCCGAGTGGCTAGAGGGGCAAGGTCGCCGACTTTTATTTGATTGGAGGTAAACCCATGCCGAAAACCAAAGCCGCCAAGAAAAGGTCGGAACAGCAGTCAACTCCCGCAGGCTGCACCGCAGGTCTTCCCCAGGTACCTCCGCTCTACGGATTGAAATCTCCACACAAGTTCCTGCCCTTTACTCATGCCGCAGAGCGTCTCGCCAAATCCCGTAATTATTGGATCTGCACCACCCGCCCCGATAGCCGTCCGCACTCGATTCCAGTGTGGGGATTCTGGCTCGAGGGCAGCCTCTACTTCGGAACCGCTCGCTCCACCCGTAAGGCCCGCAACCTCGCGCATAATCCAGCTATCTCCGTTCATTTGGAATCCGGCGACGACGTTGTGATCCTCGAAGGAGCCGCGATGGAAGTTGATCTCGCCGACAAACCGACTCTGAAGAAGCTCGACGCAGCGTGCCGCGCCAAGTACAAGATGCCGTTGATGGTTATGCCTGAGAGCGTCGTCTATTGCGTGCGCCCCCGCGTGGTCTTGGCCTGGACGGAAAGTGACTTCCCAAACAACGCAACCCGCTGGCAATTCACATAGCGTATCCGCACTCATGTAGCGACAGCCGCCTCGGCTGTCCCGCGAAGGCGAAGCCTAGCGGCCCCGGCAAGGCTGCTGGAATCCACACCGACACCGCGGCGGGTTCTTTTGCACCTGAGCGTTGCTTTAACTGAAAACAGGGTGGGGATTTTTTCTTATGCGCACAAGGTACGCGTATTCGAGAATTCCAGCTCTTCTGGCAAAAAGATAGTATTCAAGTTTCCCTCATCGCGCCGTCTGAAATAATAGCGTCCATGCTCGACTTCAGCCGCTTCGAGATCCTCACGTTCGATTGCTATGGGACCCTCATTAACTGGGAGGCCGGCCTGCTTGCGGCACTTCACCGCATCCTTTCGGCACATTCCAAACCCACTGACGACGCTGCCATCCTCGAGCGTTACGGAGACTTCGAGTTGCGGGCAGAGCAGCCGCCCTTCCGCCCCTATCGCGAGGTTCTGGGCTCCGTCGTCGACCAGTTCGGGGCTGAGTTGGGATTCACTCCCACCGCCGAACAAGTCCATTCGCTCGCCGATTCTCTTCCGACCTGGAAACCCTGGCCGGATACCGTCGCTGCCTTGCGTCAACTGAAGACGGGATTCCGGCTCGCCGTCCTCTCCAATGTCGATGACGATTTGTTCGCGGGCACCCGACCTCAACTCGAAGTCGCCTTCGATGAAGTCGTGACCGCGCAGCAAGCGCGGGCTTACAAGCCCTCTCTTAAGCTCTTTGAGCTTGCCCTCAGCCGTGTCAACGCACCCGCCCACCGCGTCCTGCATGTAGGCCAGAGCATCTATCACGACGTCGTTCCAGCGCAGACTCTTGGCCTGGCGACTGTGTGGGTGAACCGCCCGTCCGCGCGCCCCGGCGTTGGGGCAGTGAAATCTGCCGATGCCAGGCCCGATATGACAGTAGCCAGCCTCGCAGAACTCGCTGCCGCCATCTTCAGCGAGTAGGAACCAACTGCACGAATCGACGTTTCCCAAAGTACCTACACACCGTGTTGGGCAGGAAGTTGCGACTGTTCCATCGGTTAAGGAAGTTTCGGTAAATGATCCTTAATCGATCGAGAGCACGACCGAAGCGAGGAAGGACCCAGAACGTTTCTGTTCGTTGCCGCCTTCGCGCCCGATCCCCCCTTCTTCAAAGATATTGTCCTGAAAAGGTGTCTGGGCTCGTCGCCGGACTCAGTCGCGTTTCGCGTGTGAGCTTGGCGCGAAGTCAACAGCTCAAGTCTCAAGTAGTCGCGGTCGATGGACAAAGCGAACGTTGTTGAGAACCGCTACCTGGCACGAACCATGCCCAGCCGTCGGACAGCCGCCATACACAGTGCAGATCAGGCCTGTTATATGGCTTCGAAGACGCTGAGGGTTGAAAGTTTCTAATGAGCGATGATGAAGCAATCGTAAGAGAATTCTTAATCGAGAGTTACGAGAACCTCGATCGCCTGGATCAGGATCTGGTCGTGCTCGAGAAGGACCCGACGAATCGCGATACTCTGGCGAGCATTTTCCGAACAATCCACACCATCAAAGGCACTTCCGGCTTCCTCGCATTTAATCAACTCGAAGCAGTAACACACGCGGGAGAGAGTCTGCTGTCGCGCCTGAGGGATGGACTGCTGCCCCTCACCGCCGAAGTCACGACCGCGTTGCTAGCCATGGTCGACGCGGTGCGCGAGATGCTGAAGAGTATTGACGCTTCGGGCAAGGAGGGGGAGCGCGATGATCACGATCTGATCTCGAACTTAGCTCGTCTCCTCGAGCCGCAAGCCGTCCGCCCGCCATCAGAAGCTGTGCCGCCGAAGACCGAGCCAGCGGCGGACGCGTCAGCCCAGCCGGTACCGAATCTTGGCGACATTCTGATCAAACGCGGAGCCGCCAAAGTCAGCGAGGTTCATGCTGCTGTGGAGCAGCAGAACGCGGGTGGCCCCCGACACGTCGGCGAGATCCTGGTCGAAAAGGGAACCGTCAAATCGCGGGACATTGTCGAGGCCTTGAACGCCCAGCAGCAGGCCCGCGGGCAAAACGCCAGCGACAGCACAATCCGGGTCGACGTCGGCCAACTGGACCGGCTCATGAACCGCGTCGGAGAACTGGTTCTGCTGCGCAACCAGATCGTGCAGTACACCAACTCCACCGAAGACAGCGAACTGCTCGTAACCAGTCAGCGGCTGAACCTGCTCACCACCGAATTGCAGGAAGGCGTGATGAAGACGCGTATGCAGCCGATCGGCAATATCTGGAGCAAGTTCCCCCGCACGGTACGTGACGTAGCCCTCGGTTGCGGCAAGCAGGTGCGCATCGAAATGGAGGGGAAGGAAACCGAACTCGACAAGACCATCATCGAGGCGATTAAAGATCCCCTTACGCATCTGGTGCGAAACGCGGTCGATCATGGCATTGAGCCGCCTGAAGTGCGACGTGGGCTAGGAAAGAATCCCGAAGGGCTGCTTTTCCTGCGTGCCTTCCATGAGGGAGGGCAAGTCAACATCGAGGTCACCGATGACGGCGCCGGGCTGGACTACGAAACCCTGCGCAACAAAGCCATCCAGAAAGCGCTGATCACGGCTGATCAGGCCGCCCGGATGACCGAACGTGAGATTACAAATCTCATCTTTCTTCCCGGCTTCTCTACCGCGGACAAAGTTACTAACGTCTCCGGCCGTGGAGTCGGGATGGATGTGGTGAAGACGAATATCGAGAAGATTGGCGGTACCGTGGACGTTCAGTCCAAGCTGGGGAACGGTTCCACAGTGCGCATGAAAATCCCCCTTACCCTGGCCATCATCCCTGCACTCATCGTGACCACCGCCGGCGATCGTTATGCCATCCCGCAGGTCAGCTTGTTGGAACTGGTGCGCCTGGAGGGCGAACAGGCCCGCAAGGGGCTGGAACTCGTCAACGGCGCACCGGTTCACCGACTGCGGGGCAAATTGTTACCGTTGGTCTACCTGAAGCACGAGCTGAAAGTGGAAACTAGCGAGCAAGTGGCCGGGGATCCCAAGATCGAATCCCAGAGTGTGAACATCGTCGTACTACGGGCAGATGACCGAGCCTTCGGCCTGATTGTGGACGAGATTAATGACACCGAAGAAATCGTGGTCAAGCCGTTAGGCAAGCAATTAAAGAGCATCAACACCTACGCCGGCGCCACCATCATGGGGGACGGCAAGGTGGCGCTAATCCTGGACGTGCTCGGCCTGGCGCAGCGCGCCAATGTGCTTTGCGACATGAGGGATCAGGAAGCAGGAGAAAAAGAAGAAGGAAGGCAATCGATCGCTGTGGCGGATACGAATCAGCGTAAGCCTATGCTGCTGTTCCAGTGCGGACAAACCGGAAGGATGGCCATTGATCTCGCGTTGGTCGCGCGTCTGGAGGAATTTCCGCGGGACGCAATCGAGGTCGCCGGCGACCAGGAAGCCGTGCAGTACCGGGGACAGATCATGCCACTGGTTCGGGTTTCGCACGTACTTGACAGCGAGTGCAGGATAGTTTCGGAGAATGGCCAGGAAGCTCTGCACGTAGTGGTCTACGCCGACAAAGGGCGGCGCGTCGGGCTGGTGGTGGATCGCATTCTGGACATCGTCGAGGAATCTTTTGTCGTTCAACTGGAGACCGGGCGTAGAGGTGTGCTGGGCTCAGCCGTGATTCAGAAACGAGTCACGGAAATTTTGGACGTACCGGGTCTGCTTCTGGCGGCTCAACCGGGCGAGGCATCGGTGGGGGCTCAGACGTAAGGAGCGGGAACTCATGATCATCACACAACAGTTTTGTACGTTCTTTCTCGGAGACCAGCTCTTTGGCATCGCAGTGGAGCAGGTGCAGGAAGTCATTCAGCATCAGGACATCACTCGGGTGCCTCTGGTTCCCGATGTGATCCGCGGGTTGATCAACCTGCGGGGCCAGATCGTGATGGCGGTGGATTTGCGCCGGCGGTTGCGGGTCGGGGAGCAGCCACAAGGCACGTCACTGATCAATGTCGTGGTTCGCACCAAAGAAGGTCCGGTGAGCTTGCTGGTCGACAGCATCGGCGATGTCGTCGAGGTCGATGAGAAAACCGCAGAGATGCCGCCCCACACCCTGGATGCCGATATCCGGATCCTCATTGCTGGCGTTCATAAGCTCGATCAGGGTCTGATGCATGTGCTCGATACGGAGAGAGCCTGCGAATCGCTGGAGCGCGCGGAAGCCTGATCCCGCCAGACCAGTCGACAAAACACCGGTCCCGCAATTAGACACCAGATTGGCGCATGGTGAGTTCTAAAACTTAACACCGCTTAACGTTACCAATGAGCCTCGCCTAATGGCCCGAAAGATACGTCCTAAAGTCTAAAGGTTCTCCCTTCGGAGCCGATGCCTTCTCCAGGGCGACGTTCGCGAAAATCGTCGCCGCATAGAGAGGCTTGCGGTGAGACCTAAAGCTTGCTCCTTGGCTCTTTTACTATTCGGTCTGAGTTTAGTTTTTTCTTATCGTTGCTTCCCACAAACCTCGCAACCGCCCGCTCTCGGCGTTATCGCGGACGACGAGCACTCGGGATCGGCCATCACTCCCCGGCAATTGCTGCATGACTTGAACGAGCATGGCATCGCGCCTCAAGGCGTCGTCATCTACGATTGGTCGAAAACCTTGCATGCCGACCAAGGCTCACGTCGCGGGTTCGGCCGCTATTCGTTTGATTTGTTGGTGCCGGTTGACGGCAAGAAACTCTTCGGGCTGAACAGTAGCGCGGCGATGTTGCGGCTCAAACACCACATCAACGTTTTTGGAGAAACCTACGATGGCGCTGCACAGATCTACTCCAACATCGATGCCGGTTCACGAACCACGCTTTATGAAATCTGGTTCGAGCAGAGGCTTATGTCCGACCGGCTGCGTATCAAGGCGGGCAAGATCGACGCCAATACGGAATTTGCCGTGGTACAAAACGCCGGAGACTTTCTGAATTCTTCAATGGGCTATAGCCCGACAATCGTCACGTTTCCCACCTATCCTGAGCCCAAACCCGGTGTCAGTGCGTTTGTGCATGGGAAAAGTGGCTACGGGTTAGGGGTGGGCCTTTTTCGAACAGCGGGCTCAAACACGCTGTCGATTGTCGAGCCAGGACGTAGCTGGAACGTAGGAAAGTTAGAACATCCGGGGCGGATAAGTTTCGGATACTGGCGCCTGGATGGCAGCATCGCAAGGTTTGACGACTGCCACACCTCCGGCGCGCAAGGATTCTATTCGGTGGTGGAGCAGTCTGTTTGGCGGCAGGAGTTCGCTCAGGATCAGAGCGAGCGCAGGCTCTCCACATTTCTGCAATTGGGCTGGGCTGAAGGCCGAGTGAGTGGCTTCACGCACCATGTCGGCGGAGGAGCGATCCTGCAAGGGCCGCTACAACGCCGAAGGCAGGACTCCATCGGATTGGCAGCGACCTGGGTGCGGTTTTCGTCTGAGCCCAATGCCGGGTTTGACCTCCGCAGTGAACTCGTCCTGGAAAGCTACTATAAGGTTGCCTTCGACAAACACATTGCTCTGGTGCAGGATTTTCAGTTTGTTCATCATCCTGGCGGATTGCGCGCAAACCCGGACTGTCCAGTAGCCACTCCCCGGCTGGTCATCTCCTTTTGAGGCGATGCCTGTTCGAACGCCAGCCATCTCTAGTCCTTCGACACTCTAAAGCCTTCGACATCGAGGCCGATAAGTCCTTTGTGCGTGACCCCGGTTTTGCGGTAGCGAGGTTCTCGCCATTGCCGCAGACCCCGGGCAAATCAAGATCTGCGAATTCTGCCGGAGGCTAGACGTGAACAAGATCAGCCTGAAGATGAAGCTGGGGCTGGGTTTTGGCGTGTTGCTCTTGATCGTTGGACTTATGGGCATCATGACGTACAGGTCGGTGCAAAAACTCTCCGAACTCAGCGACGAGGTCCAGATGAACATGCACAAGGCACAAGTCGCGGCCGACGTCGACTCTGGAGTCGAGTTGCAGACCAGTGCTGGCCGCGGATTTGTGCTCTCTGGTAAGGAGGAGATGCTCAAGCGCCGCGAAGAAGGCATAGCCCAAGTCGACAAATCCATGGCGGAACTGATCAAACTTCTGCGCACCGAGGAGGGCAAAGCAATATTCGCCAAAGTGGACACCGGAGCTCATGAACTCCGGGATATCCAAAGTCAGGTACTCGAATTGCGCCGCCGCGGCAAAACCAAAGAAGCCACCGACGCGCTTTTCGCCGAGCGTGCAATCCAGATCCGTTCGGGCGTGGAAAAGGACATCGACGCCCTGCAAGCTCAGATAGACGGGTTGCAGGCAGCCGCTATAAAAGCCCACCAGGAAGTCGAAGCGTCGACCATCCGTCTGCTCATAACCCTGTCGATCGTCGGGGTAATAGTCGGGCTTGGGGTGGCTGTCCTCATCGTGCGCTCCATTACTAGGGCCATCGCAGACATGGTGTCGGTGATCCAGCAGATTGCCGCGAACAACCTTGGGATCGAAGACATGCACGTCGCGTCGCAAGACGAAATCGGGAAGGCGGCCACCGCGCTGAATGGCATGAAGAACAACCTGCGCGAAATGATCCGCTCAATCGCCGGCACGGCCGAACAGGTGGCCAGCGCAAGCGAAGAGCTGTCCAGCACCAGCCAGGAGATCACCGCAAATTCGGAAGAGACTTCGACACAGGCCCAGGTGGTCTCAAGCTCCAGCGAACAGGTAAACAGGAATCTGCAGACGGTAGCCACAGGCTCCGAGGAGATGAGTGCCAGCATTAAGGAAATCGCCAAGAACGCGCACGAATCTGCGAGGGTGGCAACCAGCGCCGTCAGGGTTGCGGACGAGACCAACCACATCGTGGCCAAGCTTGGAGATTCATCTACTGAGATTGGCCAGGTCATTAAAGTGATTACCTCGATTGCGCAACAGACCAACTTGCTGGCCCTGAATGCGACGATCGAGGCGGCTCGCGCTGGTGAGGCTGGCAAAGGATTCGCGGTCGTGGCCAACGAAGTCAAGGAACTGGCCAAACAGACGGCGAAGGCGACCGAAGACATCAGCCGCAAAATCGAAGCAATCCAGGGAGACACCAAGAGCGCGGTCGCCGCCATCGGCCAGATTGGTGAGGTGATCAAACAGGTAAATGACATCTCCAATACCATCGCGACCGCGGTCGAAGAACAGAACGCCACGACCAACGAGATGGCGCGCAATGTAAGCGAGGCCGCGCGCGGCTCGTCGGAAATCACCAAGAACATCTCGGGTGTCGCGCAGGCAGCGCAGAGTACTGCGCATGGTGCCGGGGACTCGTCGAAAGCAGCCAGCTCTCTGGCGGAGATGTCGACCAGGCTGCGCGAGTTGGTAGCCCAATTCCGGCTGGAGAAAGATTCGTATTCCGAACTGCAGGCGAGGTCGCAGGCGCCCAAGGCGATGAGTGCCAGGGCCGGCGCATAGTTCGCGTCGGTCGGTTCAGATAACCCGCGCGGATGCTGTCTGGCAGGAAACGCGGCATTCGCAGCGATGAGTGAAGGTCCTATGCCAGCAATTCAGGTTTTGATCGTGGACGATTCCGTGGTGGTTCGCAGGCTGTTGTGCGAGGCTCTGGCTTCCGCCCCGGACATCAAGGTGGCGGGGACTGCTTCCAACGGCGCGATCGCCCTGGCCAGGATTCCACAACTGAATCCGGACATCATCACGCTGGACATCGAAATGCCCGGGCTGAATGGAATCCAGACCCTGGTAGAGATCCGCAAGCTCTACCCCAGGCTGCCGGTGATCATGTGCAGCACTCTCACCGAGCGGGGGGCAGCCACAACGCTCGAAGCGCTGGCCGCGGGCGCTTCTGATTACGTAACCAAGCCGAGCAATAGCTCGAGCCTGGCGAACGCGATGGACCAGCTGCGCCAGGACCTGGTCACGAAGATCACGTGCCTTGCCAGATGTCGCAGCACTATTTCTGAACCTTTGCCGGCGATCTCGCTGTTCAAGAGAACGGCATCAGCCGATCACACCATCGATATTCTCGCCATCGGAACCTCCACCGGCGGACCGAATGCATTGGGAGAAGTCATCCCTCATCTTCCACAAGATCTTCCCGTACCAGTGGTCGTCGTGCAGCATATGCCGCCATTGTTCACGCGCATGCTCGCCGACCGCCTGAATTCGCGCTCTCGCCTTGCGGTGCAGGAAGCCGAGCCGGGCAAATTGCTGGAGCCAGGACAGGTTTGGATTGCGCGCGGCGACTATCACATGACCGTGGCCCGAAAGGGACTCAAAACCGTCCTGGAACTCAACCAAGACCCGCCCGAGAACTACTGCCGCCCCGCGGTCGACGTACTGTTTCGCTCCGTGGCTCAGACCTATGGGCCGAACGTGCTTGGGATTGTCATGACGGGAATGGGTTCTGACGGCGCTCGCGGCGCTGCCTACATCCGCGAAGCGGGCGGAGAGATTTTTGTGCAAGACGAAGCTTCTTCCGTGGTATGGGGCATGCCGGGAGCAGTGGTCAATTCGCAATGCGCCAACAAGGTCTGCCCGCTGCCAGAGATTAGTCAGGAGATCGTGCGGCGCGTCGTGGTGGGCAGAACGCAAACCTCTTTGGGAGCGATGACAGCTCGAGTGTGAACGTATCTGACCAGATGTGGAGAGAGTGAGTCGATACCTTGGGAACCGCCGGCGCAAAACCCGTCTCGAAGGCTGAACCCGAAGATCTCAAAGATCCCGCGTATCTGAAGATCCGCGACCTGATCTATGAAATTTCCGGCATTTACCAGCCGGAGGAGAAACTGTACCTGCTGGCTTCGCGTTGTGCGCGTCGCATGGCCGCCGTGAATGCCAACACCCCCGCGGAGTACTTGTCTCATCTCACCACACGCGCCAATCGGGAGGCCGAGCTGAGGTTGCTTTTGAATGAAATCACCATCGGCGAGACGTATATGTTTCGCAGCCCGGCGCAGCTGGAAGCCTTGCGCACCGTCATTCTTCCCCAGTTGATCAAGAGCAAGACTGCCATGGGATTCAAACGACTTCGCCTATGGAGCGCGGGCTGCTCCACCGGTGAGGAACCCTATACATTAGCCATGTTCCTGTTGGAGGAAAGCGCAAAGTTGCTCGCGGGATGGACCTTCGACATTCTTGCCACCGACTTGAATGACAACTCCTTGTCCACGGCCAAGGCTGGAATCTATGGAGAATACGCTCTTCGCAACACCAGCGAGTTGTTGCGGAAGAAGTACTTCAAGCCTCATGACGAGAAACGCCTGCAGGTCTCCGATCAGCTGAAATCGCTGATCCGTTTTGACCGTGTCAATCTCAGTGATGACAGCAAGATGATCTTCCTCAAGGGTCTGGATCTGATTTTCTGCTGCAATGTACTCATCTACTTCGATCTGAATTCCAAACGTCGGGTCATGCAGCATTTCTTTTCCAACCTCCTGTCCGGCGGCTATCTGTTCCTGGGACAGGCTGAGTCTCTCTATCAGGTCGACGACCGGTTTCGACTGATGCATTTTCCGGGAGCGATCGGGTACTGGAAAGCGCCGCCAAACTACAGTGGGTCAGAGAAATCATGAAAACACTCGATCAAATCCGTCCTGCGATCACGTCCCTGGAAGCGATCCCGGCTATCCCCGCCATCGTCCAGCCGCTTGCCTCGATGCTCCAGCTACCGGTCGAGCAGGTGAACGTGGAGCAGGTTGTGCAATTGGTCTCATACGATTCCTCCATCGCGGCTCAATGCCTGCGGATGGCGAATTCTCCCCTGTTTGGACGCCGTAAAACCGAGACCGTGCGCAGCGCAATCCTGGCGCTGGGCTTGCAGCGCGTGCAGTCCATATTGCTGGGCTGTTGTCTGAACCGGATTGTGCCCGCCGATAAATGGGCCTTTAATGCCACCACATTCTGGCGCCACTCTTTGGGCTGTGCCTTAATCAGCCGCAAGCTTGCGACTCTGATTGGATATGCAGAGCCGGAGAAGGCTTACCTCTCGGGCCTGCTGCATGACCTGGGGATGCTGGTCAACACGCTTGCCTGCACCGAGGATTATCGCAAATGCTTCGTCGCAGCTCGCGAGGAGCGTATCTCCGTCGAATCCGCGGAACTGAAGCTGCTGGGATTTACCCATTGCCAGAGCGGAAAGATTCTGGCTGAGCATTGGAAGTTCTCGACGGATGTGGTCGCCGTCATCGAATTTCACCACCACATTGCCGAGGCCCCTTCCGATCCTGCCCTGGTGTCCCTGATCCATCTCAGCGACCTGCTCTGCCGCTTGCGGGACTTGGGATATGGCTACTACGAAGCGATGGGCGTCGATCTTGCCAGTGACGAGGCCTGGCTTGGCCTACTGAAACATTGCCCCCAGCTCGCAACCCTGGATTTGGCTCGCCTTACGCTGGATATCGATGGAGCAATGGACGAGATCGTGGCGCTGGTCGACACGGTGTTCCGGCCAGATTCTTCCCCATCGCTTTGAGGCGTATCCGAAGTCAAACAGCAAGCGCGCAACAGTGCCTTCAGCGTTCGATCCCCCATTGATTGTGGAAGACTGCAGCTCACTTTGGCGAGTCGATTACGAGATCGGTTTCTGGGAAAAGAGACGCGCTCATTCAGGATCTGGCACAGATCCTATCTCAGGCGGAGCACTGAGCGGCAGGAATCTGGATTCTGCGATCAATTCAGTTGCAGCGAAATGACCAGGGGATTCCCGTGGAACAGGAGGTTGATCTCCATCGTGTAATTGTTGGCCAGCGTGCACAAGCAATAGTTGCTGCCGGTGATCACGGTTGGCACCGAGAGCTTACAGCCGTCACCGATGCCCGAAATCTTGTTCTTGAAATTGCCCGCCACCATGTTGCAGACCTCACCGACAGCATCTTCCATCTGCGCCCTGGCGCCCGCCCCATCCGCCCCAAGCATTTTGGTAGCCATGAGAGCAGCGGATTTGCTGCTGCAGCGCAGAGTCAACAGTCCGCACAGCGACCCGGCAAGGCCAACCATCGAGGTCACATCGAGAGAATTCGAGGGAGCCGGCTCCGGTGCGGCATCCAGGCGCTCTCCCAGCATGAGCGCAAAGACTTCTTGCACCGAGAGCTCCAGTAGCGGAGCCCAATACTCGCGGCGGTTCGCTGCGTCGCTTTCAGTCCTGGAGATGTTCATAGGTTCCCCGCCAGTACCGGAAGGATATGTTCTTTCACCTGATCGGCGGTAAAGGGCTTGCGAATGTAACCGCGCGCGCCGGCCGACAGAGCCTGTACCACGTGCCCCTCGCTGCCTTCGGTCGTAATCATTACAACCGGAACTCCCTTCGCGTTTTCCACCTTGGACAGTTGCTTTACGAATTCCAAACCATCCATGGCAGGCATATTGATATCGCAGAGAACAAGGTTCACCTTGCGCTCGTTCAGGACCGCCAAAGCCTCCAGTCCGTTTCCGGCTTCAAAGACCTGCGCGATTTCAATGCCCGCCTGTCGCAGGGATCGCTCCACGATTTTTCGCATCACGGACGAATCGTCGACGATGAGAACAGTTATGTTATCCATGAGTTGTTCGACCGCCCTTTTTGCACTCTGTCGGCGCTAAGCATCAGCCGATCTTCTTTCTTAGAACTTATCGGTCGCTCTGCAGAGCAACTTTAGCCGCGCCAAGACTGCATCCCAGGCCGCAGAAAACCCACACTCCCGCCTTAGTCCTGCTGTAAAGTCTGTAGCGCGAGAGTCCGAGCGCCTCTGTGGAATGGTTGATGATGTTGGGTTAGCGATCGAACGTGTACGCGAATGTTCTCGGGTCCGGCCAGTCGCGGTGTCCGAACCCAGGGCAATCGGGCGCGCCCAGATGTAAGTTTTGTTACAGAATCCGGACAGCCCTACTCCGCGCGGTCAGACCGGCAAACAAACCTGAGTTTGCTGTTGACAACCCCGTCCACTGGACGGAAAATCCGCTGCATCCCATTCGAACAGACGGTCGTACGTTAACCAGTCCCTGGTCTGGCGCCTAGCCTACGAAACAACAAGTTTTGTGACTTTAGAAAGTGGACACAAAGATGAACCATCCGTTTGATGCTCGCTTCCGAGCACCTGGATATGATCGACAGATCTTCGCGTACTTCGCTTTGGAAAATCCATCCGACCGCAAAGAACGGAAGGCGGAGCAACGAAGCAAGGGTCGACTTGGACTGCCCACGAGTGTTGCGAGTTAATTATGGCAAAGAACATTGTGATCTGTTGCGACGGAACGGGTAACGAATTCGTCGAGAGCAAGTCCAACGTCGTGAAGCTATACAAGATGCTTTCCGACGATGCGTCTCAGGTCGCCTATTACCATCCGGGAGTCGGAACGATGGGGGCGCGAAACGCCCTGAGCGGAATTAGCAAGCGGTGGACGAAGTTGA
>Ga0209698_10004695_pt1 | contig 14902 bp, 10 predicted proteins | sample LitLauG_LLR_2012_FD_187203 | JGI IMG/M metagenome (GOLD analysis project Ga0209698, IMG submission 187203) | Freshwater sediment microbial communities from Pennsylvania, USA - Little Laurel Run_MetaG_LLR_2012 (SPAdes) (version 2) | ecosystem: Environmental > Aquatic > Freshwater > Creek >...
AAGTGAGTCTTTCAGCGCAAGGGTCGCAGACAAGCTTCAAGCCACTGATCTCTGTTTTCCAGGCAAGATGAAGAATCGGATCTTCTTCAAGCTGCTGGCGGTCTTTCTGGTTGTGATCGCGGCCACGTCGGTCATTCTCGACGTCATGTTGGGAAGCGCGTGGGAGGCGTCGCTGCGCTCCGAAATCGAGCGAAGTCTCACCCAGAAGGCGCTGCTGTTTGCGCATCGCGTGGAAACGGATCGTTCCCACTCCCTGGCTGAAATCGCCGCGCAAGAAGCCCAAGCCGCCGGTGCTCGCGCCACGATCATCGACGCCTCGGGTAAGGTTCTTGCCGATTCCGAGGGTAATCCCGCCAACATGGAGAACCATGCGACCCCCGAAGAGTTCGCCGCGGCCCTCAGGGGAAAAACCGGATCCAACGAGCGGCGCAGCGCCACGCTCGGGATCCCGTTCCTCTTTGTTGCCGCTCCGATTTCCGGAGGTGCTGTCCGGCTGGCGTATCCCCTCTCTGAGATTGAAAACGTCCAGGCACAGGTGCGCCGCCGCTTGCTGTGGGGATCTTCCCTGGCTGTTCTGATCGCGTTGCTGGTCGCCTCCACGGCCTCAATCTTCACATCCCGCCGTCTCGAACACATCGTCGACGTAGCGGCCCGCATCGAGAAAGGGGACCTGCAGGCTCGCGTCAACGATTCTCCGCTCGACGAAATTGGACGCGTTGCCGCGGCCATCGACCGCACTGCCGGCCAGGTCGAGCGCAGTTTTGCCGCAGTCCGTTCCAGCCAGCGCCAGTTAGAAACCCTGCTCAACAGCATGCAGGACGCGGTCATCGCCGTAAGTGCAGATGGGCTGGTGCAGTGGGCGAACCACACGATGGATCGTCTGATTCCTCAGCACGCCCGCCTCAACGCTCCGGTCGTGGAGACTATCCGCGATCCTGATTTCCTCGCCACCGTGAAGGCGGCGACTACCTCGAAAGAGGTCAAGACAGCGCGCGCTACCTCGATCGTTCCCGGGCATGCGTATGACGTCACGGCCGCCCCTCTGCCCGACGGCGGCTGCGTGGCCGTGCTGCGCGACCTCACCGAAACCGAGCGCGTGGAGAAAACCCGACGTGACTTCATCGCTAACGTGTCTCATGAGCTACGCACGCCCCTGACCTCGATTCAGGGATACGCGGAAACCCTGCTCGACACTACGCCCGAGAACGGCGCGCCCAACCGCGAGTTCCTTGAGATTATCCGGAAGAACTCGGCTCGCATGTCGCGCCTGACAGAAGACCTTCTGACGCTGGCGCGTGTCGAGTCCGGCGAAACCCGCTTCGAGACCGAGCCCGTTGCTCCCCTCGAACTGTTGCGCGACGCCGAAGAGAGCTTCCGGGAAATCGCCCGCGGTCACGGCGTCGAGCTGAAGATCAATGAAGATGAGGGGAAGAGCGGATCGGTCGAGTCCCTACCTCTCGTGCGCGCCGATCGCGAGGCCATTCACCAGGTTTTTGCCAATCTGATCGACAACGCAATGAAATACGGCCGGACGGGCGGAGGCATCGTGCTCGGCGCACACTCTTTCCAGCGCGGGGTTGAATTCTACGTGCAGGACTTCGGCGCCGGCATTTCCTCCGAGCACCTGCCGCGCCTGTTCGAGCGCTTCTACCGGGTCGACAAAGCCCGCTCCCGCGAGTCCGGAGGCACCGGGCTCGGCCTGGCCATCGCCAAGCACATCGTGCGCGCCCATGGCGGCTTCATCCACGCTGAGAGCGAACTCGGCCACGGCAGCACGTTCCTGTTCACCCTTCCACTGGCATGACTCCTGCAATTTCCTCTTGCGTTTTCCGATTCCTGCCCGAAAATAATAACGATGCCGGCCCGGTGCCATGACCGGCATGAAAAATAACCGTAAATTCACAGCTTTTTAACCACGATGTCGACCCCACAACGTATCCTTAGTCGTCGGCATTCCAGTCTCACGAACACCGGAAGCGCTACGATGGACCCGCTCGCCCGTCGCGCCGCAGTTCCCGTCTCTCGGACACTGATATGAGTACCGCGATCAAGAACCCCACTCCCGAACCAGCCCATCACTACCTCGTGCGGCGCACCGTGGAGGCCTGTCGCCTCGCCAAAGAGGCCGCAGGAGCCGCGGCCGAAGGAATTGCCACCGGCTCCGCCACGCTGCTGAACTCCCTCCGCCAGCGCGAACGCGATCTAGATACCCTTGACATGGAAATCGACGGCGGCGTTACCACCGCTATCACCGAAGTGGGGCCTGCCGAAGCCCGTGAACTTCTGGCTTGCATGAAATTCATGATTGGCCTGGAACGCATCGGCGATCTTTTGCTCAGCTTTGCCAACAGCGCGCAGGCCGCTGGCGCCCGTCTCGATCCCGAGGACACCCGCGACCTCACCCAGATGGCCACTATTTTGGAAAAGATGCTCACGGACTGCGGCGACGCCTTTTCCGCCCGCGAAATCGCCAAGGCGATCGATGTCCTTCGCGCTGACGCCGAAATGGATCGCCTCCGCAACCTCATTTTCCTGCGCCACATCGAGAATCCGGAAAACATTCACCGCCAAGCCAGCCTGCAGGTCATCTTCATGACCCAATCCCTGGAGCGGGCGGGTGACCACGCCAAGAATCTCGCCGAGGAAGTGTGCCACTTCGTCAGCGGACGTACCGTCCGCCATGTGCTGATGGCCTACGACAAACCGGTCGAGCAAATGTTTATTGACTACCTCCGCCGACGCGACCCGCAGCGCTAGTTCTTCCAGCCGACAGGGGAGTCGTCTCACACGGAACCGCCTGGGACCATGCTCACTTGATGTTTCTGCGCTCCACCAGCATCTGCATGCCGTACCTGGGCCGCAGCGTAATCAGAGGCTGAGGTTCGACTGGATGCCCGGGCGCCAGGTTGAGCTTCCATTCCTGTGCAATCGTGGCCAGGAGGAGAACGCCTTCCATCCAGGCCAACGATTCTCCGATACACTGGCGCGCTCCCGCGCCGAATGGGAAGTAGGTGAACTTCGGGCGCCGGGCCTTGGCCTCCGGCGAGAACCGCTGCGGATCGAACCGAACAGGATCGGGATAGTAGCGAGAGTCTCGATGCAGGACGAACGGGCTCATCAGGACGGTAGTCCTGGCCGGCAGAAAGAACTCGCCGAGGTGGAAGGCCGATAGCGCATGACGGCCCATCGCCCATGCGGGCGGATAAAGGCGCATCGACTCGGCGAGCACCATATCGACATACTGCAGGCGGGGCACATCTTCGAAAGCCGGCAGTCTTCCTGCGAGTACGCGGTCGACTTCTTCGTGCAATCGTTCTTCGCACGCTCGATTCTGTGAGAGCAGATACCAGGTCCAGATCAAGGCGTTGGCTACGGTCTCGTATCCCGCCAGAAAAATCGTGATTACCTGATCGCGCAATGATTGCTCGGACTCGGGGCTTCGATCCGGAGAAGCTGCCAGCATCAGATCGAGCAGGCTGCCGTGGTCCGACTTCTGCCGCCGATGCGCCTCGATCATGCGGTACACGACGGCGTCGATCCGCTTGCGCGCCTTGACGAACCCGGCTAATCCTGGCGGACGGAAATGTACAAGCCATTCCGCCGCTGGAAGCATAACGAGAAAATTGTAGAGCCCCATGATGCGATTGATGGCGTCGGCGAGTTCATCGACCTCGGCGCGGAGGTCGGTGGCGAACAGCGTCTCGGCAACAATGTTGAGCGTGAGATGCATCATGTCGGTGGCGATGTTACGTTGCTCGCCATCGCGCCAGGTATCGCGCAGTCGCTCGGCCTCGCGCACCATGCAGGCGGCGTATTCCGGGATGCGTTGCCGGTGAAACGCCGGTTGTGCCACGTGCCGCTGGCGGCGATGCTCGGCGCCTTCGCTGGTAATCATGCCCTCGCCCAGAAGCATTTTCGATCGCCGTACAGTGCGCTCCTTCACGAAGTTGTCGTTCTGCACGACAAGCACTTCCCGGATGTAGTCGGGGTGATTCAGGAAGACAATGTGATTCCAGCCGATCTTATAGTGGGCAATATCCCCATACTCCTGCACCAGGTGCTGGAACAGCGTAATCGGATTCGCCGGTCGAAACCGTCGCCATGCAAACCACAGCAGGTTCCTCTGGAAGCCCGGAGGGAAAAGATAGGGGCCACTCCGCCCTTCGGCGGGGCGCACATTTTTTTGGACAGCCGTTGCCACCTACTCAGTCTAAGGCTTGTTCGCGGTTCCTGAAACCGCTTGGAATTCAGCGCGAGGCTGATTTTTCCAGGCGGTCCAGCCCTTCGAGAACCTCCGCACTGTGTTTCGCCGGATCGACGCTGGTGTATACCTGGGCGATTTTGCCGTCGGGGTTGATCAGGAAAGTGTGACGTGCCGAGAACTTCACGAGACCCAGGTTGGTCAGCGAACCGTACAAATCGCTGACCTTGTGGTCTGCGTCGGAAAGCAATATGAAATTCAAGCCTTCTTTCGCGCAAAACTGCTTGTGGGAGTCGATGCTGTCGACGCTCACCCCCAGAACTACGGCATTGCGCTCGGCATATTTCGGTTGGTCCACCTGAAACTGGTGGGCTTCGCGCGTTCAACCCGGAGTCTGATCTTTGGGATAGAAGTAAAGCACGACCCACTTGCCCCGAAAGTCCTTCAAGCTGACCGAGGAGCCTTCCTGGGACGAAAGGGTGAAGTCGGGCGCGCTGGCACCCACGGCTGGAGTCGACGAGCGCGACAGAAGCCTTGGGACAAGCAGAACAGCCGCCACCACGACCAACAACAGCACCACGATCCTCAGCATGGAACCTCCTCGCCGGCCCGGTTACAGATCTTAACAGGGCTCTCTCTGGTGGCCAATTCGTTGTGTCGGGGGCAGGAAAAGCGTACGATGCGCGAGTCAGAGGTCCAAATCGGAAATCTCGGTCAAAATAGAGTCGGAAAATGATCAGGTCATGATCGGCTTGCCTATCGAGTTTGATGCTCGCACCGAACGGAGTTTCTCATGACAGATGAACGTCAAGATAAACAATTAAGTATGTCACGGTTCAACTGCCAGCATGGTTTTTTGAACGGCTGTGGACCGGCGATTCGCGCTTCACTGCTCGGTTTATGCCTGACTTGCCTGGGTGCACCTGCGTCGTTCGCGCAGAAGCAAGCAGACCTGTTGCTGTACAACGGGCATGTTATTACCGTGGATGACCTTTTTTCAATTCACACTGCGGCGGCGGTAAAGAACGGCGTGATCGTGGCTGTGGGAGACGATAACGTTCGGAAGGGATACACCGCTGCGGTCTCAATCGATCTCCGGGGACGCACGCTTATGCCGGGATTCATGGATACCCACATTCATATTCAGGGTGCGCCAAAGCGTTGGATCGATCTTTCCGGAACGACGTCGATCAAGGAGCTTCAGGATCAGCTTCGCGAAAAGGTCAAAAAGCTCGGATCCGGCGAGTGGATTACCGGCTCAAACTGGGACGAGGCGCATTTCGCGGAAAAACGCAATCCCGCGAAGGAAGATCTGGACGCGGCCGCTCCCGATAACCCTGTCGTACTAACGCGCGCCGGTGGCCACAGTTCGGTTGGCAACAGCAAAGCTTTGCAGTTGGCCGGAATCACGCGCAGCACACCTGACCCGCCGCAAGGCCTGATCGAACACGGGGCCGATGGCGAGCCGAATGGCATCATTCGCGAGCGCAGCGATTTGTACACGAAGCTCGTTCCGCGTGACACCCCGGCCGAATTGCGGCCGACGTACGTTGCCAACTTGAAAAGCCAACTCAAATTGGGGATCACCAGCATGATCGTGGCGGGAGCTTCGATCGAGGAGGGCCAAGGCTTCTCCTATCCGGAGTTTCAATCCATTTACAAAGAATATGGCGCGGAGCTGCCGCGTGCTGCCGTGCAAATCGGCTATCCGGGACCCGAGAAGCTGAAGGCATGGGGCCGTAAGACGGGAGACGGAGATGATCGTCTGCGCGTTGGCTCGATCGGTGAGACCGCCTTTGACGGCGGGTTTACCGGACCTACCGCGTGGACGCTCGAAGACTACAAGGGCCAGCCAGGTTTCCGGGGTCGCGGACGATTCACGGATCAGGAAGCCCTAGAGATGGTCGAGACCGGAGCGAAACTCGGGTGGCAGTTTGGAGTCCACGCCATTGGGGACGCCGCTATCCAACAGGCGGTAAGAATCTATGACCAGGCGCTGAGAAACTATCCGAAGGAGGATCATCGCTGGTATCTGTGCCACTTCACCATTATGCCGCCGGATGAAACCATAGCGATTATGGCCAAGGACAACATCCTGATCGCCCAGCAGCCGAATTTCCTCTACAACCTCGAAGGCCGGTACGTGGCGACGCTGGAGGGCGCGCATTTGGAGCACAACAATTCAGTGGCGACGCCGCTCGGCTACGGCCTGTTCATGGCATTCGGCAGCGACAACCTTCCGATCGGACCGATGGTGGGTTTATATGCGGCGACGACTCGTAGAGGTCCCAGCGGAACCGTGTATGGCAGGGATGAAAAAGAGAACATGGTGGACGCGATCCGGATGTACACGCGGAACGGACCGTATCTGACGTGGGAAGAACACAAGAAGGGAACGCTCGAAGCCGGGAAGCTCGCGGACATGATCGTGCTCGATCAGGATCCGCTGGCGGTGGCTCCCGAACACATCATGGACATCAAGGTAGACATGACTATCGTCGGCGGAAAGATCTTGTACGACCGCTCCAAAGATTAGTCACACTAGGAGCGTCTATTCCCGACTGCCTCCCAATGGCGCGGTAGTTACGATTCGTAGACCCACTTCCCGCCGGTCATGGTGCGCTCCACTGGAATTGTCACTTTAGTGTGGTGTTCCGGAAATACGCGCTTAAAGGCAATCTGTAATTATACGAAAGTTAAAGCAACTTGACCGATGCGAATTTTCTCTATATTGTATAGATAATGACGGACCGCGATTACCTCGGAGAATTCGAGCACATCGTAATTCTGGCTCTTCTGCGGCTTACGGATCGAGCTTACGGAGTAACGGTGCGGCGAGAGATTGAATCCCGGACGAAACGGGATGTATCGATCGGTGCCGTCTACGCCACCTTGGACCGCCTCGAGAAAAAAGGCTACGTCAAATCGTGGCGTGGCGAGCCCACGCCAGAACGCGGCGGACGGGCAAAGCGATTCTTCGGAGTCACCGCCGCAGGGATAGCGGCCGCGAACCGAACGCAGCAGGCATTCGAGAGCATGGTGGAAGGCCTCGACCTCATCGGGAGCTACTCATGAAACGTCGATCGCCTTCTTCTGAGCCGCCGCGCCTCGCCGCCTGGATCGTACCTCTATTCACTCCGGCGGAGCTTTCCGAGGCGATCCTCGGCGATCTGCATGAAGAGTACCTGCAATTGCGATTGAAGGCTGGAGGCAAAGCTGCTAGCCGATGGTACAACCGGCACGCGCTGCAAACGATCGTAAAGGTCGCCGCAAGCGGATTCCGTGGCGCTCCGTTGTCAACCACGATCGCAGTAGTCGGAGGATTCTTGTTACTGAGGTTTGTCCACGCATTACCCGATAAGTTTCTGTTGGCCATCACAGACAGGTACCTCATGTTCTGGTCAGGCCATTTTCAAACCTACTTGTGGGTTCTCAGAGCACTACCGATCGAGTACTTCTTGGGATCTGTGCTGGTGGGCTTCGTCGTTGCCTTGGCTGCAAAGGGAAGAGAGATGATTGTCACGCTGACGCTCGGCTTCATTCTCTGCGCCATGGCCGTGGCCGCTTCCGTGTGGATTGTAGCTATCACTGGAGACACTTCTTTTTTATGGAACGTGCCGTTGCACTTCACCGACCCCCTCGCGATCGTAATTGGCGGAGCGGTCGTGCGAAGGCATCGGTCCGTCGGTAGGTTGGTAGCCTCAGCCTAGAAGTCCGCAGTCCCCAGCGGTGCAGCCCTTCAGGGGCTTGCCGCCTTTCCCACCAGCAAAAATCCTCACGATTGCTTATGATGGGGTATTGCGCCTCATACGACGGAGAAACCAGACGTGACCCCTACGGAAACTGACGGTCTAGAAGTGTTGGAAACCAGGGAATGGGTCGATTCCCTGGATTATGTTCTTGCCAGAGGCGGCCCGAATCGCGCCGGACGCCTGATCCAGCAGCTGGCCCTGCACGCCCGGCGGGAAGCCGGGGTCAATCTGCCGTTTTCGGCGACGACACCCTACCAGAACACGATCGCAGCGCGCCAGCAGCCTCCCTTTCCCGGCAGCCAGGAAATGGAACGGCGGATCAAGAGTCTGGTCCGCTGGAACGCTCTGGCGATGGTGGTGCGCGCCAACAAGATTCAAGAAGGCATCGGCGGACACATTTCCACGTTCGCGTCCGCGGCCACGCTCTACGAGGTTGCCTTCAATCACTTCCTGCGCGCCGAGACAGAGACCGGTGATCGCGACGTGGTCTACTTCCAGGGCCATGCCGCACCGGGAATGTATTCACGGGCTTACCTGGAAGGCCGAATCGCCATTGAGAAATTGCAGAACTTCCGCCGCGAACTCAAACCGGGCGGCGGATTGTGCTCTTACCCCCACCCGTGGCTGATGCCCGACTTCTGGGAGTTTCCCACGGTGTCCATGGGACTGGGGCCGATTCAGGCGATCTACCATGCGCGGTTCATCAAGTACCTGGAGAATCGCGGGCTCAAGCAGTCGACTGGCGGAAAGGTCTGGGCGTTCCTCGGCGACGGCGAAATGGACGAGCCGGAATCGCTTGGTTCGATCACGCTCGGGTCGCGCGAGAAGCTCGACAACCTGATCTTTGTTGTGAACTGCAATCTGCAGAGGCTCGACGGGCCGGTGCGCGGAAATGGAAAGATCATCCAGGAACTGGAAGCCATTTTCCGCGGCGCGGGCTGGAATGTCATCAAGGTCATTTGGGGTTCGGATTGGGACAGCCTCATTCTGAACGATCGCGATGGCTTGCTGGTCAGGCGTCTGGGTGAGGTCAGTGACGGACAGTATCAGAAGTATTTCGTCGAGAGTGGCGCCTACTTCCGCCAGAACCTGTTCGGCAGCGACCCACGATTGCTAAAGATGGTTGAGCATCTCTCCGACGACCAGCTGGCACGGATGCGCCTGGGCGGGCATGACCCCATCAAAGTGCATGCGGCTTACCGTGCGGCCGTCGATCACACCGGGTCGCCCACCATCGTGCTCGCCAAGACCATCAAGGGCTACGGTCTGGGTGAAGCGGGCGAGGGCAAGAACATCACGCACCAGCAGAAGAAGCTGAACGACGACGAACTGCAGATGTTCCGCTCGCGCTTCGGCATTCCCATCCCCGACGACGAACTGCACAATGCGCCGTTCTACCGGCCTGCGGACGACAGTCCCGAGATCAAATACATGCAGGCGCGCCGCAAACAGTTGGGCGGATACATGCCGCAGCGCAAAGTGCGCGCGACTCCGATGAAGCCGTTCCCGGATGCGCTGTTCGAGGAGTTCCACAAAGGCACGGAAGGACGGGAAGTCTCGACCACCATGGTGTTCGTGCGCCTGCTGGCCAAGATGCTGCGCGAACCGGAATTGGGCAAGTTCATCGTACCCATCGTCCCCGACGAAGCGCGCACCTTTGGAATGGAAGCGCTGTTCCGGCAGGTGGGAATCTACTCGAGTGTCGGCCAGAACTACGAACCGGTCGACATGGATACTCTGCTCTATTACAAGGAAGCCAAAAACGGGCAGATCCTGGAAGAAGGAATTACTGAGTCGGGATCAATGTGTTCGCTTATCGCCGCAGGAACGGCGTATTCGAATCACGGCATCAATACGATTCCGTTCTTCATCTATTACTCGATGTTCGGATTCCAGCGTATCGGCGACCTGATCTGGGCAGCGGCCGATATGCGCTGCCGCGGATTCCTGGTGGGCGGCACGGCCGGACGCACCACGCTTGCCGGAGAAGGCCTGCAACACCAGGACGGCCACAGCCACGTCCTGGCTCTTCCCGTGCCGAACCTGCTGGCCTACGATCCGGCGTTCGCCTACGAAATCGCGATCATCATTCAAGACGGCATCAAGCGGATGTACGTCGATCAGGAATCCATCTTCTACTACCTGACCGTCACGAATGAGCCTTTGCCCATGCCCGAGATGCCTGCCGACGGCAATGTGCGCGAGGGCGTGTTGAAAGGACTGTACCGGTTCAAAGCCTCGGCGAAGAACGACGCAACGTTGCGGGCGCAGTTGCTGGGCAGCGGCACGATTATGTTTGAGGTGTTGAAGGCACAACAAATCCTCGAAGAAAAGTACGGCGTGGCCGCCGACGTCTGGAGCGTGACCAGTTACAAGGAACTGTATCGCGACGCCAACGATTGCGAGCGCTGGAATATGCTGCATCCCGGCGAGACCGCGAAGATTCCTTATGTCACCGAAACGCTGCGGCATGCGCAGGGCCCGTTCATTGCCGCGTCCGATTACATGAAGGTTCTTCCCGAGAGCTTGGCAAAGTGGGTTCCCGGGCAATTGGTGAGCCTCGGAACCGACGGCTTCGGTCGGAGCGAGAGCCGGGTGGCGCTCCGGGATTTCTTTGAGGTGGATGCCAAGCATATTGTGCTGGCGACGCTCAGTGCGCTGGCGCGCGAGAACAAGATTGCCCTCGATGTCTGGAAGCGTGCGGTAGGGGAATTGGGGATCAACCCGCAAAAGGCGAATCCGGCAGTCAGCTAGAGCAACGATGAAGCCGGCTAGTAACACAGGGTCTCTCCAGTCCGCGTTGCCTTCCTTCGGAAGGAAACGCTCCGGTCGAGATGACAGCACCGTTTTCAGGGACTGAGCGGTGAGTGCCGTCGCTTCGCATCAGGCTATGCCTTCAGGCATAGCGTCGGAGGAGCACAAGGAGAGCCGCGTTTAGGCGCTGCGGTTGTGATCGGCGCAGTCGAGATCTCATAGGGGAACCAAGAGCCAGTGATCGAATTCAAACTTCCCGAGTTGGGCGAAAACATCGAGCAGGGCGATTTGGTGCGGCTGATGGTCGCGCCGGGCGCCACCGTAAATGAAGGCCAGTCTGTGATGGAACTGGAAACCGACAAGGCGGTGGTCGAAGTGCCTTCGTCCGTCAGCGGGACGGTGCAGGAGATTCGCGTTAAAGAAGGCGACAAGATCAAGGTCGGGCAAGTGATCTTCACCGTTGACGGAGCCGAGTCGAAGCCATCCAACGGAACGGCTGGAAGCAAAGCCAGCGAATCCGCTGTTGTCCCCGAGAAGAAACCGGCTGCGGTCGCCCCGCCAGCGCCGGCGCCGAGGGAGCAGCCGGCCGTGCCGGCTCCCGTCGCACCCGGCGCGTCCTCCAGCCCCGGCGAATTCCGACTCCCCGAGTTGGGCGAGAACATTTCGCAGGGCGATCTGGTTCGCCTGATGATTGCGCCGGGAGCGAGGGTCGCCGAAGGCCAGCCGGTGATGGAACTGGAGACGGACAAAGCGGTGGTGGAAGTGCCGTCTTCGGTCAGCGGCGTCGTAAAGGAAGTCCAGGTCAAAGAGGGCGAGAAGATCAAAGTCGGGCAAGTGATTTTCACCCTCGTAGGTGTGGCAACCCAGCCAGCGCCGAAACCTTCGCGGAGCGCCCCGGTCGAACATGTTTCGGGACAGCATGGCGCCCGCCTTGCGTTTCAGGCGGCGATTCGCGCGGAAGGCAAGACGGAGGAACAGGCTCTGCCGCCCGATCAGCCTCTCGCGCCGCCGCCTGTGTTTCGCATGCCGGAGCAGTTGGGAAAGGTTGCGGGTACCGAGCACCGTCAGCCGATCCCGGCGGCTCCGCACGTGCGCCGCCTGGCTCGCGAGATTGGCGTCGATATTTACGAGGTCAAAGGCACGGGGCCCGGCGGCCGCATCAGTGAAGAGGATGTCAAGGCGTACGCGAAGGCTGTCCTGTCGGCGGCTGCAACCGTTTCTCAAGTGCAAGTTCGTGCCGGCCACTTTGCCCAGCCGCAGCTTCCCGATTTTGCCAAGTGGGGCAAAATCGAGCGGGTCTCGATGCGCGGGGTTCGCCGCAAGACTGCCGAGCATCTGGCGGAATCGTGGAACATCATTCCGCATGTGACCCAGCACGATCGCGCCGACATCACTGAACTCGAGCAATTGCGCGCGCGCTTCGCGCCCAAGGCCGAAGAAGCTGGCGGCAAGATGACGGTCACCGCCATCGCATTGAAAGTCTGCGCCGCGGCTCTCAAGGTGTTCCCGCAGTTCAATGCCAGCATCGACATCGAGAAGGAGGAGATCGTCTACAAGCAGTACATCAATGTGGGCGTGGCCACGGACACCGACCGCGGCTTACTGGTGCCGGTGATCCGCGACGTCGAGAAGAAAAACATCGTCGAACTGGCTGTAGAGCTGTCGCAGCTTTCGAAGAAGGCACGCGACAAGAAGATCACGCCCGCGGAGATGGAAGGCGGGACCTTCACCATCACGAATCTCGGCGGCATCGGCGGAATTGGCTTCACGCCGATTGTGAATCATCCGGAAGTGGCAATCCTGGGGATTTCGCGGTCACGAATGGAACCGGAGTGGATCAACGGCAAGTTCGAGCCGCGACTGATTCTCCCGCTGTCGCTCTCCTACGATCATCGCCTGATTGACGGGGCTGATGCCGCCCGCTTCCTGCGCTGGATCGCCGAAGCGTTCGAGCAGCCGTTCTTGCTTTCCGTGCAAGGGTGAAATTGAAATAACCACTAAGGACACGAAGTTGCACGAAGGAACTCCGACTTTCCCAACAACTGATTCTCAAAGAATAGAGGTCTTGTTTTCCTTCGTGCGCCTTCGTGTCCTTTGTGGTTGAAAAACTTTATGTCCGAAACTGCAAATCTCAAGCTCGCAGTAGTCGGCGGTGGTCCCGGTGGATACGCCGCCGCTTTCCTCGCCGCCGATCTCGGGATGACCGTCACGCTCATTGACCCAGAATCGAACCCCGGCGGCGTCTGCCTGTACCGCGGGTGCATCCCTTCCAAGGCCCTGCTCCACGTGGCCAAGCTGATAGAAGAATCGCATCAGGCAAAAAACTGGGGGATCGAGTTCGAGGATCCGAAGATTGATTTGGCGCGCCTGCGCTCCTTCAAGGAAGGCGTGGTCAAGAAACTCACGGGCGGGCTGGGGGTGCTTTCCAAACAGCGAAAGGTCCATTACATTCAAGGCCGGGCCGCATTTGCGAGCTCCACGTCGCTGCACGTGACCAAGTCCGATGGCTCCGTCGAAACTCTAACCTTCGACCGCATCATCCTGGCGACCGGCTCACGTCCTGCCGTCATTCCGACGCTGAAGCTCGACACACCGCGGATGATGGACTCGACCGGCGCCCTGAACCTGGAAGACATTCCGGGAACCCTGCTCGTCGTTGGCGGCGGCTACATCGGTCTTGAACTCGGCTCGGTCTATGCGGCGCTCGGAACGCGGGTTACCGTAGTTGAAATGCTGCCGGGCTTATTGCCCGGTGCGGACCGCGACCTGGTTCTTCCGCTGCACAAGCGGCTCGAAAAGATGTTCGAAGGAATCCTGCTCAACACAACGGTCACGTCGGTGAAGGACGAAGGAAGTGCCATCCGCGCCACGTTTGAAGCTTCCGAGGTCAAAGAGCGCGAGAAGGTCTTCGATCGCGTGCTGGTTTCGGTCGGACGCAAGCCGAACTCGGAAATTGCCGGCCTCGAGAAAACCCGCGTTCAGGTCGGTCCGCGGGGATTCATCCAGGTCAACAAACAACTGCAGACCGACGACCCGGATATCTATGCCATCGGCGACGTAGTCGGCGAGCCCATGCTCGCCCACAAAGCGTCCCACGAAGGGCGAGTCGCGGTCGAGGCCATCGCCGGGCACAAGGTTGCATTCGAACCGAATGCCATTCCGGCTGTGGTATTCACCGATCCCGAAGTAGCCTGGTGCGGGCTGACCGAGACCCAGGCGCAGAAGGAGAATCGCGAAATCAAGGTTGCAAAGTTTCCGTGGGCTGCGTCGGGCCGGGCCATCACCTTGGATCGTCCCGAAGGTATGACCAAGCTCATCATCGACCCGCAGACGGAGCGCGTGCTCGGCGTTGGTATCGTGGGCGTTGGCGCTGGGGAGATGATCGCGGAAGGTGTCCTGGCCATCGAGATGGCTGCGCTCGTGAGCGATGTGGCGATGACGATTCACCCGCACCCCACTCTGTCTGAAACGATCATGGAATCGGCCGAAGTGTTCTTCGGCACCAGCACCGACCTCTACCGCCCGAAGCGGGGCTGAGGAGCGATCAGGCGCGCTCGGTCAAACGGCTGTGCGCCACGATTCGATAGAATAATCGCTCACTCTTTCGATCCGGGCGACTCCACGCCCAAGCCCGTGCAGAATCGGGCGGGAGAAGATCATGCCTTCCCTTCATAGAGCTGTAGCCCTGTTGTTGTCTTCCGCTGCGCTGGCCATGCTGCCGGCGCCCCATTCGCACGCCCAGGCGGTTTCGAACGCCTCCGCATCTGCCGCGAATGCAAGCGCGCCTGCGGATCCCCTGAATCGCACCACACCGTCTGGAACTGCCCTGGGATTCCTGCAGGCGGCGCAGCGCGGGGACACCAGCATCGCTGCGCAATACCTGCAGATGAGCGCGGCGCGACGCCAGACCGACGGCGACCAGATGGCGGTCAAGCTGAAGTACGTCATGGATAACGCCTTTTCGGGAAGCCTGAAAAATGTGAGCAGCGCACCCGATGGCGTGCCCCAGGAAGGCGTCCCGCTGGGCCGCCAGAAACTCGGCACGATGTCTTCCGGGGATGTGGAAGTCGATCTCGAGTTGGTGCGCGTCACGGATCCGAGCGTTGGACGCATTTGGCTGGTTTCCGCGGACTCGCTCGCCAAGATCCCCGAGTTGTATGAACAGGTCGAAGCGCGGCAGGTCGAACATAAACTG
>Ga0209698_10004697_pt1 | contig 14901 bp, 15 predicted proteins | sample LitLauG_LLR_2012_FD_187203 | JGI IMG/M metagenome (GOLD analysis project Ga0209698, IMG submission 187203) | Freshwater sediment microbial communities from Pennsylvania, USA - Little Laurel Run_MetaG_LLR_2012 (SPAdes) (version 2) | ecosystem: Environmental > Aquatic > Freshwater > Creek >...
TACTTCTCATAGTTTAGCTCCGGTAGCGGGAGGGTTTAGCACCGCTGACTGGGCGGAAAGAGGCCAAGTCGGTCCAGCAGGTTGCTGAGAAGGGCTGTCAATGAGCACAGGCTAAAGCCTGTGCCACGTTCTATCAGCATTCCGGCAGCATTCGTGGCACAGGCTTTAGCCTGTGCGGGCATTAGTAGACTGGGAGGGTATGCTGACCGACCTCGTCCAAATCCGCCGGCTGGGCGAGAAGCACCTGCAGGAAAACAAGCATTTGCGGGTTCATCTGAAACGGCACGCTTTTGTGGAGCGCCGGCTTAAGAAGATCGCGCAAGATATCGAAGAAGAAATCGACTGCACGGCTTGCGCCAACTGCTGCCGGGTTGCCACCACCAGGATTACCGAGCGTGACATGGAACGGCTGGCGAAGTCCCTGGGCATGAAACTGAGCCAATTTCGGCGCGACTACACGCTGACCACCGAAGACGAGGGCCTGGTGCTAAAACGGGACGACGAGACCGGTTGCGTGTTTCTGAGCGGGAACCTGTGCACCGTCTATGAGGCACGGCCGGCCACGTGCGAGAATTTTCCTCACCTGGTGAAAGGGGCGGGCTCGTTTGTCAGCCGCATGTGGGAGATGCCCGACCGCGCCACCTACTGTCCCATCGTCTATAACGCCATGGAAGCTTTCAAGGACGAGACCGGATCGCGCAAATAGGGCGCTAGTACGACCGTCCCAGCCACTCCGCCACCAGCGCCGGCTTCTCGCGCCCCTCCACTTCCACCGTGACCTGCCAGATGATTTCGCCTTCCTTTACGCTGATCGGAACAAAATGGCCACGGATGCGCGAGCCCGCCGGCACGGGCGAAACGAAGCGCAGTTTGTTGAAGCCATAGTTGATGCGCATCTTGGCGTCGCTCTTGACATTCACCGCCTCGGCGGACATACGGCTCAGCAGGGATACCGTGAGAAAGCCATGCGCGATGGTGCTGCCGAAGGGCGTCTCCCGCTTGGCCCGTTCCACGTCCACGTGAATCCACTGATGATCGCCGGTGACGTCGGCAAAGCGGTTGATCATGTCCTGGGTCACGTCAATCCAGCCGCTGACGCCGGCTTCCTGGCCCATGAGCTTGGTTAATTCTTCCGTACCTTCGATTGTTCGCGGTGTGTGCATGTGTGAACCGTTATAGCAGATCTGCGCTAGTTTGGAGGATCGCCAGCCAGTTGGAAAGATCGCTTCCTGCCCGCCGCGGCCGCCATTCTGTTTTCCACTGGCGGCGCCGCCATCAAGGACTGCTCGCTGACCGGATGGCAGATTGCCTGCTTCCGCTCCGGCATCGCGGCCGGATTTATGCTGCTGCTCTTCCCCTGAAACTGTGATCCACTGGTCTTCATGACTCGCCTGGTTTGCCTTCTGGCATTCTTCCCCGCCCTGGTAACGGCCCAAGTCGAAAAGCCCCTGCGCATCGCCGTGGCCGGGCTGGTCCATGGACACGTGGAAGGTTTTCTCCTTAAGCCGATTCAGACTCGCAGAGACGTCGTGATCGTTGGCATCTTCGAGCCAAACACGACCCTCGCCGCCACTCTTGCCAAACAGTACGGACTGCCCTCGTCCATCCTCTATACCGATCTCGAAACCATGCTCGATCGCGTGAAACCGGACGCTGTGGCCACCTTCACCAACACCTACGATCACCCGGCGGTGGTGGAAGCCGCGGCCCCGCGCCATCTTCCGGTCATGATGGAGAAGCCAATGGCGGTGAGCATGAAGCACGCTCGCCGCATTCAGCAGGCGGCGGACCGTTACGGCATCCAGGTGGTGGTCAACTACGAGACTACGTGGTACCCCAGCCACGCAGCCATCTGGAGCCTGATCAAACAGAACAACGCCGCCGGCCGCATTCGCCGGATGGTGGCGATGGATGGCCATGAGGGCCCGCAAGAGATTGGCGTCGGGCCGGAGTTCCTGGCGTTTCTCAAAGATCCCGTCTTGAACGGCGCCGGCGCGCTGTACGATTTCGGATGTTACGGCGCCAACCTCATGACTTGGCTCATGGACAACCAGCGTCCCCGCTCGGTGATGGCGATCACTCATCAATTCAAGCCGGACATCTATCCGAACGTGGACGATGACGCGACCATTCTGCTGGAATACCCGCAGGCCCAGGGCGTAATTGAAGCGTCCTGGAACTGGCCATTCAGCCGGAAAGATCTGGAAGTCTACGGCGAGCGCGGGTACGCCATCGCCACGGGCGGCGATTCGGTTCGGGAGCGGCTCTCCAATGGACGCGAACAGACGCGCACGCCCGCCGCTTTGCCCGCCGACCGGCGCGATGCGCTTTCTTATTTCGCCGCCGTAATCCGAGGCAAACAGAAATCCACCGGCTTGTCCTCGCTGGAAAACAACCTGATCGTGAGCGAGATTCTTGAGGCCGCGCGCGACTCCGCCCGCTCCGGGACAAAAATCAACTTAAAGTGAATTGCACTCCGGTCAGATTTTCCGACACTTCCCACAGGCGGCGCGCCGCCGCCTCATCCTGCGCCGGCTTCGGAATGCGAATCAGAACCGGATCCCCTTTCAGTTGAAACATCCGATCGGGGCTATAGTAGCTTCCCGCAACGGCATCCGGCGCCGTCGCGGCGCGCAGCGTCGGCAGCGCTCCGTGAGCCGCATCCTGCGACATAAACGAAGCCATGATCTTCTCCAGCGCATTCTGTTCTCTGCCCGGCCCACTCGTCTGGAGATTGGTCAATGCATATCCCGGATGAGCCGCGTTGCTCAGCAATCCGATTCCGGCCGCAGCAGAACGCCGCGCCAACTCCAGGGTCAGCATCAGGTCCGCCAGCTTCGATTGACAGTAGGCCTTCCATGGCCCGTAGGACTTCTCGCTCTGCAGATCCTCGAAGTTGATCTTCCTCATTCCCATGTTGGCCGCCCCACTCGACACCGTAGTCACTCTGGGCGCAGCCGCGCGCCGCAGCACCGGAATCAGCAGGCCCGTTAAAGCAAATGGCCCGAGAAAATTCGTGCCGAACTGCAGTTCGAACCCATCCTCCGTCACCTGCCGCTTAGGCACCGACATCACTCCCGCGTTGTTCCCCAACTGATCCAGCTTCGCCTCACTGGCGACTCTTGCAGCAAAAGTGCGGATGGACTGCAAGCTCGCTAGATCCAGAAGCTCGAACCGCACCTTGGCCTGCGGGATCTGCCGCAGAATTTGCTCCACGGCATCCCGGCCCTTGACTTCAGTCCGGCTGGTCAGAATCACTTCGCCGCTCGCGCGCGCCAATTCCAACGCCGTATGCCAGCCGATCCCGCTGTTGGCGCCGGACCACCGCCAGTTTGCCGTTCTGGGAAGGAATATCGAAAGTCGTCCAAGGCGCCATTTTGTTTCCGCCTATCCAAGTCTATAGTGGAGAGACGATGTTCGAAAAATTCACCCACTCCGCAGGCAGAGCCGTGTTCTGGGCGCGATTGGAAGCAGGTCGGTTAGGATCGGTAGCGATCGAGCCAGAACATCTTCTCTTTGGGTTCTTAGCGGAAGATCAAGGTGACTCGGAACAACGAATCGCGGGCGACCATGGAGGCGAGCCGGTAGGCAGGATTGCGATCCTGGCGCGCGATGGACTGCCTTTTTTCAGCGCCGAACTCGCCGCCAAGTTGCGACAGACCCTGGCGGATGCGGCCCACCCCGGCAAGTCCATACCGGATACGGTGGACATGCCAGTTTCAGAACCGTGTCGGCGAGCTCTGATCGCTGCCGCAGAACAACACACAGAACAATCAAAAGCTCACCTTTTGCACATTCTCTGGGCACTCATCAGCGACACCGAGATGCCTGTCAGAGGTCTCCTGAAATCCAATGGCGTTACCGTTGAGCAAGTAGAAAACGAAATTCGGGCACGCCACTCGACCGAGTGATTGCGGCCCAGGATTGGGCAAGGGGATCCGGTTGGCAATCGCACTGGCGAGCGTTTAGCCGACAAGCCCGCGCCGGAGGGACAGCCTTCAAACGCCGCCTGAGCGCGATTGTTTCGACGCTTGCATCTTACAATCACCAGTAGGAAAACATGAAGACTACCGGCAACACCATCCTGATCACTGGCGGCGGCTCCGGCATTGGCCGCGGCCTCGCGGAGGCTTTTCACGCGCTCGGAAACCAGGTAATTATCGCTGGGCGGCGCCAGCAGGCACTCGACGAGACAACGGCCGCGAACCCGGGCATGGCCTCGCTTACTCTGGACATCGAAGACGCCGCCAACATCCGCTCCTTCGGGGCTGAGATTGCGGCGCGCTACCCGGCGCTGAACGTTCTCATTAACAATGCGGGCATTATGCGGATCGAAAAGCTGCAGAGCCAACAAGAGAGCCTCCCGGACGCGGAGTCCATCGTCGCCACCAACCTGCTTGGCCCGATTCGTCTGACCGCGGCGCTCCTGCCGCTGCTGCAAAGGCAGCCGCAATCCGCCATCGTCAATGTCACCTCCGGGCTGGCGTTTGTTCCGTTGGCTCCTACGCCTACGTATTGCGCAACCAAGGCAGCCCTTCACTCGTATACGCAGTCGCTTCGCTATCAGCTCCGGGGCTCGACGACAGAGGTTCTCGAACTCATTCCTCCTTATGTCGCCACCGACCTCTTGAGCGGCGCATCCGACCCGCGCGCAATGCCGCTGGACAAGTTCATCGCAGAGGTTTTTCAGATCCTGCGGACCCAGCCTGCGGCCGCGGAGATCTGCGTGGAGAATGTGAAACGCCTGCGCTTCGCCGCCGAGAGCGGTCACTATGATGCCGTCTTCGCTGGTCTCAACGAGGCATGGGAAATCCGTCCGATTAACCTAAATCCGGCACAGCCACAACGCTTACGGGAAAGACACCTGCCCCCCAACCGGTGATCTGCGAACAACCGGCAAACAGGGGCGGCAGCAGACCCAACTGCCGGATTTAGGATTAATGAGACGCACCAGACGTCTTGTGCCAGTTCAGCGTGGCCGCGCGCCCATTCAGAAAGCTGCCGCTGGTGTTGAGCAGCCCGCCGCGCAGTGTTCCGGCGAGTTCGATCGTAGAGAGCCGGGAGTGGTCAGCCTCGCTGAGCGTTTCGATCACAATCTTGACTTCGCCGGACCTGGAAACATGGCCTGCCAGGTGCTCGCTGACTTTCTTCTCGGCACCCATCCATTTGCCGGAAATGTCACTTCCGCTGATTGTGCCCTCCGCGTGGTAGCACCGCTCCTGCTCCTTCCGAGTGGCGCCATAACAAACTGGCCCGGCGTACACTCCGTCGTAGCGGTTCGGGTTTGAGGGCCTCTCTGGTTGGCGCAGTTCCGCCGCCTTCGTCTCAGGGTCGCTGGCGATCATGGGCGTGCGCTCTGTTTTGGTTTGGACGCTATATATCCAATAGCCGCCGCCTCCCAGTAGCAGCAGCAGACCAGCGCCGGCCCATTTAGTCGAATTGCTCCTGTCACGGCGGCGCTTGGGAGAGGGAAGAACGCCGCCGCCCTGGCATTCGGTGATGGAGAAGGTTCGGACCGGCTGCTGGATATTCTTGAAATTCATCTCGCCGAGCGACTGGAACGTGAGCGACAGTTTGTTGGTGATCTGGTCGTGAACGCTTCCGGAAATACAAATTCCTCCAGGCTCCGCGGCTGTCTGGAGCCGCGCGGCGACGTTGACGCCATCCCCCAGCAGATCCTGCCCCTGCAGCATGACATCACCCAGGTTGATCCCGATCCGGAATCTCACCTGACGGGAGGGAGGCAACTGATCGTTGCGCGTGCGCAGCGCGGCCTGGATGTCGGTGGCGCACCGCACGGCTTCCACCGCGCTATTGAACTCCGCCAGAATCGCATCACCGGCTGTATTGAAGATGCGTCCCCGGTGCGTCGCCACCAGGGACTCGAACACTTGCTTGTGACCTCGAAATATTCGGAGCGTCTGCTCCTCATCCTCGCCCATCAGACGGCTGAATTCGGCAACATCCGCCGAAAGAATGGTCGCTAGTTTGCGCTCCAGGAACTGCGCACCCGGGTTATCGAGTTCGTCGGGCATTTGAACCGCTCCACGCTCGGACTTGTCGCGTATCATATCACTGCCACGTGGTCCTCTCACTCCCGCGTGGTCCCCGGCTTCGTCAAGGCTTACGTTCAAACGTGAAGGCTGGCGCGATTCCGATCATTCGCGTTCCACGGCGGAGCGCGATCATCAAGCGGCCAGCGGTTTGGTTTTGTGTTCGACGTCCGAAGGGAACAGGATATACAATTGACCGTTCCAACGAGCCTCGATCATGCCGGAAAGTGTCCCGGAAGTGCCTTCTACTTCGATTTGGGCGCCTATTGGGATCGCGCTGAGCCGGTAGCGGCCATACTCGGCCTGAGGCCGGGCCTTTAGGGCCGAAAGCACTGAGATAACGAGGTAGAGCCCACTAGGCATAAAACAGGTTTCGGCGGAGCCTGGCTACAACAATACCATAAAATGTTGTTTCCGCCGAATTTTTTCAGCGATTCATCGAATTTTCACCGGACCGTGATGGTTACCGGAAACGTAGCGCCAGTTTGCCCGCCGGTGTCTTGTACGTCAACCGCAGGTCTTTGGATTTGACCTTGCCCTCGATCATGAAGTAGAGCAGTCCGGATAGGGGTTCGCTGATCTCCTTCTCTGGCAGTATCTTCTCTTTGAGAATGGTTAGCAGCGGATTGGGTTTGCTTTCGGTGGATTCCAGCTTGGCTTCGGCTGTGGAACTATCGGTAGAACTGTTTCCCACGCTGCCGCCGCCACCGGGGAAGCCGAGGCCGCCCCAAGTCGGCCGGCTGCTTTGTCCCGGACTGCCCCCGGTGCGGGCACCAGTGGAACTCACGATGAGGCTGCTGCTGCCGGCGATCTGCGTGGGCTCAAACGGTCGCGAGCGCTCTCCGTGATTGTCATCCACCAGCAGAAAGTCATCGTGCGAAATCGACACCGGTTTATCGCTCACCGGCCTCAGAGTTACCCGTACCACCACAAATCCGCTGGGGAGGTCGCCGCCCAGTTCCTGACGAATCTGGTCCGGGCTGACAAGCGCCACCGCCGACAGGTCCACCAGCTCGTTGGAGGTTTCCTCCAAAGGAAGCTTCTTATCGGCCGCGATCGCCGTCCAGAACCAGGCGTTGATGAGTACTATGCCGAGTAGCCGCATGAGAACAGGCCCGCTGCGATTATACGACGACCGGGAACCTAAAGCTGTTTCGTACCAGTGCCGATTAGACAGTTGGTGTCTTCTATGAATCGGCTTGCCCTCATTGCATTTATCCTAACCTCGTCGACCGTTGTTTGGTCGCAACAGACTGCCGCCACGGGACAGGTGAGCATCTCCACCGTCCCGCCGGTTGCGCGTTTTGCGGTAGACGGAACGATATACACAGGAGCGGCCAGCTTTTTTTGGCCGGCGGGCAGCAAGCACACACTCCAATTCCTTACGGATTTCGGCCAAACCTACCAATCCAGCCCAGACCAGACCGCTGAATACAGTTTCGACGGTTGGGTGGATAACGCTGGATTGCTGAGCTTGGGAAACAATCCGGTGCAAACCGTCACCGCCGATCCGCGGATTACCTCTTTCATGGCCACTTTGACGGTCGCTTATCTAGTCAACCTGAATTTTTTCACGCCGCCAGACAACCTGCCGCCGGTCTGTCCGGGAACATCGATTCCCTCCAATGTTTTCCGGCCCGGGGTGGTGCTGATCAATGGGATCTGCTATTGGAGTTCAGCCAAGCTCTACTTGTCAGGTAACGTAATCCTCAACGCCGTTCCTTTTCCCGGCTTTGTATTCCTCGGGTACCAAACCTCTCAGAGTTCGACGGCGTATTTGACGTCCATCAACGTAATTGGGCCCACCTCCATTTCGCCGATCTTTTCGCCGGCCAAGCGGGTTACGTTTATGACTAATCCCCCCGGGCTCAACGTGCTGATCGATCATACGGTAACCCCCACGCGTAGCGGGTCCGGACCATGCCAGAGCCAAGCGTTGCCTGTGGCTGCCCCGGCGACCATGACCCCATTGTGTTTCGGCGATTTTGATTTCGCACCCAACTCGACCCACACGATCGCCGGAGTATCACCGCAATATGATCTGACCGGAAATTCCTGGGTATTCAGTTCCTGGAGCAATGGTGACCCCCAAAATTCTCTGCTGACAATCGATTCCAGCACTACGCCGATCACGCTTACCGCAAACTTTGTCCCAGGCGTTGCGGCAAGTTTTGTCACCTCGCCCACCAATCTCAAGCTAAACGTCGATGGACGCATCAATTGGCCCTCTTATAATTTTGTGTGGGGCCAAGGCACCACCCATCAGGTCTCCGCTCCGTCGCAGGATACAGATTCCAAAGGGCGAAAATACAATTTCCGGAACTGGTCCAACAGCGGTCCCGCTGCCCAGTCGATCACGGTGGACGCCAATGCCGCAGCCAATGGAATCCGTCTGGTCGCAGCCTACTCCATTCTTTCGCGGGTTGTTCTGCAAACCACGCCGCCTGGTCTGCCGGTCAACGTGAACGGTTCCGCATGCGCAACACCCTGTACACTGGACGTTGCCAACGGCACTCAGTTGGCACTTTCCGCCGCGGCGTCAGTTTCGACCGGCGCAAACGCCCGGCTCACCTTCACCGGCTGGTCGGATGGAGCTTCCTCCGACCACACCTTTACAGTCAACGCAGATTACACGACTATTTACGCCAATTACTCGCCTTCGTATCAACTCGTCACTGGCAGCAATCCAGCCGCGGGAGCGCAGTTCGCTTTCAACCCGCCGTCACCGGACGGTTTCTATCTGGCCAATACTGCGGTCATCGTCTCAGCCAATCCCATGCCCGGCTTCCAGTTTGTGCGCTGGAACGGAGACCTGTCGGGGACCTATCCCACCGGCTACGTAACCGTCACCCGGCCGCTGAGTATCATGGCGCTGCTGAGCCGCATTCCCTACATCGCTCCGGCGGGAATATCCAACGCCGCCGGAACTACGCCGGTTTCGGGCGTTGCGCCTGGATCGCTCATCGCCATTGCGGGTGAGAGCCTCGCCGCGGAGCCAGTCACCGGACCAACCAATCCCCTGTCGCAGTCCCTGGGCGGCGTCAGCGTCCTTCTCGGCGACCGCCTGTTGCCTTTGGTTTCCGTATCGCCCCAAGTCATCGTGGCCCAGATCTTCTCCGATCTTTCGGATGGCAACTACACCCTGACCGTTGAGTCTGTCGGCCAGCCCGATATCTCCGGCACTTTCAACATTGTGCGCGACGCTCCTGGCTTGTTCACTCAACCCGGGACAAATCCCGCCATTGCGCTAGCGTTGCACCAAGACGGAACTCCGATCACCGCCACTAGCCCCGCACAGACCGGTGAGCTTGTCTCCGTGTTCGGCACCGGCTTTGGCATTTACACCCAGACATTGCTGGATGGATTCCAGCCGCCGAAAAATCCACCCGTCGTTCAGGATCCGGTCCAGGTCACCGTCGGAACCGTCACTGTGACGCCGGACTCCTCGACAGCGGCCCCAGGCTATGTTGGATATGCGGTGACGCATTTCCGCATCACGCCAGATATGCCTTCCGGTACCAACGCGCCCGTCACCGTGCAGGTCAACGGCCAGCAAAGCAACACGGTCCTGCTGCCGCTGCAGTAAGACGGGCTAAATCGGAATCTGGCTGGAGCCCACAATCAGGGCCACCAGATTCCACGCTACCAGCGCGGCAAACCCGATGTTGATGCGTGCGAGCAGCCGCTCCCGGCCGGTACAGAAACACAAAATGCCCAACGCCACGGCAATCAACTTCATGGTCAAAAGAGCACTGACTGGACTGGCCGTCACACTCATGGCTAGACGTACCAGGGGATTGCCTTCTTTGACGCCATGCAGCAGGAAGGCGATCGTCGTCAAAAAATCGAGCACCTGCAAATATGCATAATGCCAAAGTAGCTGGTTCAATGTGGCTGCTCCGAAAAAATTACGTCCTTACTTAACCTACTAGATAATGCTTAGCACGTAAAGGTCACAAGGGCTACAGTACTAAGTAAACTTTCCTAGCCGTCATATTCCAACCGCCCACAAGCAATATGCCATCCTTTCACCACACCTTGCACGCCGGGCGCCGCACCATCGGTTGTCCAACTTTACAGGAATAAGCCTTGGCGAACTCCGGCATGTTCGAAACCACGCCATTGATGCGGAATTCGTCCGGCGAATGCGGATTGGTGATGGCATTGGCGCGCTTGTTCTCCGGGCGCTCGTCGCCACAAGCCCATTGCGCCATGCCGATGAAAAAGCGCTGATCGGGTGTGAAGCCGTCGATCGGCTTGAGGTTTTGCCCTTGCGTCGCATGTTTCCAGGCGATATAAGCGAGCAGCGTCCCGCCTAAGTCCGCAGTGTCTTCGCCCAGCGTCAGGTGCCCGTTGATCTTGATGTCATCCACAATCGTGTATTGCGAGTACTGGCTGGCGATGCACTCGGCGCGCTTGGTAAATTCCTCCGCGTCATTCTTGGTCCACCAATCCTTAAGATTGCCCTGGGCGTCAAACTGGCGGCCTTCGTCATCAAAACCATGAGTCAGTTCGTGGCCAATCGTCGCGCCGGTGTTGCCGTAATTGGGCGCGTCGTCCATCTTCGGATCGAACAGCGGAGGTTGCAGTACGCCCGCCGGAAAATTGATATCGTTCATCTGCGGGTCATAATATGCATTGACGGTCGGAGGCGTCATCCCCCACTCGCCGCGATCCACCGGTTTCCCGATCTTTGCGAGTTGGCGTTTGGTCTCGAACACCGCCGCTCGCACCACATTGCCTTCGAAATCGTCCCGTTGCACCACCACCGCGCTATAGTCGCGCCACTTATCCGGATACCCGATCTTGTTCACAATGGCGTGCAGTTTCTCCAGCGCCTTGGCCTTGGTCGCCGCGCCCATCCAAGGCAATTGTTCGATCTCACTTTGCATCGCAGCCTCAATCTCTTTGGTCATCGCCTGGGTCCGCTGCCTGGTTTCCGGCGTGAACGTTTTGGCCACAAACACTTGGCCAAGTGCTTCGCCCAGTTCCTGATCAGTATACTGCACGCATCGTTTCCAGCGGGGCTTCAATTGGGGCGTGCCGCGGAGATATTTCGAATAAAATTCGAAGTTCGCAGCGACAAACGGCTGCGACAAAAACGGCGCCGCATCGTGGGCCATGTGCCAGCGCAAATACATCTTCCATTCCCCCAGCGCGCGCTTGTTCAGCTGCTTCTGCAGTTCCTGAAAGAAGGCCGGTTCCGTCACATTGATGCTTGCACTCGGTGGCGTGCCTAGCGCTTGAAGGTAGTTCGTCCAGGAGAAAGCCGGAGTCAGCGCCTGCAACTGCTGCAGCGTTAGCTTATGAAACAGTTTATAGGGATCGCGTTTTTCCACCTGCGTCAGAGATGCCTTGGCCAACTCCGTTTCGATCTCCAGAATGTTTTTCGCTTCCGCCCCCGCCAACCCCGGCACGTCGCCCAGCAGTTCCAGCATTGTCTGTACATGCTGCAAGTATTTCTGGCGAATCTCTTCCGACTTTGCGTCGGTCTTGGTGTAATAATCCCGGTCGGGTAGGCCCAGTCCCCCGGCCGAGGCGAACGAGATCACCTGGGCGGAGTTCTCGAAATCCTGATTAGATCCGTAACCGAAGAACATGTCTCCGCCGCCCAGCGCCAGATGTTGCTGGCCCACAAAAGCCGGCAAATCGTCAAGCGATTTTATAGCGGCTAGGCGGCTCAGTGCCGGCGAAAGCGGCGACTTGCCGGCCTTTTCAATCGACGCTTCATCCATACAGGCAGCAAAGAAGTCTCCCACCTGCTGTTGCAGGGGCGTCCGGGACGGTGACGGCTGGGAGGCTTCCTGAAGAATGCCCCAAAGAAACCGCTGGTTTTCATCCGTCAGCTTGGAATAGACGTTCCAAATTGCTTGGTCCGGCGGCATCGGGTTCGTCTTGTTCCACGCCCCGCAGGCGTAGCGGTAAAAATTAGTGCACGGATTGACGGAAGCATCCATCGCCGCCTTATCCAGACTGGGCGTGTAAGGCAGCGAGAATAAGGGCGTATCCTGCTGGGCGAAAGCGCACAGCGTCGCCGCGAAGAATATCAGACGTTTCACCGCTATAGTTTAGCGCTCTGCAGCAAGGCTTTTCGCGCCGTAGTACTGAGCGGATATTCATGCAGCCGGCGTATCGGCAGCCACACGAACCCTTTGCCGGTCTCCTTCGCTGTGGCGGCAAAAACCGTCACTTCGTGCTGCGTGTTGACGATCGTATGCCGAAATGTACCCAGGCGCTCGCCCACCTTTGCCGCACGCAGATGCTCCCGTTCCGGCAGCTCCCAAAAGCCGGCTAAACGCGGACTTGCCGCCGGCCGCTGCCAGAATAGAATGCTCTTTCTGCGCTCGACGATCAGCACTTCCTTCGATACGCGCTTGGCAGCGCCTTTCACCGTACGAGCCGGAAACTCGCTCTGCCGCCCGCTCTTGGCCGCCGCGCAGAATTCCGCAACCGGACACAGCAGGCACAGCGGTTCTCTCGGCAAGCATACGGTCGCGCCCAGTTCCATCATGGCCTGATTGAAATCCCCAGGCCGTTTTGGATCCAACAGTCTTTCCGCTGCCTCCCGCACATTTCCGGAATCCAGGGTCAGGCGGCTGAGGACCCGCTTTACGTTTCCGTCTACAGCCGCGTGACGCAGCCCAAAGGCGATGCTGGCCACCGCCGCTGCCGTATATTCGCCGACTCCTGGTAGAGCGCGAATGGCGTCATAATTGGCCGGAAACCCTCCCGCCTCTACCACCCGCTCCGCCGCTTTCCGCACATTGCGCGCCCGTGCATAATCGCCCAGACCCGCCCACGCTGCCAGCAGATCCTGCTCTTTTGCCGCCGCCAACGTTTCCACATCGGGAAATTTCTTCAAGAATCGCTCGTAGTACGGGATCACCGCCGATACGCGTGTCTGTTGTAGCATGATCTCCGAGATCCAGATGCGATAGGGATCCGCGCTTCGCCTCCAGGGCAAATCGCGTTTCTGTGAGCCATACCAGCCGAGCAGCGCCCGCCGGAATGCCCGAGCCGCCGGTGTTAACATGCAGGCGAGTGCTTCTCTCTCCCGTAACGGTTCTCGGCGCAGGACCAGCCGGAGCATCGGCCGCCATCGCCGCGCTCCAAGCCGGCGCCGCCGTCAACCTGATCGAGAAGTCGCGTTTTCCGCGGCACAAAGTTTGCGGTGAGTTTCTCTCTCCGGAGATAGTTCCGGTTCTCCAAGAACTCGGCGTCTGGAGCGCTTTTCAAGCCTCGCAGCCCGCTACCATTCGCCGCCTGTCCGTCTACTTCCCGAAATCTCAAAAGCGTTGCCCCTTGCCGGAATGCGCGTTCGGACTCAGCCGTTACCGCTTCGATCAGCTTCTATTCGATCATGCCATCGAGGCCGGCGCAAGGCTAAACAGTACGCCGGCCAGCAAGCCGCTGATCATCGCCCATGGCCGAAAGAGCGTCCTGCCCCGCGGCCGCCGCCTGTTCGGCTTCAAAGCACACTTTACCGGCCCAGCCGATGACGCAGTGGAATTGTCTTTCTTCCAGGGCTGCTACGTGGGCATCAACTGTGTTGAGGAAGGCATCACCAATGTCTGCGGCCTCGGCCCCGAAAACGTTCTCACGAAGTTCGACTTCGACATCGATGCCCTCATCCACTCCTTTGCGCCGCTGGCGCATCGTCTTCGTCCGCTATCGCGCCAATTCGCCTGGCTGAACTCCGGCCCACTCGAGTTCGGCAATCGCCTGGCCGAAGAGTTGGAGCCCGGCTGCTATCCCGCTGGCGACGCACTTTCTTTCGTCGACCCGTTTACCGGTTCGGGCCTGCTCTCGGCAGTCACCACCGGCTGCCTGGCCGGCCGTTCAGCCGCCCAAGGCGTCTCCTCCGCCGACTATCTCGCCGCCTGTGCCAAAGTCATCGGCTCGCCGTTTCGCGTATCTTCCGTTCTGCGTTCCGCCGTACGCAGCGGCTGGGCCGAGCGTCTCATGCCATTGGTTCCCGGCGCGCTTTTGGTTAAGCTGACGCGTCCACACGTGCCCGCTTAAATCAGACCGGCTTTCGTCCGCATTGAGCGGAATCCCCTCGTTGCTCCCTATTTCCCGATGCGGCTGGACGCTCAGCGTTGGAGCGCGACCGGGCCCGCTCCCGCCGCATCCGCGACTTTGAGCGATGTAGCTCCCACCGCAAAGACCACGGGCGCGGCCATCAAAACGCAGACAAAGCCTTCCCCAAGAAAGAGCGCGGAGAATAGGAGGACGAGTGTTATCGAATACATCATCACCCCGAATGACGTCCGCGGCTTTACGAAGTAGACCAGCAAAATCGCGAGAACCGTGGGCAAGCCAATGAACAAGGCGGCCGTTTGTTCCAGATGACGCTGGACAAGAATTCTATAGAGAGCGACGCCGGCTGCAGCAGCGATCAATACGTGAGTGAATGGATCTCGTCTCTGTTTTGGTTGCATCGCTCCGTACCTTGCCGACGACTATCCTACATCGTGGCTGCGCATGCCGGCGCGCTTAGTCCGATATAAAACGTGCCGCCGCAGCGGATCGCTTTCCACCAGGCGCGGATGATCGAAGTCATCCGCCGGATCGTGAGTCATCCCCAGCCTTTCCATAACCCGGCGGGAACGCCAATTCTCCGCAGCCGTAAACGAGACCAGTTCGCGCAGGCCAAGTTTGCTGAATGCATGGTCCATTAGCGCCCGCGCGCCTTCGGTCGCATAGCCATGTCCCCAAGCCTCCGCGGCCAGACGCCAGCCGATCTCCACACAGGGCGTAAAGTGTGACGCAAAGGAGGGAATCATCAGCGCGACAAAACCGATGCATCCTTCCGTCTCGCGCAACTCCACCGCATACGGTCCAAAAC
>Ga0209698_10004698_pt1 | contig 14900 bp, 15 predicted proteins | sample LitLauG_LLR_2012_FD_187203 | JGI IMG/M metagenome (GOLD analysis project Ga0209698, IMG submission 187203) | Freshwater sediment microbial communities from Pennsylvania, USA - Little Laurel Run_MetaG_LLR_2012 (SPAdes) (version 2) | ecosystem: Environmental > Aquatic > Freshwater > Creek >...
AGCAAAGGCTGGAGTTCCATTCTCGACCGGATCCGCGAGCGCGCCGAATCGAAATAAGGAAATCTCTGATTAGGCCGAGGTTTTGAAAGGGCACGGCTTTTGAGCTTGCTGAAAAACTCTTTTCGAGGCGAGGTTTTGAAAGGGCACGGCTTTTGAGCTTGCTGAAAAACTCTTTTCGAGGCGACGTTTTGAAAGGGCACGGCTTCAGCCGTGCCGCATGCCCAGCAAAATGAACGTGGGCTTTAGCCCCCGAGGGAATGCTCGACGCGAAATGGAACTTGATCAGAGACACCTAAGCTTCACCGATTGTTGACATCTCGCGCCCCTAGCGAACGTTGCGAAGAGGGTATGTTCTCCGCATCGACCCACGAAGGGACCACCTGCGCGAGCGAATATGCCGAAGCTTCGAAGGATCGTGCTCGAAGACCGGCAACACCCAAACAGAACTGCATTTCCCAAAAAACCAGGAGGTTCGTCATGACCATCGCACAATCGTTTCTTGCGGAGTTTGACGTGCAAGCGCCCATCACCAGGAAGTTCCTTGAGCGGCTACCGGAAGACAAGTTGACCTGGAAGCCGCATGCAAAGTCAATGACCGCCGGGCAGCTTGCATTCCATCTCGCAACTGTTCCCGGCGGAATTGTACAATTTGTCGGGAGCAATCCCGCACAGGCTCCCAAGTCGTTCGAGTTTCCCCAGCCGGCAAGCCGCGACGAAATTCTGAAAGCCTTCGACGAAAGCGTCGCCACCGTCAAAAACCTCCTGCCGAAGTTCGACGATGCGGCCATGAAGGAGACCTGGCGGATGAATGCCGGGGATCATGAATTGCTGGCTCAGCCACGCGGAGAGTTTGTCCGCGACGTCATGCTCAGCCACTGGTACCAGCATCGCGGCCAGTTCAGCGTCTACTTGCGCTTGCTGGATATTGCGGTGCCGTCAAGCTGGGGGCCCAGCGCCGACGAGGCGCCTGCCTTCATGCAGCAAGCCGCGGCGGTAGCCTAGATCCGTCTCAAGGAGATACCGATGTGTCCAGTGTGTATTGCAACCGCGGCGATGATTGCCGGCGGCGCCGCGGGTAGCGGCGGTGTGACGGCCCTGACCGTTGGGTTGATCCGCCGCAAGAGCCGTGCAATCGATTTCCCAAAACTGACTGAAACCGAGGAGGTCCATCATGGCGACGAGCACGACAGAACTGAAGCACCCGAAAGTCGTTTCGCGCAGTGAGTGGCTCACTGCGCGCAAGCAACACCTGGCAAAGGAAAAGGAATTTACGCGGCTGCGCGATGAGTTGAGCCGGGATCGGCGCGCGCTGCCCTGGGAAGAGGTCGAGAAACAGTATTTCTTTGACGGTCCGGGTGGCCGGGTTTCCCTCGCCGAGTTATTCGGGAAACGCAGCCAGCTGATCGTCTATCACTTCATGTTCGGCCCCGGTTGGAAAGAGGGCTGCCCAAGCTGCTCGTACCTGGGCGATCATTTCGACGGATCGACGATTCACCTGGCCAATCGCGATGTGTCGTTCGCGGTGGTTTCGCGCGCGACTTACCCGGAGATTGAAGCGTTCAAGAAACGCATGGGCTGGCGCTTCAATTGGGTGTCGTCGTTCCGAAGCGACTTCAATTACGACTACCATGTGTCGTTTACCAAAGAGCAGCAAGCCACCGGCAAGGTCTACTACAACTACGCCGATACCACGTTTCCAAGCGAAGAGGGCCCGGGGCTCAGTGTGTTTGCGAAAGATGCGAACGGCAACATCTTCCACACCTACTCGAGTTATGGGCGCGGCCTCGACATCCTGCTGGGCGCGTATAACTTCCTCGACATGGTGCCGAAGGGCCGCGACGAAGAAGGGCTGAAGCACTCGATGGCATGGGTTCGACACCACGACAGGTACATCGAGGGCCAGTTGATCGACCCGATGCAGTTGTACAAGCAACCGGAAAAAGCAGGTGCATCCTGCTGCGAAGAAGAGCACCGGTCCTGAGCCAGGCACGAGCCGAGAAGAAGGAAGCAGGAGCTGTTTCACAACTGGATTGGTGCGTTTCGGGCCATCCTCTCAGGGGCTGAAGCGACTGTGTGAGAACTTCATTTTTGTGTAATGCGTTGCGCTGAATCGAATCCGTAAAGACCTGGGGTTGCGGAAATCCCTGGTTCTCACGCAGTTGCTAATGCCCATGTCTTACCTGCTCCGTAGTGGCACGACTGAAGTTGTGCCCTGTCCCAAAGCCTGTGAGTCTCTCTGTCAGGCGCGAGTGTTTCCGTAGTTTGGAATGCCGGCGCCGCCGCGGCGTTTTTTCGTGCGGCTTCTTCAGTCTTCTTTGCCGCCGGGCTTCTCTGTAATCTGGTCGCCTGCAAGCCGCTCTAATTGGTTCCGCCAGTCGAGCGACTCAATGAAGGTCCTCGATTCGCGCCAGCCCGGCTCGACGATTACGCGCAGTTCGAGATAGACGCGCGTCCCGAGCAGAGACTCGATCTGCCGGCGGGCACCGGTGCCGATCTCCTTCAGCTTCGAACCGCCCTTGCCGATGAGAATCGCCTTCTGGCCGTCGCGCTCGCAGTAGATGGCGGCGGCGATGCGGGTCAAGGGCAGGCGGGCAGGAGCCTGGCCCTTCTTACGCGGCGGCGCCGCGGGCTCCGGCTCTTCGAACTGCTCGATGACCACTGCCGAAGCGTAGGGAACCTCTTCGCCGGTCTCGATCAGAATGCTTTCGCGAATCAGCTCGGCGACCATGAAGCGCTGCGGCTGATCGGTGTATTGGTCTTTGGGATAGTAGCGCTCGCCGTCAGGCAGAGCGGCGACAATCTTGCGCAACAGGATGTTGAGCCCGTCGCGCTTGCGGGCGCTGACCGGAATGATCTCGGCGAAGTTGAACTGGCGCGTGAGCGAGTCGATCAGCGGAAGCAAATGTTCCTTCTGCACGAGGTCAATCTTGGTGAGGACGAGGAAGACTGGGCAATCGAGCTTGCGGATGAGCCCGAAAAGAAACTCGTCTTCGCTTGCCCAATTGGGACGGTTGTGTTTGGAGCCGGGGGCGGAAGTCTCTGGATTCCCAGGTCCCAAAAGCGGGACCTGGGGCACCCGGAGTTCTTTGGAATCCGAACCCTCTGAGACAGGATCGCCTTCTTCCAGTTGCACTCGGCGCGTGGCGTCCATCAGCACCAGCACCACATCGCGAGCTTCGAGCGCTTCGTAAATCTCCTGCAGCATGCGGCGGTCAAGCTGCGAGCCGGGCTTGTGCACGCCGGGTGTATCGACAAAAACAATTTGCGCCGCGGGATTTGTGTTCTTGTGCGCAGGGACTTCAACCACGCCCATAATGCGATTGCGCGTGGTCTGCGGCTTGGCGGTGACAATAGCCACCTTTTCGCCGGTGAGGGCGTTGAGGAGCGTGCTCTTGCCCACATTGGGCCGGCCGAGGATGGCGACGAATCCTGATTTCAAAGTGGAGTGACTCTCCTGCTTTCCATTATCGCGGATTGCGGCGTCTCGCGTTGTTATCATCTCTTGCATGATGGCCGAAGGCAGAACCGAGCGCCTGATTCTACGCCCGCATGAGCTTGCCGACGCGGAGCAGATTCAGGCGCTCTTTCCTCAGTGGGAGATTGTGCGCTACCTGATGAACAAAGTGCCGTGGCCTTATCCGCCTGACGGCGCGCTTCAATATATCCGCGACGTTGCGATTCCGCAGACGCAGCGCGGAGAAGCCTGGCACTGGACGATCCGCCTGGCCACGGAGCCGCAACAGATCATCGGCGCCATCTCATTGACCAAAGGCGAAAACGACAACCGCGGCTTCTGGCTCGGTCCTCCGTGGCAAGGTCAGGGTCTGATGAGCGAGGCCTGCGTGTGGGTCAACGATTTCTGGTTCTCGACGCTCGGCTTCGAAGTGCTCCGCGTCTCAAAAGCTGTGGGCAACGCGACTTCGCGGCGAGTCTCGGAGAGACAGGGAATGCGGCTGGTCGGATATGGAGAGAAGGACTACGTTTCGGGACGGCTGCGGTCGGAGATCTGGGAGATTACAGCGGACGAGTGGCGGGCGTGGAAAGCTCGCGCTTCTCCAGCCTTGGATTCCGCGAAAGCCAAAAGCTCATCAGGATTTGGCAACTGAACTAGCCGCAGGCGGAAACACCCGCAGCCGGTCAACACGTCGATCCGTCGAGACGACAATCTCCATGCGCAGGCCGATGGGTTCGAGCATCACGACTTCGCCTGCAAGCGGAATGCGGCCTTCAATCTCGCTGACCAGGCCGCCCAGCGTGGTGGCTTCATAGGTGTCGCCCAATTCGACAGGCTCACCGATAAGATCCGGCAACCCGTCGACCGGAAAGTTGCCGGGGACAAGCCAGACGCCGTGAGGCTCGCGCTGCGGTTCCTCGATGGGAGTCTCGGTCTCGTGCTCGTCGCGGATGTTGCCGACAATCTGCTCCAGCAGATCTTCAATGGTGACCAGGCCGGAGACGCCGCCGTACTCGTCGATCACGATGCGCATGTGCTGCTTCTCGCGCTGCATCTCGCGCAACAGCTCGTAGCCGCGCTTGGTTTCAGGAACGAAAACCGCCGGCCTCTGGATGCTGGCGACAACGCGTATGCGCGCTTCCGCGTCCGTGATCTGCAGCAGATCATGGGCGAAGGCGATGCCGGTGATGTTGTCGATGGTGGCGGAAAACACCGGGACACGGGAGTAGTTGTGTTCGCGGAGCTGCTCAAGGAACTCTTCCAGCGTGATGGACCCGGAGACGGCAAACACGGAGGGGCGCGGGGTCATGATTTCGCGGACCAGCTTGTCGCCGAACTCGACGGCGGAACGGACCAGGTCCCGGTCGCTTTCCTCGAGGATTCCCTCTTCCTCCCCGGCTTCGAGCAGGGCCTCGACATCGACGGCGCTCTCTTCTTCTTCGCTCGCCGGCTCCTCGGCCAGGGACGCGACGGAAAAGAAGAAGCGCACGAAGACGGTGATGGGCGTCATGAGCCACAAGAGCATGCGGATGGCCCAGGCGAGCCGCACCACCCAGCGGCCACGCGTGCGGTTGAACAGCAGCGAGGGAAGAAGCTGGTTGCAGAAGACGATCACCAGCACCAGCGCAAGCACGGCCTGCGCGATCTCGGCGTAGGTCGGCGGGCCGGTGTGGGCCGTGCGGTCGAAGAGGATGGCGCCGATCTCAAGGGCGATAATGCCCAGGGCAAGTTGCTGGAGTGCCGCTGCGCAGAGGGCGGCATGCGCGCGGGTGAGGCCGAGCTGCGGCTCGATCAGCTCTTCCCACGCATCGAGGTTCTCCTGAACTTCGCGGGAGAGAATCTTGCCGAATTCCGAATAGACGCGGCTGATGTATGAGGCCAGGGTCTCGACCGCGGCCAGCAAAACCAGCACGACGATGACAAGCGGCGTCATCTGCGGCGCACCTTTGCTGCCGGCTTCGGCGTCGCCGATCTCTCGATGAGCCCCTGCGGCAGGCCGACTCGCGCACGCAGCAGACGCTCGCGGCGTGCCATCTCACCCGAGTCGGCTTCGTGATCGTGACCGGCGAGGTGGAGCAGGCCGTGAAGAATCAGAACCTTGATCTCAATTGAAAGAGAATGGCCCTGCTTCGCGGCCTGACGCCGAGCCGTCGGCACACTGATGGCCAGGTCGCCGGCAATCTTCTCCGGGCCGGGCGCTGCCGCATCCGCCGGGAACGAGAGCACGTCAGTGACCTTGTTCTTGCCGCGAAACCGGCGATTGAGGCTGCGGATCATTGCGTCGGAAGTAAGCAGCACGGAAACCTGCCCGCGGAGACGGACCGCCGCCTGGGCTTCTGTGAGGAAGCGGGCCAGGGTGCGGGCGCTGGGCAGGCGCTGGTCGACCGGCTTTGCCAGTGCGCTGCTCCGCTTCACCGCTTTTAATGGTGGCGTGGGGTCGGGGTCCAAATCTGGGTCGAGGAGAATCATCGTGCGCGGGGCCGCAACCATCGTGGCTCCGTTCTTCTTCGATGATACGCGAATTCCGTTGCGGCCACTCTGCGGCACTGCCGGCCGCCGGCGGCATTGCTTGCGGGTTTACGCCAGCTTCCGACCCAGCCGACGCGCCCGCTCGCGGTTCTTTGCCGACAGCTCATAATGCGGCTTCGAGCCGACCAGGCCGATCCACATACGTCCAACGATCTTGGCGCCAAACATTGCGGCCGTCGATTTGAGGGCTTTGGGCGCGCCAGTGGCCAGCGGAATGAAGATGCCCGGCGCCGCGGATGAGGCCACCAGCACAGCTTTCTTGCTCACCTTCCTGGTTCGCCCTTTGGGAGCAGCTTTCCCCCACGGCCAATAGGCATAGCCAACCAGCCGCTCCATGAACCTGCGAAAGATCGCGGTTACATTGAAGAGGTTGACCGGTGAGCCAATCACCAGCGCGTCTGCCGCCTCGATCTCCTTGAGCATTGATTCCAGGTCGTCATGCTGCACGCACTTGCCGCGCTCTTCGCCTGGTTTCTGCATGCACTCGCGGCAGTTGGTGCAGAATTCAATATGCTTGTCTGTCAAATAAAAGGTGGTTGTCTCCGCGCCCTTCTCGCGCGCGCCTTCCAGAACCGCCTCGACCGTACTATCGATGGTTCCGCCCTTGCGGTAGCTGCCTACAATGGCCACGACTTTGGTGATCACTTCAGGGCTCCAGACTCCTGCGTTGGTATATTACTTGAGTACCGTCAAGCCGTGCAGTGACCTGGGATCCTGTTATTCTTTTCAATGTGATTGAACGCTCGCGAAGCAGAAGATTATTGAGAATCCTGCCGGCAATGGCGCTGCTTTTGCCCCTGACTTTTATGGCCTGCCACAAGGGAGAACAGGCCGTGGAAGGCGTGGCTCAGACGGCGGTCAAGGCCGAACAGAAGGCCCAGGCGACGGCCACGGAACTCGACAACGAACGCGCTCAGCTTGCGCTGATTCCTCTGCCCACCAAGAGCATGTATGTCGATGTCCACGAGCCGGCTTCGTGGGCCAATCCGTTTATCTCGGTCGGCGCCGACATGATCACTCTGCGCATCACATTTGCCGACGCCAACCCCAGCACCGTGGGAGAAGGCACCATGCTCCGCCCCGCCGCGGCCCGCCGCCAGGAGACCCTGTTACGTCCCGCCGATCTGGCCACGGGCGTAACCTCGATCCCTGCATCGGCATGGCGCTACGGCCGCGTGATCGCCGTCGCTGAGGGAGCCGCAGCAGCCAAGGACCGGCCAAAGGTCCGTCGCAATGTCGAAGCTGCCATCCAGCAGCTTAACGACCTGGGCATTGTGGTGCAGGAGTGGCCGGGGCGGTAGGGCCAACCTGTTTTTCCAGTCACTCAATTCGAAACGGATTCGCCGGAGGAAAGCATCAGGATGAATCGATGGAACCTTGGGTGGATGGGACGTGCCCCTGTGTCGGCGGCGCTCGTTTAACTCATCGCGCCCGTCTCGGTGACTCCGCAACCAGATCACCAGATGCAGACCTGGTTGCGGCTTCCACCCTTGGCCGGGGCCTCCGGAATGGGCCTGCGTTTGCTTTACGATCAGTACCCGGCGCATGACGATCATCAAAACTTCGACTTCTTATTTCGCCTGCGCCAGGCCCGCAACAACTGCAGCAAATTTTTCGAGTATCTGGTTCCAGCCCTCTACCTGACCGCTACTTTTCGCGTTCTCCATGGTTTCATTTCCAATGAAAGTGAGTTTCGTCTGGCCGTTTCCAAGATCCTCAAAAGTAACCACGTCGTACGCATCGTCGATGGCCTCATGTTCTATTCCATAGTGCGCGGGCTCAACCTTGTTTCCATCCGGGTCGGAAAAGTACATGGAGGAAACGATCTTCTCGTGCGGAACAATCTCGTGGTATTCGCCGCCATTCCAGAACTCCTGCCCATCCGGCGTTCTCATGCAGCAGAGAAATTTCCCTCCCACGCGAAAATCCATCTTGCAAAAAGGCGCGGTAAAACCCTTCGGCCCCCACCACTGCATCACATATTCCGGGTCTGTCCACGCCTTCCAAACCAATTCGCGTGGGGCATCAAAAACTCTTGTGACAACCATCCGCTCCATTTCGTTAACCGTGTTTTTTGTCATCTCTGACCTCCGTTTTTTTCATTTGATTCACAACCACATCCAGCTTGTCGAAACTCTCTTCCCAGAATCGGCGATAATAGAACGCCCAGTCGCTGACTGTCTTTATCGCCTCTGGCCTGAGCGTGCACACACTCTCTCGTCCACGCTTCGTCTTGATCACAATGCGGGCCCGCACCAGGTAGGCAATATGTTTTGAAATCATCTGCTGCGAGAGTGCAAACGGTTCTGTCAATCCATGCACCGAGGCAGGCCCATGGGAGAGTCGTTCGATCATCGCCCGCCGGGTTGGATCAGATAAAGCCGCAAATGTTGTACCTAATCTATCCACAACCATATGGTAGTGGATTTTCTGCCAATGTCAAGTGCGAATTTTGCGATTCCTGGTTTCTGTTCCCTGATCTCTGAGCCCTGACTCCGGTTCTGATTTGTTCTTCCCCCTGAGCGGCGTCATCGCACCTGCGTGCGTGGTTTAAGGAAATAGGCTTCCTCATGCATTAACACATTAACCTGACGATTAGAGTGCGCACCGCAACCTGGGCAGGAGCGCGAGCCGGCAGGGTCGAGGCGCTGGCATCAAGGGCCGGGGGAATGCGGATTGCCTCTGGAGCGTGTTCTGGATGTGTCACCGCCAATCCGGAAAGAACCCAAAAATGGAGCAAAGGCCGAACTGGCGAGGATACATCCAGAACCCGCTCGAGCTTTTTGTTGCGTTCCCCCGGAGGAATCGGATATGGGTGTAGGGGCGACCTGTTTTTCCAGTCACTGCATGCGAAACGGATTCGCCGGAGGAAAGCATGAGGATGAATCGATGGAACCTTGGGTGGATGTGGCGTGCACTTGGGTTGGCAGCGCTCGTTTGGCTCTGCTTTGGCGTTGCGGCGCGCGCGCAGGATGACGGAAGTACCGAGGTCGTTCCAGGGATGGAGGATTCGTGCATTGAGAATTTTGGCTACGTGGCGTGTGACGCGACCGGCATGCCAAAGCCTCCGGGCGGGCAGCAGCTGATCGTGGTCCACTTTGCGGCGGTGGCAATATCGCCGACCACCATGACCGCAGGTGCATCGCACGGACAAAACTCACAAAGCAGCGCGGAGCAGACGGCCCTGCAAAACTGCCGCAGGAATGGAGCGACAGATTGCCAGGTGCTGACGTTTGGCGAGAACTATTGCATTGGTCTGGCAGAGAGCTACGCGGACAAAGCCTATGGGTTCTATGTGGGAAGCAGCCGCGATGAGTCTGCGGCTGGTGCGCTTGCGCGATGCCAGTCTGGACACGGAACGAACTGCGTGACTGTCACCTCGCCCTGCGCCTCCGACGACGTTCGCTGGTCGTCGCCGCTGCCATTGCCGCCGGGAGGGTCAACATCATCGGTCGATCCGAATATGGTGGGGACGTGGGAGCTCCTCATCAATCCGGGGCGCTGGATTTGGCGCGTGGCGCCCAACGGCACTTACGAGTTTCATAGCGAGGCGATGGACAATACTCCGTCGAATGCCGGGACGTTTTCGGCGAGCAACGGGCACTACACCTTGCATGCGATCACCGTCAGCTGGGACGACGCGGGCACCTACATTGTGCAATCGCCGGGAGTCGTCGTCGCGACAGGCAAGCTGGGAACGGGGACATGGAGAAGGATAGGCGGGGCAAGCAACAATTTGACCAAGGCGCCTCCGCCGGGGAAACCGAGCGGTCCGCCCATCACAATCAGGAAATAGAAAAGCCCGCGGAATAAGGAGAACCAGGTACCAGAGAATCGGAACTACACCCGTCAGATTCGGTTCCGGATGTATGCCCGGCAATCAGTACAGAATTCCCCGGTGTGTTTGCGATTCGGCCGTGAGACAACTGCAGATGCTTCGACTCCGGCCGCTGCGGTCACCTGCGCTCAGCATGACACGGCTTTCTTGTGTTCAAAGAACATAGGTAGCGGCTCAAGAAGAATCCAAATACTTCAATACAAGCTTCGGCCTGCGAAACGCGCTACTATTTTCCCGTGAGCACTTCATCATTTTCCATCCTTTCAAATCAACCGCCGCTGGACCACGAAGGCTTCTCCGCCCACGCGGAGCTTGAGGCGCTGCTCAAGAAGAACATCCGTGGCGAAGTGCGCTTCGACCTGAGCTCCCGCGCGCTCTATGCGGCCGATGCCTCGAATTACCGGCAATTGCCGGTCGGCGTTGTCTTTCCGCGCGACGCAGCAGACGTTGAGGCCGCACTGGCCGCCTGCTGGTCGGTTGGCGCGGCGGTTCTTCCGCGCGGTGCGGGAACCAGCCTGGCCGGCCAGTGCGCCAATGTGGCTGTGGTCTTCGACTATTCGCGCTTCATGAACGGCCTTATCCTCATCGATCCCTCCGCAAAACTGGCGACGGTCGAACCGGGTATTGTCCTCGACCGGCTGCGCGACGCCGCCGAACTCCACCAACTGACCTATGCGCCCGATCCCGCCACCCACTCCCGCTGCACGCTCGGCGGCATGATCGGCAACAACAGTTGCGGCGTCCACGGCCTTATGGGCGGCAAGGTAGTGGACAATGTCGAATCGCTCGACATCATCCTCTACGACGGGACCCGGATGACCGTGGGCGCAACGACGCCGGAGGAACTCGACGCCAGGATCAGGCGTGGCGGGCGCGTGGGCGAAATTTACTCCGGCCTGGCCCGCATCCGCGACAAATACGGCGACCTGGTTCGCGAGAAATTCCCGCGCATCCCCCGCCGCGTCTCCGGCTACAACCTCGACGAACTGCTTCCTGAAAACAAATTCAACGTGGCGCGCGCGCTGGTGGGCTCCGAGGGAACCTGCGCCAACATCGTCTCCGCCACGTTGAATCTCACCGCCAGCCCGCCCTTCCGCGTATTGACTGTTTTGGGATTTGACGACCCGTTCCTTGCCGCCGACGCCGTGCCGCTTGCCCTGGAACATCGCCCGATCGGCCTGGAAGGCTTTGACCAATTGCTGGTCGACTTCATGAGGCGCAAGGGCCTGGCGCTGCGCGATCTTTCGCAACTGCCGGAAGGTGTGAGCTTCCTGCTGGTGGAAGTGGGCGGATGGACAGCCGAAGATGCCCGCGAGCAGGCGGAAAACCTGGTGGGCGCAACCATGGTGTGGCCCACGCGGCCGATCGCGCGCATCTGCACGCCTCAAGAGGCGGTGAGCATCTGGAAGGTGCGCGACTCGGCTCTCGCCGCCAATGTCTTCGTCCCCGGCGAGCCCGATCGGCACGAGGGATGGGAAGACGCGGCGGTGCCGCCGGAACGGCTGGGCGACTATCTGCGCGCCATTACGAAACTGATGGCGGAGTACGGTTTTCGCAGCCCGCTTTACGGCCACTATGGACAGGGATGCGTACACACGCGCATCAACTTCGACTTCCGCTCCGTGGAGGGGCTGCGAGTATTCCGTGAGTTCATCACCCGCGCCGCCGACGTGGTGCTCGGCTTCGGTGGGTCGCTCTCAGGCGAGCACGGCGACGGCCAGTCGCGCGCGGCGCTATTGCCCAGGATGTTCGGCACTGAACTGATGGAGGCCTTCCGCGAGTTCAAGGTTCTGTTCGACCCCGACAACCGCATGAATCCCGGCAAGCTTATCGACGCCGTCAGGGTCTACGACCCGGTTGAGAATCTTCGCTACGAAATTGAAACACCCTTGGCGCATGGGGGAACGGATACCCGCAAGCTGGAAACTCACTTCGCGTTTGCTGCGGACGGTGGCTCGTTTGCGCGCGCCACGGAACGCTGCGTTGGTGTGGGCGCATGCCGCAACACTACCGGCGGCGTCATGTGCCCCAGCTATCGCGCCACGGGCGACGAGCAGCACTCCACCCGCGGCCGCGCGCGGCTGCTCTGGGAGATGCTTTCCGGAGCTTTGCGCATGGAAGGCTTTCAGAGTGAAGCCGTGCACCAGGCTCTCGATCTGTGCCTGAGTTGCAAGGCCTGCAAATCCGAGTGCCCCGTGCAGGTGGACGTAGCCGCATGGAAGTCAGAATTCCTGGCGCAGCATTACAAGGGCAGACTGCATCCGCTGCACCACTACATCTTCGGCTTCGCGGACAAGCTCGCGCGCTGGGGCTCCTTCACCCCGGCTTTGACCAACGCACTCCTCACCGGTCCCCTCACCAGTCCACTCATCAAACATATTGTCGGAGTCGCCCAACAACGCAAGCTTCCGCGGCTCGCTCCACGGAGTTACCAGCAGACAAGGCACGCAGCCAACGAAACCGCAAACGTTCCCCGCTCTCGAAACGAATCTCCGGGACCCGAAAGCGAGTCTGCCCAGCCGCGGGTGGCGCGGGTGGTGCTGTGGCCCGACACGTGGAACAACTACTATCATCCGCAAACCCTTGCCGCCGCGGAAACGGTGCTTGCCGATGCCGGCTTCGAGGTCGAGGTCCCCAGGGGCCACATCTGCTGCGGCAGGCCGCTCTACGACTTCGGCTTGCTGACAGCCGCGCGCTCCTACCTCGCGAAAGTGCTCGAGCGGATGGCTCCGCAGATTGAAGCGGGGCTGCCGTTCATCTTTCTGGAACCGAGCTGCGCCAGCGTCTTCAAAGATGAATTGCTGGAGCTTTTCCCGGATGACGCTCGCGCCAAGCGAATGAACGGCCAGGTCTGGCTGCTCGCGGACTGGCTCGCTGTGGAAGCTCCCGACTGGGCCTCAAGCCGCCTCAAGGGCGCGCAGATCCTGCTTCACGGGCATTGCCACCACAAGGCCATCTTCGGCGGCCCGCGAAGCGAAATCGATCTTCTGCGCAAGGCAGGTGCGACGGTGGAGGCCATCCAGGCCGGCTGCTGCGGCATGGCCGGGCCTTTCGGATTTGAGGCTGGCAAGTTCGAAGTGTCAAAGGCGATTGCCAGCGACGGACTGCTTCCCGCCGTCAACTCCGCCGACTCCATGACTCTGATCCTTGCCGACGGCTTCAGTTGCCGCGAGCAGATTGCCCAGCTCACTGACCGCGAAGCGATGCACTTCGCCGAGGTTCTTGCCCATACCTGTGGCTGCGGCGGATGAGCCCTTATTCTGCTGCAATTGATTGAGGCCAGAGGGATGAACTACCTTTGCAGGTCGCGCCGCGAGGCAAGCAAGGAACATCAATTGGCAATACCGAAGCTGCCGATGTGTAAAAATTGCAGTCATGCGGGTGCGATTTGCTGTATTGTGTTGAACAGGTGCAGGTTACCATCTTGCAAACAAGTCTTTGCAACTGGAAGGGTTCAACTTGCGTCCAATGCGGTGGGTGTTCTGTGCGAAGATTAGTTTTCGCTTGGAGCGTGTGTTGACGATTGCAGCCTGTTACCAAACTGGAACATGCAATTGCTGCTCACCCAACAGTTTTGCTACGCTCAGGCATTCTTCAAGATGAGCGAAAGGAGAGTTTTCGTCATGGCAGAAGAGACAAAATCATACGGATTGGCATGGTTCCTCGCTGGATTGGGCGTGGGCGCTCTGGTGGGCATCCTGTACGCCCCCAAGAGCGGTCGTGAAACGCGGGAAGACCTGGTAAGCGGCGCCAAGGAAGGCACCGAGTATCTGCGCGCCCGCACGCGGCAGGCCGCGGACGAGGTCAGCGCCCTGGTCGACAAGAGCAAGGAACAGGTCACCGAGTACGTGGAACGTGGCCGCGAGGCAGTGGATCGTGGCCGGGCGCAGTGGGAGGAGTTTGTCGAGCGGGGCAAGAATCTCGTCTCCGAACAGACCGGAAGGGTCTCCTCGGCCGTCGAAGCGGGGCGCCAGGCCTATCACTCGACGAGCGGAGTCCCCGACGCCAGGGAGTATTGAAGCGCGAGCGACACGACGGCCGGGAGTATTGACCGGGCGGCCAATTCCTGTCCGCCCCAATCCGCTCATGGAAGGGCGGGCGTCAACATTCTTTTACCATCCCGGCCGGGACGGTACGACCGACCGGCTCCGCTCTTGAATTGGCCCGTCCTCGGCGGAGAGTTCATCGTACCGAATTGGGGAGCATGGCCCGCAAAAGGGTGAATGCCCCGGACGCCATCGGCTAAACCGGTTCGAAGGGCGTGAGATAGCTATTATGCAAAAACTAGACAGTCAGACCGTCCAGCTCTTCATCGTTGCCGCAGTCGCAGTGACCATGCTGCTGCAAGCCATTGCGCTGCTGGCCATCTTCAGCGCCTTGCGCAAAGCCGCACAGGCCATGCGCCAGGACATCGAGGAGATGCGCGCCTCCGTTGTACCGGTTATCGACAGCGTCCGCGAACTGCTGAACAAAACAGGTCCTAAAATTGAGGCCACGGCCGCGGACCTGGCAGCTGTGTCTCACAACCTGCGCAGGCAAACCGCGGACATTCAGACCGCGGCGAACGGGATCATCGAGCGGGTCCAAAGCCAGAGCATGCGGATGGACTCCATGCTTACAAGCATCTTCGATGCCCTGGATCGCGCCACCGGATTCATGTCCGACGCCGTCTCCAAACCCATGCGCCAGGTTGCCGGCCTCCTCGCCTCAGCCAAGGCGGTCGTCGAATCCCTTCGCGGCGACGCTCCGGGCACGCACGTTCCCGGCGATCCGGTTCGCGGCGACAAAGATATGTTCGTGTAAGGCCTATCAGGGTCTGATCGCAATAATTGGGACGATCGGACTTTCCCGTCCCCACTGGCTTTGCCAACCAACCATGCGATGCAACTGTGCCCCATCCATCGGACGTCTTTGTTTTTGTCCGATGGGTCGGAGTCCGTCGAACTTCGTGACGGCGTCGTTTTTCTGTTGAACTTCCAACTTTGTTTCTTGTTAAACGATCCAGCCTCCGCCCACGACTTCATCCCCGTCATAGAAGACAGCCGACTGCCCCGGCGTGACCGCGCGCTGCGGCTCGTC
>Ga0209698_10004699_pt1 | contig 14899 bp, 16 predicted proteins | sample LitLauG_LLR_2012_FD_187203 | JGI IMG/M metagenome (GOLD analysis project Ga0209698, IMG submission 187203) | Freshwater sediment microbial communities from Pennsylvania, USA - Little Laurel Run_MetaG_LLR_2012 (SPAdes) (version 2) | ecosystem: Environmental > Aquatic > Freshwater > Creek >...
TTGCGCTCGATGGCTTTTACGATGGCGTGGCCGTGCGCCGGCCCGGGCAGGAGCGTCCGCAGGATCAGCAGGTCGAGCGTCCCCTGGAGCAGCTCGATGCGCTCGTCTTTAATAGACATTCTCGATAGAGCGTACGCGCCTTCAGGTAGAATGTCAAGGGGAGGAAGAACGATCGACAGGCTCGCGCCGCACGACCTCAAGCGGACATGTGCCCGGCTCTGCCATTCCGCAGGTGGCGAGTTGGAGCAGATTCAATTTCTGCTCGGGCACGTCTCGATTCAGACGACCGAGCGGTACCTCGGCTGCAAGCAGCGCATTCGGGCCGCCGTCAATGATCGTCTCGGCATTGAGCTGGGGAACTGAACACGAGCACCGCGTCCGAGTGGCCGACTGTCCGCTCGGAGTGTTGCCGTTTGTTCTCCGACCTCTTTTGATCAGAACTATCTTGACTGCTCCGACAAGAAAACGCCGAAAACTGACCGCCCAGCCCTACTGAATCTTGAAAACGCCGCCCGGAGTACCGGCGTCTCTACCCACTTGAAGACGACCTCGGTCCTCCGCTTACATAAACTCGCAACGATCCATTGTTCCAGTCTTGCTCGCTCATTGGGCGCGCTCCAAACTTCTGGAATGGCGCAGGGCGTCCGCTCGTCGAGCCGGCGGCGGCCATTTTCAGTGCGTGTGCGGCACCAACGGCTCGACCAAACGAATTAGCTCGGGCAGATCGGAAATGACCATCTTCCAAACCTCCTCGAGATCCACGCCCTCATAGAAGTGGATGAGTTTGTCGCGGGTCCCGGCGACGAGCTTCCAGGGCACTTCGGGGTGCGCCGCCCGGAATTGCGGTGATATTCTTTTTGACCGCCTCCCCAATGATCAGAAGCTGGTGGAGGGTCGCCGATTGGGTCTTCGCATCTTCGAGGAACTCCGCTTTCTCCGCCGGTCCTTTGAACTCGATTGCCAGGCGCGCGGCCTTGAGGATATCGAGCAGATGCGCGTCATCGCGACGCAAAGTATGGCTCCGCGCTCTCCCAGATAGCCTGTCGTCGGATCCAGTTCGAACTCCGCTCGATCGCGCGTTGCGAGACGAGATCCACCTTGCGCCCGACGATGCCGGCGAGTTCTTCCTCCATCGCGACGTGATCCAGCAGGCTCCAGTCGGCGTCGGGAGCGAACCTTACCAGCAGGTCCAGGTCGCTGTCCGGGGAAATCTTCGCGCAGCGCAGATCCGAAGACGCTCGCTCATTGGGCGCTCGACGCTTCTGGGATGGCGCAGGTGAAAGTCAAGGCGTCCTGGTGCACTCCAGAGACGCCGTAAACGCTAACCTTGCCATTTGTTTGCTCGCGAGCAAGCAGATGCAATAAATATCCAAAATACAACCAAAGTTAGGGAGGTTTTCGATGGGCGGTTGAGCGATTATTTATACTAGCGCGGCCGCGGAGGCCAAGAGGAAAATCCCGGGCTTCAGCATGGCTGCAGACAGCAATTAGGAGGATGCATCGATGCGAACCGAGACGACCGCACTTCTGTTTTGCATGCTTTTCACCGCTACCGCTTTCGGCCAGGTAAGTCCCAGCGCGTTTGCGAATTTTGAGGGAGCGCTAACCAATCCCGTGCGGGTTTCCGCCGATGGCACGCTGCTCTTTGCCGTGGATACACCCGACGCCCGATTGTCGGTCTTTTCCCTTGCGAATCCCGCAAGCCCGACGCTTACCGCGGAGATTCCGGTCGGCATCGAACCCGTGTCGGTAAACCCGCGTACCAACAACGAAGTATGGGTGGTCAACCAGGAATCCGATTCCATCAGCGTGGTCAACGTAGCGTTGAAGATCGTGACCGACACGATATACGTGAAAGATGAGCCGGCAGACGTAGTGTTTGCCGGAAGTTACGCGTTTGTCAGCGAGGCGCGGAACAACCAGATTCAGGTGTTCAATGCGTCCACTCACGCGCTGGTGACGACGATTCCCCTTTTTGGGAGTAATCCGCGAGCCATGGCGGTAAGCAAGGATGGCACCAAGGTGTATGCAGCGTTCGCGTTATCGGGAAATCACTCCACGATCATCCCGACTGGGATCGCGCCGCCGCCGCCACCGCCCACCAATCCGGCCTTACCGCCGGCCCCGAACCAGGGAATTATCGTGGATGCGAGCGACCCGTCCTGGTATCCCTCGGTAATTAAATTCACGATGCCGGACAACGACGTAGTCGAGATCAATGCTGCGACGTTCGCCATCAACCGGTATTTTTCGCATGTGGGAACCATCAATCTGGGCCTGGCGATTAACCCGGTGACCAATGACATCTGGGTAGCCAACACGGACGCGTTGAATCTGGTGCGCTTTGAGCCGAACCTCGACGGTCACTATGTGAATAACCGAATGAGTAAGATTTCGTTCAGCACCGGAGCGGTTACGGCTTACGACTTGAACCCGGGCGTGAACTACCAGATTCTGCCCAACCCGGCAGCGCTGTCGACGGCCATTGCGCAGCCCGCGGGAACGGTATTCGATCCGAGCGGCAATTTCCTGTGGGTGGCGGCATTCGGCACGGACCGGGTCGCCAAGGTGAGCGCGAGCACCGGTGCGGTGATGAGCTTCATCGAAATTGGAAACGCCACCGGCTCCACCGCGGATCCGGCGAACAAGCGGGGACCGCGCGGCCTGGCGTTGAACGCGGCGGCCGGCAAGCTGTATGTTCTGAACCGCATTTCCAATACGCTCAGCACGATTGATACGTCCTCGAACGTGCTGCTCAAAGAGCAAATGGTAGGAAGCTATGATCCCACCCCCACGGTGATCAAAAGCGGACGGGGCTTCCTGTACGATGCCAAACTTTCCGGCAACGGTTCGGCCTCCTGCGCCGGCTGCCACGTGGACGCCGAAATGGATCTGCTGGCGTGGGATCTGGGCAACCCCAATGGCAACATGACCACGGTGACACAAGGCAAGCAGACGTTCACATTTCACCCGATGAAGGGGCCCATGGTGACGCAGACCCTGCGCGGCCTCAACGGTCTGGCTCCCTACCACTGGAGAGGAGACAAGGCGAATTTTGCAGCCTTCAACCCCGCGTTTCAGAGCCTGATGGGGGGATCCCAGTTGTCCAGTTCGGACATGACGGCCTTCACCAACTTCATCAACACCGTTCTGTACATGCCCAACCCCAACCAGAACCTGGACCGCACACTGCCTGTCAGCTTTGGGCCCGGTAATCCGCAATCCGGCCTGACGACTTTCCTGCAGTCTCCCACGACCGGGCCTTTGACGTGCAACACGTGCCACACCGCGAACCCTGGTCCGGGAAGCAATCTGCGGATCAACGCGCTGCAGATCCGGAATGAGTCTCAGCCGTTCAAGGTGACCCAATTGCGGGATATCTACCAGAAGACCAGCTACAATAACCAGGGTCCGCAGAGCATCGGCGGCTTCGGCCTAGAGCACGAAGGCGTTGACTCGAACCTGACACAGTTCCTCACTAACCCCGCTTTTACCGTGACTCCGCAACAGGCGGCGAACATGGGGGCCTATCTTCTATGCTTCGATACAGGTACGGCTCCGGCGGTGGGTTACACGACCACGCTGAGCCCGGCGACCATCGGATCGTCGGGCAGAAACGCCGATTGGGCCACCCTGCAGAGCCAGGCGCTGGCCGGCAACATCGACCTGATCGGGAAGGGGACCATCAACGGGGTGTTGCACGGTCTGCTGTACCAGCCGGCCACTTTTAACTACAAAACCGACACGACGGGGTTGGGACCATTTAAGCAGTCTCAATTAGAGACCCTCATCCAGAACGGCGACACGATTTCGTTCATGGGAGTGTATCCCGGCACGGGCTACCGTATGGGGATCGACCGGGAGAACGACGGATGCCTGGACGGCGATCCGTGCAACGCAGCGCGGGCCGCCCTCAGTAAACCCACAAACCAACTCGCGGGCCGTGCTACGAAACCCGCCACCCGGCAAGCCAGCAAAGTAACGCTGTTGGGTTTACGCAGCAAGACCAGTGGCGAGGGATCGCTGGCGTTTCTGAAGTAATCGAAGACTCGCACCGCCGGCCCTGCCTGGGGATTGGGCGGTCCCTGCGGCTGCGGATGCAGGAAAGCGCGGATGGCCGCGAGCTTTGGCAGGCCAACACCGCCCAGGGTATAATGGCCATACGCTCCACGTGGAGGTGTACCGCCATGGCTCCGCATGTCCCGGTCTTTACGGTCCATGAAACTCACGGACGTGTTCTCAGGCCCGGAAACCGCCTGGTCGCGCATAGCCCGGATATCGGTTGGCGCTCTCTCTACGCAGCCATCATGGAGGAAGCTCCGTTTCAGGCGACCGAGCGGGCCATCCACCACCCGTCCTTGATTTACCACTTGACCCGGCCCACCGAGGTGATGCGGAAGATCGCGGGGGCTACGGTCGAGAAGGCGCTGATCGGGCCGCGCCGCATCTGTTTGACCCCGGGCAATGCCATCGCGCAGTGGCAGCACAACGGGCACCCGGAGATACTGCAGGTGTACCTGCGCCAATCGGTTTTCGACACCGCCATCCAGGAAATGTACGGTTGTGACCCGGCAGCGGCGGAACTGGCGCCGCGCTTTGCCATGATGGACCCGCTGTTGGAGCAACTCGCCATCGCCATTACCACGTCGTTGCGGGATGGCACCGCCGAAGACGGGCTCTATATCGACACGCTGGCACAGATGATGGCGGTGCACCTGGCGCGCCATCACTCGTCGCGTTCCAAGCCCTCGCGCGTGCCTACGCAGCAGAGAATCTCCGGCTGGAGGATGCGGCGGTTAATCGAGTTTATCGAAGAAAACCTGGAGGGCAATCTCAGCCTGGAGGCCATGGCCGCCGTGGTGGAAGTAAGCCCGCTGTACCTGGCGCGTGCCTTCAAGTCGGCAGTGGGGCAATCGCCCCATCAGTACGTGCTGCAGCGCCGTCTGGAGCGCGCCAAGGAGCTGCTGCGCGGCACCGATCGGCCCATTGTCGACGTCGCCCTTTCGGCGGGATTCTCGTCGCAAAGCCATCTCTCCAACTGGTTTCTGCGCCAGGTGGGGGTGTCCCCCGCGGCGTACCGGCGCCAGGGCGGGCGGTAAGCGAGTCAAGATTCTGTTCATGAAAGCGGGATTTTTGTAAGCCGCGTGGTGACAAGGTCCCATAAAATTAGGTCGGTCAGGAGGGGGAAATGAATCAACTCACGGTCTCTTTGTTTCTGCTGGCGACGGTAGCCAGCGGACCAGTGCTCGCACAGATCGATCCATCCGGGGAATGGGCTCCCCGGTTTCACGAGGATCAGCCCGAGCGCATACCCGGCCCGGAGATCGGCGACTACCTGGGGCTTCCCATCAATGATGCGGCGCGCTTGCGAGGCGACAGTTGGGACGCTTCCCTGCTGACGCTCCCGGAACATCAATGCAAGCCGCATCCGGCCGACTACGGCCCCCGCGGACCCGCCAACTTGCGCATCTGGAAGGAAGTCGACACCGCCACCCAGAAGCTGGTTGCCTATCATACCCATATCTCGTGGCAGGCGCCCGAGCGCACCATCTACATGGACGGACGCCCCCACCCGCCCGAGTATGCGGCCCACACCTGGCAAGGCTTCTCCACCGGGAAGTGGGAGGGCGACATGCTGACGGTCACCACCACCCACCTGAAGATCGGGTGGATCCGGCGCAACGGCATTCCCCGCAGCGACAAAGCCACTCTCACGGAACACTGGATCCGGCACGGCGAGTATCTGACGCTGGTCAGCATCATCAACGACCCCGCCTATTTGACGGAGCCTTTCATCCGCACCACCAACTGGGTGGCCGATCCGCGGCAGAACATCGCTCCCTATCCCTGTGAAGCGGTGACGGAAATCGTACGGCCGCTCGGCGTGGTACCGGCCCACTTGCCAGGCACGAATACTTTTCTGGCCGAGTTTCCCGCCAAATATGGACTTCCCGCGGAGGCTGCCCGAGGCGGCGCGGAAACCATGTATCCGGAATATCAAAAGACAATCGCCGCGGGAAAGAAATAATGAGACAGATTCTCTTGCTCACGCTCGCGGGTTTCGCCGCCTACGCGCAGCAAAACCAAAGCCCCGCAAACGCGGAAATCCAAGTCCTGCACGTGCAGGGGCAAGTCTACATGCTGGTGGGCGATGGCGGCAATATCACCGTCCAGGTGGGTAAGGACGGCGTTCTGCTGGTGGATACCGGACTGGCGGCGATGAGCGATAAGCTGCTGGCGGAGGTCAAGAAGCTCTCCGACCAGCCCATCCGGTACATCATCAACACGCATGTGCACGCGGACCACACGGGCGGCAACGAGAAACTCGCCAAGGCCGGCATAACCATCGCGGGCGGAAATGTTTCCGGGAATATTTCCGACGCGGGCGAGGGCGCCGCCGTGCTCGCGCATCAGAAGGTGCTCGACCGGCTGAGCGCTCCCGACGCCAAGACGCCGTTTGGAGCGTTGCCCACCGACACCTACATTACCGACGAAAAGCCCATGTACTTCAATGGGGAGGGCATTCAAATCATTCACCAGCCCGCGGCGCACACGGACGGCGACAGCTTCGTCTTTTTTCGTAAATCCGACGTGGTGAGCGCCGGCGACATCTTCGTGCCCACCAGCTATCCCATCATCGACCTGCAGCGAGGCGGCAGCATTTCAGGGATCATCGACGGGCTGAACCGCCTGATCGCAATGACCATTCCAGCCGAAAAACAGGAAGCCGGCACGTACGTGATTCCCGGGCACGGACGTCTTTGCGACCAGGCCGACGTGGTCGAGTACCGCGACATGGCCACCATCATCCGCGAACGCGTTCAGGACATGATCAAAAAGGGAATGACGCTGGAGCAGGTGAAGGCAGCCAAACCTACTCGGGATTACGATCCCGAGTACGGAGCCACCTCCGGATTTTGGACCACCGACATGTTCGTCGAAGCCGTGTACAAGAGCCTCAGCGCCAAGAAGTAGGGTCTTTTCGAAGTTTCCAGCGGCGCTCGGCATAGAATACAATGATGGAATCCAACCAGAACGGCAAGCGAGCAATTTAGGGGAGAGAAATTGATGAAGCTTTCATCGAAACGGTTGATCTTTTGTGGTGGGGCTGCCTTGATCACCATCACAATCGCCATGAGCGGGAATCCGTCACGGCGTTCAGTCGCTTTCGCGCAGGCGCAGACAGGGGCACGGCCGCAGATGTCCGAGGCGGCGTTCAAAAATATCCAGGTGCTGAAAGGGATTCCGGTCGACGAGTTTATGGGGACGATGGGCCTGTTCTCGGCCGCCCTGAGCGTGTGCTGCGGCGACTGTCATACGGGCGCCGGTACCGACCACCCGCAATGGGACGCCGACCCTCCCCGGAAGATCACCGCGCGCCGCATGGTGCAGATGGTGAACGCGATCAACCGCGACAACTTCAAGGGGGTCCAGGTGGTGACGTGCTGGACCTGTCATCGCGGCGCTCAAAACCCCTCGACCACGCCCCCCATCGACTCCATCTACAGCACGCCCGTCTTCGCACCGCCGGACATTTTGCCGGCCGCTCCCCCCGCCACCTCCGGCACCCCTCCCGCCGATCAGATTCTGGACAAATATATCCAGGCCCTCGGCGGAGCCGGCAACTTATCCAAACTCACCAGCTACACCGCCAAGGGGACCAGCCAATTGTTCGGAGAGACCAAGGCCGATCCGGTGGAGATCTATGCGAAAGGACCGAATCAGCTTGCTACGCTCGTACACCAGCGGGAAGGCGATCTGGCCCGGACCTTCGATGGCCGCGACGCGTGGGTCATGCTGCCTTTAACCGTTGTCGGCGAGTATCCGCTGACCGCGAGCGCGCGGGAAGGCGGTAAACTGGACGCGGAAATGGCCTTTCCCGGCAACATTAAGACGTTCTTCAATAACTGGAAGGTCAGCTATCCAACAACGCTTGACGGTAAGGACGTCTACGTCGTTCAGGGCACCGGCGCCGGCCTGGTCGCCACGTTTTACTTCGACAAGCAGACGGGCCTGCTGACGCGGTTCGTCCGGTATGCCGGCTCGGCGATGGGCCGTGTTCCGACACAAATCGACTACTCGGATTATCGCCGGGTCGCCGGCGTCATGATGCCCTTCAAATATACCTTCGGCTGGGTGAGCGGCCGGGAGGAGTACGCGATCACCGAAGTGCAGCCGAACGTCCCGGTGGATGCCGCGAAGTTCGCCAAGCCGGTGCAGCGGGCACGGTAAGCCCACGCGGTCAGAAATTCGATACGGTTTCGCATTTCTTCCGCGGAAACACTGCCGATCAGCCGCATGAGCCGCCGAAGTTCTTCGCCGGCTGGATAACGCTGCTGTGGCGCGACGATGATCCCGGCGTGAAGACGATCCTGCGCAATCCAAGTTCTATTTCTTCAGCCACGGATAGCGGGCGATGTCCTTGCCGGCATAGTCGGGATCCAGATAAATGAAACAGCGCTGGATCAGCCAGTCGCGGATCTCAAAGACGTCGCACCACCGGCCCGCGGCCCACTCCGGGCTGCCGGCGCGCCACGGGCCGTCGGCATGTTCGCCATGGCTGGTGCCTTCGCATACCAGGAGGTCGGAGCCGGAAAAGATCCAGTTGAAGTGGGAGTAATGGTGCGTGATGGATCGGATCGTCGCGCCCACCTCGCCGAAGAGCTTGCCGATCTGCTCCTTCCCGGTCGCCAGGCCCCACTTCGGGAAATAGACCTGGGCGTCGCTGGCGAACAGGTCCAGGATCGAACCGCCGGACGAGGTCACGCCGCCATTATCGAAGGCTTTCAAATATTCCAGCGCCACCGACTTGCGCTGCTCGTCGGTCATCGTCATCCTGGTAAGTGCCATGGCGTCTCCTATCCTATCTCCACTCGGACCAATCGGAATCTGGACGCGGCAGCTCGAAGATCAACCCGCGGCCAAAGCGCAAGAGACCGCTGCCGAACTGGAAGCGCTCGGGTACGGGGCCCTTTGGTTCGGCGAGGCCGTTGGCAGGGAGGCGCTCACCAATGCCGGTCTCCTGCTGGCCGCAACCAGGCGAATCGTCATCGCTACCGGGATCGCGAACATTTATGCCCGCGACCCGGTGACGATGGCAGCCGGACAGAAGACCCTGGCGGAAGCCTACCCCGGCCGATTTGTCCTCGGGCTGGGCGTGAGCCACGTCCCGCTAGTCGAGCAGTTGCGGGGACATCGTTATGAGAAGCCTCTGGCGACGATGGACGCGTATCTGGATGCCATGGATCAGGCTCCGTACCGCTCGGTGCCGCCTCCATCCAAGCCCATGCGGATGCTGGCGGCGCTGGGGCCGAAGATGCTGCAATTGGCGGCCATGCGGACCGACGGCGCCCATCCGTATAACGTGAATCCGGAGCATACGGCGCAGGCGCGCGAGATTATGGGGGCCGGTCCCGTCCTGTGCCCGGAGCAGGCGGTGGTGCTGGAGACGGATCCGGCCAGGGCGCGGACGATCGGCCGCGCTTTCCTGGGTTTCTATCTCACGCTCCCCAATTACACCAACAACTTTCTGCGTCTGGGGTTCGGCGAAGCGGACATCCAGAACGGAGGCAGCGACCGGCTGATCGACGCTATCGTCGCGTGGGGCGATCTGAACGCCATTCGCAAGCGGATTCACGCGCATCACGCGGCGGGTGCGGACCATGTGTGCATTCAGGTGCTCACCGCCGACGCGGCGGCCCTTCCGATGGCCGAATGGCGGGAACTGGCACCCGCTCTGCTGGGATAGCAGGACTGGGGAGTGTCCAGGCTCAGCGGAACAAGTCCGTTTGCGGCGCGCGGATCAACTCGCGTGCGGAGCCGTCGGCCGGCCGCCATTGGAACCCGCGGATCAACACCACCGCGCTCCCCTCGGCTTTGCCCATCGCCAGGCCGGCCGCTGCGGCCAGTTGGTCGGCAGCGGCAATGACGGTGGCCGTCAGCGTGCGGCCGCGCCGGTCTGTGGATCCGCGATAATCCTCTACCGGCGCCAAACCGGCAACGCCGATCGCCACATCCACCAGGCCTTCGCGCCAGGGCCGCCCGAAGGTGTCCGTCACCAGCACCGCGCCGCACGCCAGGGCCGCGCGCAGACGGCGCGCCGAAGCGTCCGGATCGTCCGGCAGGACGGTGGCGAAGTCATCGCCTTCGGTGTTGGACTGGTCCACGCCCGCATTCGCGCAGACCAGCCCCAGTCGGGTTTCCACGATCAGGACGCCCCTGTCCATTTTGACGATGCGCCGCGATTGGGTGAGGATCAACTCGATCAGGCGGGGGTCCTTGCCCCACTCGGCGGCCCACGCGCGGGCTAATGGAGAAGGATGCATTTCGCGCAGATCGACCACGGCGCCTTCCGCCTTCGAAACCACCTTTTGGGCGACGCACACCACTACCGCGTCATCCAGCGGCTGTTGTTCTCGCGCGGCGGCGGCGCGGATGAGAGCGGCGAGGTCATCTTGCGCCCGCACCTCGGGCAGCGTAGCAAGGGCGGTTATTTGGATGGGCATGCGGTCCGCAGAAACGAGGAAACGCGGCACTCCGGGGCCCGCGCCAGCAGTTCCGCCACATCTTCCGGCGTGTCGATATCAAACATCAGCCCCGGCAGGCGCAAGACATCGGCCGGCACGCCCCGGGAGCAGGCTTGATCGAGATGGGCCCGGAAACTGCCCGGCCCGAAGCGGCTCTCGATGACATCGGGTGGCGTGCGGACCAGGGCGTTGGTGCCGGTGCCATCCGCCGAGGGAACAATCACCAAACCGGGACGCGCGGTCGCCGCCAGCCGCTCGAAATCAGCCGCCGTGACCAACGGGACGTCGATGGGGACCAGCAGTGCGGTGGCAGCGCCGAGTTGGATGGCGCGCAGGCACGCCGCATCGGCGGAGGCGCTGTGGCTTGCCTGGACCGTCTCGTCGAACACCAGGGCTCCCAGACGGCGGGCGTGCTCGGCGATCTCGCGGTCGCTGGCGACTACCACCACGCGGTCGATCCCACGCGCCTGGCACAGCGCCGCAATCGTCTGTTCAAAGAGCAGCCGCGCCAGCTTTTCCCGAGCCGCGGCCGGCAAGAATCCGTGCAGCCTCTGCTTGGCGTTTTGCGGGTTTTTCACCGGCAGAAGCGCGAAAATCACGCAGCGATCCCCAACTCGCGGACGACCACGCGCGCCAGAGCTTGCCGCTCGCGCAGGCCGCGCATGATCGTGTTGGTGACTACCGGCCGCATCCCGAGGGCCTCCACGGCGGCGGTCTGCCTGCGATCGACTTCGTCGAGCACGAACATGTTGACCCAGTCCTCGTACAGGCCGGCGACTTCGGCCGCGGCCGGGCGCATCTTCATGCTCCTCATCATGGCGGCAGCCGGACCTTTGAGCGCGCGGCCACCCACGATGGGAGAAATCGCGGCCACTACCTCGCGCCGCCGGCGGAGCGCGTCTCGTATGCCCGGGATGGCCAGGATCGGCCCCACGCTGAGGAACGGATTGGACGGGCAGACGATTATCGCCTCGGCGTCTCCGATGGCCTTGAGAATCCCGGCGGCCGGCGCGGCTTCCTCAGCCCCTTCGAACCGCACTCCCGCTACCCTGTCGCGCGCGCGCCGTTTCACGAAGTATGTCTGGAATTCGAGCTCGCCTTGGGCCGTGCAAATCCGCGTTCGGACGCGGTGATCCGACATGGGAACCAGGGCTGAGCGCATTCCCAGGGCGGCGGCGATCTCGGCCGTCACCTTGGTGAGTGTGGCCCCTTGGCGCAGGCGCTCGGTGCGGTACAGATGGGTTGCCAGGTCGCGGTCGCCGAGTTGGAACCACGTCTCGCCACCCAGCCGGCCGAGGGACTCCAGACAACGAAACGTGTCGCCGCGGATGCCCCAACCGCGCGCCGGATCGGCCAAGCGGGCCAGAGTGTAAGTTACAGTATCCAGGTCGGGAGAGATGTGAAGGCCATGAATCTCGGCGTCATCGCCGGTGTTGCCGATGATCCACAGGCGTTCGGGTGGCAGTACGCGGGCCAACCCATCCAGAAAACGCGCGGCTCCGACTCCGCCCGCCAGCGCCACCACCGGCCGCCCCTTCATCGGCGAGCTTCCGGTTCCAGCCCGGTGATGCGGATCCCCGAGTGCCTCACTTTGTGACGGAGATTGAGCGCCACCAGCAGGGCCGCGGCGCTCTCGAGGAAGCGGGCATTTTCCAGTGGTCCGGCATCGATAGCGCGCACGCCGGGAATCGTTTCGGCGAGTTCGCGCACCGCCGCCTTAGCTTCCGCCACGTCCCCGCAGATCAGAGTGTCGCATTCGAGCGGCTCTTCGAGATGGGTCAGAGCCTCGGCGCTGAGCGCATGGAAACCGGCCACCACCGGAATACCCTCGGGGGCCAGCCGCGCCGCCTGCTGTGCCGCGGATCCATCCCACAGCGCTACGGTGCGCGAGAGGCGGCCCCCAATGGCGATCTCCAGAGGCACGGTGGCATCGACCAGGATCGCGCCGGGCGCGAACGCCGCGCGAATGGACTTGAGAATGCCGATCTGCGCCGCGAGCGGTACGGTGAGCACCACGATCCCGGCCTCGCTCACGGCATCCTCGTTGGTATGGCCCGTAACCTCGCCCGTGCCCGCCGCCGCCGCGATCCGCCCGGCCGTCTCCTGCGCTTTTTCCGCACTCCGCGAGCCGATGCGAACGCGCGCCCCCGCATGGGCAAAGCGCAGCGCCAAGCCGCTGCCTTCCGCTCCCGTTCCTCCGACTACCGCGATCGTGGTTCGCATGCGCACTCCTCAGAAAAAACTTGATCCGGAACCGGCGCTGCATCATGTCCGCTTGCTTTGGTCCGTTCGCTTTACGATGGAAAGGAGCGCGCGCAGCGTCTCGTTCACCGAGTTTGAGTTGGGCGCAGACGTGTTTTTCATCAGCCGGATTCGCTCTCCCCTTCCAGTATGAACTACGGCCAGCAGCCTTTGGCGGCCGACATTCCCACTACCGCGGTAGTTGTTCGCATGCGCACTCCTCCTAAAATAACCCGTGCGGAGCATCCCGCGCATGGTGTACGCTCGAATTGATTCCCCCATAGGAGAGAGCCATGGCCATTCCGGAAAAATACCGCGACCTGCTCGACAAGAAGGCGTTCGCGCAGCTCGCCACTTTGATGCCCGATGGGGCGCCGCATGTGTCACCCGTATGGTTTGAATACGATGGGCAAAACATCCTGATAAACTCCGCCAAGGGGCGGGTCAAGGACCGCAACATGCGCCACGATCCGCGCGTGGGATTGGACATTATCGACCCGGAGAACCCATACCGGCACCTTTCGATCCGCGGGCGCGTAGTGGCTATCACCGAAGAAGGCGCCGACGATCACATCAACAAGCTGACTAAGAAATATATCAACCAGGATAAATATCCCTACAAGGCTCCGGGCGAAGTGCGCGTGACGTATAAAATCGAGCCCGAGCACGCCCACACGATGGGCTGACGGCATGCTCTCGAGCGCTGCGACGGCGGGCCTTTCCCGGGCCGAAGCTTATGTGCGGATCCATGCGACCGGCGGCGAGTTGCTGGATCTGCTGAGAGAGGCGTGTCTGGTGCGCGACGCCCGCACCGGCCCGGTGATCACCTACTCCCGCAAGGTCTTTATCCCGCTGACCAACCTTTGCCGCGACCGCTGTGGGTACTGCACCTTTGCGCGCCTCCCGGGCGACGGGCTGGCCCACACCATGATGCCCGAGGAAGTGCTCGCCGTGGCGCGGGCAGGACGAAAAGCCGGGTGCAAGGAAGCTTTGTTCAGCCTGGGCGACAAACCCGAGCTGCGCTACCCCGAGTATCGAGAGTGGCTGGCGCAACGCGGCTTCCGTTCCACCATCGAATACCTGGAAGCGATGTGCCGCCTGGTGTTCGAGGAGACCGGACTGCTGCCGCACGCCAATCCGGGCCTCCTGTCGCGCGAAGAAATGCTGCGGTTGCAGCCCGTCAACGTCAGCCTAGGTACGATGCTGGAGAGTGCCAGCCGGCGGTTGCTGGCGCCTGGCCAGGCACACTATCGCTGTCCCGACAAGGTTCCGGAATCCCGGCTGGCGGCTCTCGAGACCGCCGGCCAACTGGGTATCCCGTTTACCACCGGTATCCTGATCGGGATCGGCGAGACGCCCGAGGAGCGGGTGGACGCCCTGTTCGCCATCCGCGAGATCGACGAGCGGCACGGCCATATTCAAGAGGTCATCGTGCAGAATTTTCGCGCCAAAGCGGACACGCTCTTCGCCGCGCGGCCCGAGCCGGCCGCGCTGGATGTCGCACGGACCGCCGCGGTCGCCCGGCTGATCCTCGGCAGCCGGATCAACCTGCAAGTGCCGCCCAACCTTTCGCGCGATCACTACGGTTCGTTGCTGCGTTCGGGGATCAACGACTGGGGAGGGATCTCGCCGGTCACCCGGGATTTCATCAACCCGGAGATGGCGTGGCCGGAGATTGTCACGCTCCAATCGGTGACCCGCGACGCGGGTTTCGATCTGCGCGAAAGGCTCGCGGCCTATCCCGAGTACCTGAGGGAATCCGGTTGGGTGCCGGAGCGGCTGCGGCAGCGGGCGGCGGACTGGATGGATGAGACCGGATTGGTACGCCGGGAGCAGGAAGCCGCATGAACCTCGCCGGAATTCTCGATAAGGCCGCAGTGGGACGCGAGTTGACCGCCGAGGACGGCGAGTCGCTGTTTGCGGCGGAAGCCGATTCGCTCGAGCACCTGCTCTCGCTCGGAGGGGGAGGGGACGCGCAGCGGAGCGCCGAAAATGCGCTCGATCCGCTGCGTGACCGCCTGGCCTCGTGGATTCTCGCTCGCGAGCAGACCGCTCTGCGGGCCGACGAAGACGGGGTCGGACATCCCGCCCATCCGACGCTGTCCTTGCGACGGCTGCGGGCGCTTTTGCAC
>Ga0209698_10004700_pt1 | contig 14897 bp, 12 predicted proteins | sample LitLauG_LLR_2012_FD_187203 | JGI IMG/M metagenome (GOLD analysis project Ga0209698, IMG submission 187203) | Freshwater sediment microbial communities from Pennsylvania, USA - Little Laurel Run_MetaG_LLR_2012 (SPAdes) (version 2) | ecosystem: Environmental > Aquatic > Freshwater > Creek >...
GCGACGGCCCACCCGATCTCGCTGGGATGGGGCGGATGGCGACGAGCTTTTCGTTCCGGAACTCTGCTTCTACGATCATGCCGATCTTCGGTGGTTGGGCAGACTGCCACAGATCAGTTAGAGAAAAAGGAAATTGCTGCCCTTCGATGATCATCAACCCAGGCCCGGCACCAGGCTCACGCAGAACTTTGCCGCGTTTCCTGGTTTCTCCTACGGGCCAGCGAAACAGGGCGAGTGCCAGAATCGACCATGCAAGAAGTTGCATAACGCTTCGTGTTGCATCGGTGGGGCATCACTGGTAGCATCGCAGCGTTCAGGCTTCAGTAATCCCTCCCCTACCCCTAAAGAGGAGGCCGCCCACAGCGGTCTTCACTACGCATTGCGCAAACGCCCAAGGAAAACCGTCATGGCTCTGCGAAATTCTCAGAGGGCCGCGTTTGGAATCAGCGCGGCAGATACAACAGCGCAAGAAAGAAGATCACTGGATCAACTCTTCAGCCTGACCTATGAGGAATTGCGCCGCCTGGCCTCCAGCGTGAAACGCGGCGATCCGAGCATCACGCTCAGTCCTACCGCTCTGGTCAACGAAGCCTGGGTGAAACTCGCGCACTCACTGCCACCCGAAGCAACGTCTCAGTTGCACTTCAAGCGCATTGCAGCACGAGCCATGCGGCAAGTATTGATCGAGGCCGCGCGGCGCCGGAACAGCCACAAACGGGGCGGCGAGGGAGAAGCCATTTTTGTTGCTTTCGACGATTCGTTGCATGGCTTTACAAGCGGCGAGGCGGATCTGCTGGCGCTGGACATCGCCCTCAACGAACTGGCGCGACTCGAGCCTCGCCAGGCTGCGATCGTGGAAACACGTTTCTTCGGAGGGCTACAGGTCAGCGAAATTTCAAGCCTGCTTGGTGTATCGGAAGCCACGATCTTGCGTGACTGGCGGGCGGCGAAAGCGTGGCTCGGACAGGCGCTTCGTCGGACCGCGTGAGAGGGAGCCTTTTGAACGCTAAGACTTAATCTATGGACAGTGCGCAGTGGCACCGAATCCAGAGTATTTTCCACGACGCGGCGGACCTGCTCCCGGCCGAACGGAAGACCTTCGTGGAGGTGGCCTGCGGCGACGACGAAGCACTCATCGTTGAAGTTCTGGCCATGCTTGATCAGGACGCAAGCGGCCACTCGCTGCTGGATCGCAACATAGCCGACATTGCGCACGAGACGCTTGCCAAATCTGCTCCCGCGTCCCTCATCCTCAAACAAGTCGGTCCATACCGAATCACAAGGTTACTGGGCGAAGGAGGAATGGGAGTCGTTTATCTTGCCGAACGAAGCGACCTTGGTAGTGAAGTCGCGGTCAAGGTCTTGCGTGACGCCTGGCTTTCCCCAGCCCGCCGCGAACGCTTTGCCACCGAACAGCGCACGCTGGCACAACTGAATCATCCCTCGATTGCGCGGCTCTATGACGCGGACGTGCTGGACGACGGAACTCCCTGGTTTGTGATGGAGTACGTCGACGGCTCTCCGCTTACTCACTATTGCCGAAATGCCGGCTGCTCGGTTGAACAGCGTCTTCAGCTTTTCCGGTCAGTGTGTGAGGCGGTACAGCACGCGCACAGTCACGCTGTCATTCACCGTGACCTGAAGCCGTCCAACATCCTTGTAAAAAAGGACGGGGCGGTCCGCCTGCTCGATTTCGGCATTGCCAAACAGATCGAAAATCTGGACCTGCAAGTGGACCAGACCATGACTTGGTTGAGGATGATGACGCCGGCTTATGCGTCGCCGGAGCAGGTTCGCGGAGACCGTGTTGGAATCAGTACCGATGTTTATTCCCTGGGCGTCATTCTCTACGAGTTGTTGACGGGGCAACTGCCCTTCGACTTATCAGGTCTGACGCCTGCAGAAGCCGCTACGGTTATCACAGAGCACGAGCCGGGCAAGCCATCTGCTGCAGTCAAGCTGAATGCTGATTCCGGGTCGAACTCCCACCTGCTAGCCTTGGGCAAAACCGCGTGGGCTGACCTCGATTGCCTTTGTCTCGGGGCGATGCACAAGGATCCCACGCGGCGGTACCGGTCGGTGGAAGCCCTCATCCGCGACGTCGACCATTACCTGAACGGTGAGCCCTTGGAGGCACGCCCCGACGCCTGGCAGTACCGCATCAGCAAGTTTGTCCGCAGGCATCGACCCGCCGTTGCGGCAACCGCAATGAGCGTCGTGCTGATCGTCGGATTGGTCCTCTTCTTCACGTTGCGCCTTGCGAAAGCGCGCGATGCTGCGCTCACCGAAGCGGCACGCACGCAGCGCATTCAGCAGTTCATGACCAATCTCTTCCAAGGGGGAGATGCGGCGGCCGGGCCTTCTGAGTCTTTGCGCGTGATCACTGTCGTGGACCGAGGCGTGCAGCAAGCGAGGAATCTCAACCATGATCCCAAGGTGCAGGCTGAGCTTTACCAGAATCTTGGGAGTATCTACCAGAAGCTTGGCAAGTTCGAAGAAGCAGATGCGTTACTCGGTTCGGCTCTCGAGCGACGCAAGTCACTGTTTGGAGCGGATAGTGAGGAAGTAGCCGAGAGCCTGACTGCACTAGGCTTGTTACGGTCCGACCAGGCGCGTTTGGAGGAGGCCGAGAAACTGGTTCAGGACGGTTTGGCAATGACTCGCCGGCACGTGCCGCCGAACCATCCGGCACTCGCAAAAGCCAGTCTCGCCTTCGGGAAAGTGCTGGCGCAGCGCGGCTTGTACGATCGAGCGATCGCTGCACTGAATGAGGCCGTGCGCCTGCAGTCGGCCCCGGGCGTGGCGCCCGCGGACCTGGCCACCAGCCTCTCCACCTTGGCGGACGCACATTACTCCGCCGGCCACTACGATGTCTGCCGTTCCCTGTACACTCGCGTCCTTGAGATGCACCGCCAAATTTATGATTCACGCCACCCGCTGATCGCCGATGATCTCGGGAGTCTCGCTGCGGTCCAGCGCGATTTAGGTTATTACAGTGAGGCCGAACAGTTGGACCGGCAGGCACTCGATATTGTTCAGTCTTACTATGGCCATGACAACCCCCAGACTGCCGGCCGTTTGACGGCACTTGCCGAGTCTCTTACATACCAGAAGAAATATGACGACGCCGTCTCTGCGCTTGAGCAGGCTCTTGCCATTCAGGAACGCGTTTATGGCCCGGCGCATCCGTCCGTCGCTGAAACGGTCAATGAATTGGGAAACGTCGCTTCGATGCGCGATAAGCTGGATGAAGCGGAGGCGCACTTCCGCCGCGCGGTTGACATCTACCGTGCTGTTTACGGCGATCACCACTATCTGGTCGCGATCGCCCTGTCCAATGTAGGGGGCATCGCCATGGACAAAAAGGACTATCCGCGGGCGGAGAAGATTTTTCGTGACGTCATCCGCCGCTATTCGGAAACGCTCCCCGCTGACAATGTCAACCTCGGCATCGCGCACGTTAAGTTGGGTCGGACGCTCCTACGCCAAAATCGATATGCGGATGCCGAGAGCGAGACTCGGGCCGGCTACGAAATCTTGATTAAGCAGAGCAGTCCATCCACGAGTTTCACTCGTGCCGCGCGAAAAGACCTCGCCGCAGAATACGACGCTTTGAATCAACCGCAGCAAGCCGCGCGATTTCGCGCCGAGTTGGCGGCAGTCGCCGCAAATTCCAGCAACACCGCGCGTTAGCGGTGAAATGATCCTGAGCCGACAGCTCATTACTGGGCCCCCACAACATCTCCAGCCCGCTACGCGCGTTCACGACGGTGGCTCGTCTTTCCCACGTCTTCTGCTTAGCGCTTCTGACCATTCTCAGCGAGATCAGAGGGCAATATAGACAAAAGCAGGACAATGGGACTTGCGCCGCAACGTGATACCACCGATACCGTCTTCCACGGAACTGCAGCCAATAGGAGAAACTATAGAGACTGTAGCCGAAGCTCGGATTCGCTTGGAACCCGCTACAACAAACGGTATTATCGTGGAAGTATAGGTATCACAGTCAGATAGCAGAAACGGCGGCAGTAGAATCCCTCTTTCCGCCATTGCTCAGGTCCATCTCCGTCCTCACCTGATCTACTCCAGATTCAGCAGTGCAACATTTGTTTCACGGCTGAAAGAGAAAGTCTTCACGCCGCAGGCTGTTGGAACAGTCGGGAGCTTGGGAAAAAGAAACTCCCAGCCGCGTATGAGTCGCAGCAAACTTCGCTGTCGTCGACCTAGTCTACGTACCAGCGGAAACCGTGGCGCTGTTCGTAATCGGCTTTCTTCAGGATGCGAACTGTGCGGGCGCGATGTTGATGCGCGCAGATGGTGAGCAGTACATTGAGGAAACTCATCGGCACCGTGTAGGAGTTGCTGAGGTGCGCTTCCACTGGTGTCAGGAAACATTCGTCGGCGAAGCGGGCCAGCGGAGAAATGAATGTGTCGGTGATTCCCACGCAGTACGCGCCATTAGCATGGGCCTGTTGCAGGCCCTCCACGGTTTGCCGCAGCCCACGGCGGAAACTGATCGCAATCACCAGATCGCTTTTCCCGCAGTTTCTCGCCGAATTTGCCACGTGACCAGGTGTGGTTGCGGCAACGGCGGGAAATCCGAGCAACGTGAGCCGGTACTCCAGGAAGTCCACCAGGCTGATGGCGAGGTCGCCGCCGAGGATCAGGATGCGACGCGCACGGTGAATTCGTTTCGCCAGTTCCGCCACCCGTTTCAGATCGAGCGTATTTCGCAGCGCGTGAAGGTTGCGAACATCCTGTTCCAGCGCCTTGTGTCCGTGCGCGAGTATGGTGGAGTGATCGACCCCGTCTGCGCGCATGACTTCGAGAGACGTTGCGCTCGCAATCGATAATTCATGCAGGTACACCTTGAAGTCGCGGTAGCTGCCAAACCCCATACCGCGCACAATCCGTAACACGGTCGCCGGATCCGTCCCCAGCCTCTCCGCCGCATCTCGAATCGGCAGCAGAACATAATCCCGCGGATGTTCCTGCACCGGCCGGATGAGTTCCCGCCGTTTCTTGCTAAGCCGGTTGATGCGATCAGCAAAGCTGAAAGCGTGATCTACCGGCCCGTTCAGCGAGTGTGATGGAGGCATGGCGTAGTGCGTATATGGATCTACGAGACATCGAAAACTAAACCACTGCCGGAACGCAACAAAAGTAACACGAGGCTCAGAAGAAAGCACGAGGAACTGAGCCTCGGCCTCGAATCAGTGAATAGGCTAGAACCGAGGTTGCATTTCGCTGTTCCCCCCGTGTACGGTCACTCGGCCTAACCTATAATCGGCACCGTGCCGCCATCTCAGCCCGCCAGCCCCCCTCGCCAAACCACGCCGCCTTGGCAGTTCCTGTGTGCGCCATTTGTGCCGGAGGTGCTGCTGTTTCTCGGAACCCTCCTTCTGTACTCGCCCGTTCTCAATCACGCGTTTGTCAATTATGACGATCCCGCCTATGTGACTTCGAATCCGCACATACTCCAAGGGCTATCTCCCCAAAACATAGCCTGGGCCTTCACGGCGACGATTGAAAGCAACTGGCACCCTCTGACCTGGATCTCGCACATGACCGACGTGCGGCTGTTCGGCACAAACCCGCTCGGCCATCACATGGTTAATGTGATCCTGCACGCCCTCAACGTCGTCTTGCTGTTCTGGGTGCTGCGCGGGGCCACCCGGCAACTAGCGCGTAGCGCACTGGTCGCTCTGCTCTTTGCCGTGCACCCTTTGAATGTTGAGTGCGTGGCATGGGTTGCCGAACGTAAGTCGCTGCTGGCGATGCTGTTCTTCCTGCTCACGCTGCTGGCCTACGACTGGTACGTGAACCATCCCAGCGTGGGACGCTATCTGGTCGTTTCCGTCCTGTTCGCCGTCGGACTGATGTGCAAGCCGATGCTCGTCACCATGCCCGTGCTCCTGCTTGTGTGGGATTACTGGCCTCTGCGGCGCTTCGACTCCGAACGTTCGAATGGCACGACTCGATTCAGATTGCTGGCCGAGAAGTTGCCCTTACTTGCACTGTCGGTGGCGAGTTCGGCCATCACCGTATACGCTCAGCGCACCGGCGGAGCTCTGGGCACCATACAACTTCTTCCACTACGCCTCCGCCTCGAGAATGCCCTCTGGTCTTATGCCGCATACATCGGTAAAGGAATCTGGCCGGCGCGTTTGGCCGTCTTCTATCCGTATCCCGAGACATCACTCCCGCTCGCGAAAGTAGTCATCGCCGCGTTGCTCCTCTCCGTCATCACCATTCTGGCCTGGCTCATTCGCGCCCGGCTGCCATATCTCTTCACGGGTTGGCTGTGGTATCTGATCGCCATGCTCCCGATGATCGGCATCGTCCAGGTCGGGCGACAGGCTATGGCGGATCGCTACGCTTATCTGCCCTTCGTCGGATTGTTCGTCGTTGCAGTTTGGGGCGCCGCCGAACTTTTCCAGTGTTTGCATCTGGCCAAACCGGCCAAGGCAGTCATCGCCACGGGCATCGTAGTTGGCTTCGCGTCAGTGGCGTTCATCCAGATCGGCTACTGGCGCGACAGTTATGCGCTCTTCTCCCATGCGCTGGCCGTCACCACGCACAACGGAATCGCGGAAGACAACCTCGGCGTTGCCCTGATGGACATGGGACGTCCGGATCTCGCTCTTCCCCACTTCGAGTCCGCCGCCCGATACATCCCGCAACTCTCCACGGCGCACTATAATCTCGGCGTCCTGGCGCAACAGTCGAATCGCGCCGAGACCGCCCGCTTCGAGTACGAACTCGCGCTGAAATATTCTGTCGACCCCAACGAAATCGCGCAGGCACACAGCAATCTCGGATTTCTCCTTCTCGGCCCCGATCCCCGATCATCACTCGACCACTTCACCGCAGCGTTGCAAATCAATCCCGACAAGCTCAACTCGCTGCTCGGCCGCGGCATGGCCGAGTACCGCCTCGGCAATCTCGATGCCGCCATCAACGATCTCACCCACGCCTCGCGCGCGCCGATCCCGCTTGCCTACTACTGGCTCGGTCGCGCTCTCGAAGACAAAGGCCAAACGCAGGCGGCGATCAACGCCTATCAGATCGCCTTGCACCTCGCCCCCACGATGGCCGAAGCCCAGCAGCACCTCGACGCGCTCGCCGGCCACGCCACTTCCCTGGCACACTAATTCCTCCGGCATGAACGCGGCGCGACCCCGAGGCCTGCGAGGCTCTGCCTGCTTGGAAAACCCTTACTGTTGCTGTTGTTGCTCCTGTTCGATTCTCGGGGCGGGGCGGGCCAGAAGAGGACGGGATCGGACGACGAACGTTGGGGGAACCGGCTCAGGGGCCTCGCTATCGGCGGGGCTGACGGTGACCGACACGCTCAGTTCGCTTTGGGCTTCGCCTTTGTAGACGCCGCGGGTGGGAGGCACGTCGGCATAATCGCGTCCGATAGCGACGCGGATATGGCGGTCACCGCCAACCAGATTATTTGTCGGATCGAACGCCACCCAGCCCAGCCTTGGCATCAGCACCTCTGCCCAGGCATGCGATGCGCCTTCGAGCGAGCGGTCTTTCGTCACTTCATCGCGATGGAACATGTAGCCGCTGACATACCGGCAGGGAATTTTCATGCCGCGTACCAAGCCGAGCATGATGTGAGCGAAGTCCTGGCAAACACCGCGCCGCTCGACCAGCGCTTCGTCAATCGGAGAATCGACCTGGGTGCTGTTAGGCACGTAGGCAAACATTTTGTAGATCGCTTCGTTCAATTCGGTGAGCAAGCCCAGGGGATTGCCCCGCCGCTCGCAGCCGAGTTCCCTGGCGAGCGCATCGAGCATTTCGCTTGGGTGCACGAAACGGCTGGGCAGCATCGTCTCCCAGAAGTCTCCCCCGGCGACTTGGGCGTCGAGGTCGGCCCAATCGCCGCAATCGGAAGCCCGCGGGGCGGAGAGCGGCTGCACCTCGACCAATGACTGCGCCGTGACTTTCAACTGCGAGTGAGAACCGGCAATGTCGAAGTGGTGCACGGTGTTTCCCGAGAAATCGCGGTATTGCATGACGTTGGCGGCGGGCTCAATCTGTAATCCAAAGTTGAGGCAGCGTTGCTCGCCGTCGCTGCGCGGCTGGAGGCGCACCTCCATCACGATCTCGCGGACCGCGGGCTCGTAGCGGAAAGTTGTTGTGTGGCGCACGGAGTAAGTCGAAGGCATTTGATAATTTGGTAATCGAGAACCTATGCACCGGTCCTCTTCAAGTCTCGATTTTGCATTGCGAAATTACAAAACTACAAAACCCCCTACACCAGCGCCGACTCCACCGAATAATCAAAGTAGACCTGATGGATCGCGGTGTGGGCCTGGGCGCACTGCCACCGAACACTATCGACATAGCCGGTCGCGCCCGAGGCCATGATCTCTTCAATCTGGCTGAAACTCAGCGTGGCGCGCAGCCGGCCCGCGAGCCGCACGGGCTGTTCGGCCTTGCGTTCGGTCATTTCGCCGATAGCCGTGAGCGCGGCGTGCACCATGTCGACGGAGAAGCGCACCGAATGTGGAAACTCCGGATTGAGCAGGAGAAACTCCGCGACTCGGAGCGGGCGCAGTTCGGCGGTGTACGCCTTGCAATAGGCTTCGAATGCGGCGCACGACTTCAGCAGTCCCACCCACTCCAGGTATTCTTCGCTCTCGACGGCCTGGTCCAGGGGATGCGGAAGCCGACCGAAGTGGGTGCGAATCAGGCGCGCCAGCTCGTCGGTACGCTCCACGTATCGTCCCAGTTGAATATAAAACCATCCTTCGCCGTGCGACATCGTCGAATCCGTGACGCCCTGGAAGAGATGCGCGCCTTCCTGTACGGCGCGAAAAAATACATGCGAGTTCAGAAGCCAGGCTTCAGTAGCCGTTGTGCTGTTGACCTGAAGGTAGAGACGGTTGAGCTGCTCCCACATCTCCGAACTGCACTGCTCGCGCACCTGTCGCAGATTCTCTCGAGCAGCAGCCACGCAAGACAGAATGGACGAGGAGTTCGTGCGATCGATCGTGAGAATGCGGGTCAGCGAGGCCGCATCAATTTTCCCGTCTTCTGGTGGCGGAACCTGCGACGCTTCCAGCAGCCGCAACCAGCGTCCAGAGCCCGATTCCGGAGACTGTTCGAGCCGCAACTGCAGGTCGACATCGATCAGGCGAGCGGTGTGCTCGGCGCGTTCCAGGTAGCGGCTCATCCAATACAAACTGTCCGCCACCCGCGATAGCATTGCTGTTTGCCTCCGTCCGACTAAGCTCTGAGAACCCACGTATCCTTGCTTCCCCCGCCCTGAGATGAATTCACCACCAGCGATCCTCGCCGCAAGGCTACGCGTGTCAAGCCTCCCGGGACCAGCGTTACATTTTCGCCATACAGAATGTAAGGGCGCAGGTCGACGTGCCGCGCCTGCACCTCGCCATCGAGGAAGCAAGGGGCACGAGAAAGACTGAGCGTGGGCTGCGCGATGTAGTTTCGCGGATCGGTCTCGATGCGCCGGCGGAACTCTTCCCTTTCCCCTTCCGTGCTGTGCGGGCCGATCAGCATGCCGTAGCCACCCGACTCACCGACTGCCTTGACCACGAGTTCATCGAGGTGTTCGAGGACATAAGTTCGCTGTGCACGATCACTGAGCAGATAGGTGTGTACGTTGGCGAGGATAGGCTCCTCGCCGAGATAGTAGCGGATGATCGCCGGAACGTAGGCGTAAAGGGCTTTATCGTCGGCGACGCCGGTTCCGATGGCATTGGCGAGCACGACGTTTCCCGCGCGGTAGGCATTGAATAATCCCGGCACGCCAAGATTCGAGTCCTGGCGAAAGCAAAGCGGATCGAGGAAGTCGTCGTCGACACGGCGGTAAATGACGTCCACGCGGCGCAAACCGGCAGTGGTTCGCATGTAAACAATGTTGTCGTGGACCAGCAAATCGCGGCCTTCGACCAGTTCGATTCCCATCTGCTGCGCAAGGAAAGTGTGCTCGAAGTAGGCGGAATTGAAGACTCCGGGCGTCAGCAAAACGACTTTTGGTTCATGGCGCGTGGAAGTATTGGGCGGAGCCAGCGCGCGGAGAGTGGCTAACAAAGCCTGAGCGTAATGATCGACCGGGCACACGCCATAGTCACGGAACAGCGTGGGAAAGACTTTTTTCAGCACCTTGCGATTAGCCAGCATGTACGACACGCCGCTGGGTACGCGGAGGTTGTCTTCGAGAACGGCGAAGCTGCCGTCTGGCGTGCGCACCAGATCCGTCCCGCAGATGCTCACGTAAATGCCGCGAGGGATGGTAAGTCCGCGCATTTCACGGCGGAAGTGCTTGCAGCTGTAAACCAGTTCTCGGGGAACGATACCATCGGCCAGGATGCGGCCTTGGTGGTAGATGTCTTCCAGAAACAGATTGAGCGCGGCGATGCGTTGGGTCAGGCCGCTCTCGATCTTGCGCCATTCCTGCTGCGGGATGATTCGCGGCAGCAAATCGTTGGGAAAGACGCGTTCGGTTCCCTCTTCGTTGCCATAGACGGTGAAGGTAATTCCCTGGTGCAGGAACGACAGGTCGGCGGCCTGCTGGCTCTTGCGCAGCTGTTCGGCAGGAAGTTCCAGCAAGTTCTGGAACAAGGCTTTGTAATGCGGTCGCGGGGTGCCCGGGGCCGAAAACATCTCGTCATAGGCGAGGTCGAATTGGTAGTTGCGAAATGGTGGACGAAACAACGAGAGCGGAGCTTCGGCGGAATTCATCCGGCGCAGAAGACTACGGGTTCGGATACGGCTGGGCTGCACGTTAGGACTTTAGGCGGGCACCCGGAGCCTCGTCCAATCGAAATTGTTTATCGCGGGGATTTGGAATTCAGGGCCCGGGGGCAGGGCCTGGAGACCCGCACGACAACGGTGTTCACAAGTACGCCGCCTCACTGACACCTCGCCTCTGGTCTCTAGTCCCAACATACTTATGGCTTTTGCCCTGACGCGAAGACCGTCCACGGACCTGCTTTCATGTCGCGCAGCAGTGGCTTTTGCCAGGAGTATTCGGGATGCTGATCGAGGAACTTATCAGCGATGAAATCTGCGCCGCAGGGATGTCCGGCACGGGCTACCAGGCTCATCTTCGCAGTCATGGTGCTGTCGGTGGCTTTCCCTTGCACGGCCCCACCGGGATCGTAGGCGTCCCAGCCCCACTCTTTTACGCCGCGGGGTGAAGTGTCAACGTGACCACACAGGGCGCGCTCGTTGGGAATGCCTTTGTCGGCGAAGGTGTGCGCTTCAAAGCTGTCAGCGTGATCGGAGAGGAACTGCTCGGCCAGGTTAACGTCGATCTTGCCCTTGTTCTGCTTCATCAATTCTTCCCAGCGTACGCGACGCGCGTTGGGAGACGAGGAAAGATCGTTCGTGTCAAACGTCGTCTCTTCTTTGATCACTTTCGGATCGCGAGCGAAGTTCGAACTGACGAAATACCCATCTTTCGTGCGCCAGAGCGGCGTGTTCTTCAGGCCTAGCTCGAGGTAGGCGATCTCGCCCGTTTTGCGGTCGCCAATCAGCCAGTCGTTGGCATATCCGCCGTTGTTACCTTCTTTAATGATTCTCACGTAGTCGTCAATCGAGTTGGCGTATTGCAGCGCCTTGCGCGAGCGCACAAACTCGGGCTTGCCGTTTGGGTCCCAGCCTTCGAATTGCGTGATGGTGGTCTCGGTGATCATCAGGCCGGCGGAGTTGATGCCGAAGTCGTCGTCGCTGGTGATGACGCCGGGGAATCCATCCATCAGGACGCGGTTGCCGTGCTCCGGCTGGATGTCGAACATGACGGTCCACCGCTCGCCGGCGAGGTAACTGGTCCAGTTATTGTGGGCAATGACGATCTGGTGATCTTTCGTCATGCCGCCGGTGGCGATAAACGCGCTGCAATTGCCCGGCGCGGCGAGTTTGGGATTCTTTGCCGACTTGTTTTGCTTATTCAACCAGGGAAGGTAGTAATCCATCGTCTCTTCAAACGCATTCAGCGCGACGATATCGTAAAGGTCGAGATTGCCCCCGTGCGCCTTCACGCCGTCGGCGATTCCTTGCAGTTCCTGCTGATATTCGGCGTCGATGTGGGGCCAGAGCATGTCGCGGGCGGCGGTGCGGTAGAACTCCCAGTCTTTTTGTGACTGATGCGTGTCGTAGAGCTTGATGGCTTCGAAGGCGTCCTGAATTTCCGCGGCGAGGAGATAGCCGTGCTGGTAGCCTATGTCCGCGGGCGAGCCTTCAACGTGGACATAGGTCCAGCCTCCCTGCTGGAAGCGATAGGCCTTCTGCAATCGCGGGTCGGCGGCAGCGGCCAGCACCGAGTTGGAGAATGCGATGATCAACACGGCGAAAAACGCAATCTGCAAGGATCGCTTCAACATGAGTCCCCTCGATTCGGGTAGCGTAATAGACGGGGAACATTCTAGCCGATATTCCACCAGGGATTTCTCTGTGCCTCCCTGTTCCGGATTGAAAACCCGCTAGATATCCGTGCGCCGCTCGGGATAGCGCCGCAGATACCAGCAAGGAAGCAGCCCTGCGTGCGGAAACAACGCATTCACGCAACTCTGCGGGCCCGGAGGATTGAAAATGAACTGAGTCTTTCCATTCTTCTGCAGGACAGCATAGTACTGCCTCACGACCACCGACCCGTAGGCATTGTGGTTGGCGGCGTCGCGAATTCGGAAAACGGCGAAATCAACCCCAAAGAGGAAGGCCGCCAGGGCCAGCACTGCCAGAATCGCTCCCACGAAAATGCGGCCGATCAGCGCGCGCCCGGTAAGAGGGGACATGGCAGGCTGGCATTATAGGCCCCCGCCGTGGTCAAAGCTGGGGACACTGCTAATGGGGACGAAACGGAACCAGTCCATCGTTGACAACTCCCCCGCAGGACAGGCAAACTACCGGATTCGCTGGGAAAGTGCCTTTCGCCCGGCGTCTACGGGATGGTGTGCGGGCAAACCAAGCCGTCCCCGGCTTATACTCGATTCAACTTCGTCCATGACCATGTCCGAGCAACGGGTGTCGTTCACGCTCGACTCCTCGCTGGAGACGATTGACAGCGCCGAGGAGAAAGCAACGCGTGTTGCTACCGAACTTGGCTTTGGCGACGACGAAGTGATGCAGATTTCCATGGCGGTGCGCGAAGGCGCCGTCAATGCCGTATTGCACGGCAATGCTTATGCCCCGGACAAAAAGGTCACGCTTGCGTTTGAGCGCACCGGCAGCGATTTAATCATCACGATTCGCGATCAGGGGCCGGGAATGGATTTGAGCAAGATCCCGAACCCACTGGCGCCCGAGAACCTGCTGAAAACCTCGGGGCGCGGAATTTTTCTTATGCGCTCGTTCATGGACGTGGTGGAAATTCGCCCCTCCCAGACGGGCACCGAACTTAAATTAATCAAGCACGTCCACGGCCCAACCGCGGGCGGCAAGGAGGCTTCCCAGTGAGCATGAAGGTTGGTACTCGGCAAGTGGATGGAGTCGTCATTGTGGATTGCAGCGGCCGTATCACGCTGGGCGAAGGCAGCGTCGTGCTTCGCGACACGGTGCGCGATCTGCTCGGCAAGGGCAACAAGAGGATCGTCCTGAACCTGCAGGACGTGAACTATATCGACAGCTCAGGGATCGGTGAACTGGTCAGCGCCTTCACCACCACCAAGAACCAGGGCGGTGAACTCAAGCTGCTGAACCTGACCAAGAAAGTGAACGACCTGCTGCAAATCACCAAGCTCTACACGGTATTTGATGTGAAGGACGACGAAACAGCAGCGGTCAAGTCGTTCAAGTAGTCTCCCTGCCCATCTGGTAAAGTCAACTTTGGGTGCCCACTTCTCGCTGCTCTTGCGAGAAGTGGGACTCAGCCAATCCCATTCTGGAACGTTCCCTTCGAATTTTCTCGCGCGATCACTGACGGGTGTTGTCCCTTCTTCCTAAAATCGCCTCATGCCACAAAAAAGCGATGCGCCCCACTCTGCCCACGTGGCGACGGACGCATTCGTCCGTCCCGCGACCGCCCAAGTGGGGACAACCGCCCTCGGCTGTCCAGCCGGGCGAGGCCCGGCAGCACGACCGGTTATCCCAGTAAAGCTTTCAGCTCCGATCACTCTGCTGACACTCCTGATCGTGAGCCCATTCCTCTCTGCCAACGACTGCCTCCCGATCCACGAAGCGCGCCAGCACATCGGTGAAACGAAATGCGTAACCGGAAAAGTGTTGAAAGTGAATGTCGGCGTCAAGGGCGTGCACTTTCTCGACTTCTGCGAAGACCAGATGGCCTGCCCATTCGTCGTTGTGGTTTTCCCGTCTGACCTGAAAGATGTTGGCGATGTGCGGCGGCTGGAGGGAAGGACGATCGAGATTCACGGCGCCGTGAAGCTCTATGACAATCGTCCGGAGATCATCCTGAACCGAATCAGCCAGATCACAGGTGGCGCGGCCATGATTCCCCGCTTGCCTAAGAACTACGACGTGGAAAATCGCGGCCACTACAGCGCCGGACGCCTGAGACCCACCAAGAGACCTGCCAAGCCGAAAGCCAAGCCGAACCCCATCACCACCTATGGCAATAATGTAGAGGGAGAAGACCCACAAAACTAGGTTACTCGCCCTGCTTGAAATCCCCAGGAACCGGTTGTATGTTGTGTTGGCTTTTACTGAATATCTCCCTCAGAAGGACCAATTATGGCCTCCGCTAACCAAAAGAACGGTTCCGAGAAAGATCGAATTCCCGTGATTGAACTTCTCCGTCACGGCCACGAACCCGTGAAGCAGGGAAAGGAATTCATTGAAGGCGCAGGCAATGTGAACAAGGGCATTCACGTCTTCGCAGGCAAGAAAGCATTTCGCATTTACAACCTGGCGACGGATGAGGTCGGCCTGAACCAAGTCAGCAACCTGCGTGGCGTGGT
>Ga0209698_10004701_pt1 | contig 14897 bp, 13 predicted proteins | sample LitLauG_LLR_2012_FD_187203 | JGI IMG/M metagenome (GOLD analysis project Ga0209698, IMG submission 187203) | Freshwater sediment microbial communities from Pennsylvania, USA - Little Laurel Run_MetaG_LLR_2012 (SPAdes) (version 2) | ecosystem: Environmental > Aquatic > Freshwater > Creek >...
TTCCCCGCTTTCTCGCGGCCTGCCGGATGGGGCGCATTGCAGTTCTTAATAAGGACTACGGAGCCTTGCCCTCTTGCACAGTATCGAACACATGGAAAGCTCGCACTTTCAATAGCTTGCAGGACCATTTGTCCTCTTGGCGGACTCAGTCTTACCTTCCAGCAACTGACTACAAGTTCGATCGAGCCTAACTATATGATGTCTATAGACGGTCATTCTATAGGCGGTGGACGCTTGCATGAGGTTGCTTTCAAATCTCGCACGTGAAACAACTGCTCCTTAAGATAGGGAAACGAGTACGAAACCTACGAACGGACTGTGGGTGGTCGCAGGAAGAACTTGCCGATCGAAGCGGCGTGAACCGTTCCTATATGAGCAAAGTCGAACTCGGAAAATCCGACGTGTCATTGTCCGTCCTTCACAGAATTGCCCGGACCCTCGGAATTTCACTTTCAGAGCTGCTAACGGGAATTTAACCGGCCAAATTGTGTAATCGACGAATGAATGGATTAAACAGCGAGCGCTCGGTGTTTGTCAATGAGCTTTTGTGCAGGTTTACTTGGACTTGGGAGGACGGCCACCTCGCCGGTTCTTTCGCTTCTTGGAGAGCCTGCTGTAGTGATCCGAACCGTACTTCTTATACGTCGCCCTCCCGCCTTTCCGCCCAAGATCCGTGGCGGCGGGATCTTTCTTTCTTGCCAACCGTATTCAGTAACGGCAACAACTGACTCAGTTTAGCAGCACGACCTGTTGAAGCGCTCCATTTTCGACAAGGGGTTCTTCATCACAGGAATGATCGTATTCAACTCTGTCCGGTTCCTCAGTGGACTGCTATGGCAGGGATCGGCTGATCTACAACGGACTGGTACTGGCGAGAGCCTCGCGACAGGAGGGCAAACAGCCAGGTGCTGCCGAAGTCTCTTGTATTCCCCTTCGGTCAGCTCCCCGGAGGTCGAAACGGCGCAGAGCTCCAGGAACTCGCCATGGGGTCCGGTTTGGGACAACGCCCCTGCTCCTTAGGGTAGGCAAAGTCTTTTATCATACTGCTCTCGGTCCCGCCAATTTGCCACCGAAAATGTGCTTCCGCAGCCGTTCCAGGCCGCGGAAGTAGTGGTTCTTGATGTTGCCCCGAGTTTGCCCAAGTTTTTCCGCAATCTGGTCGAAGGTGTAGCCGTCCACGAAGAACAGACGCAAGGTTTGCTGTTGATTCTCGGACAGTTCCGCAAACACCTTCTGCAGGCTATTGTTTCCGGTCCTCGCGTCAATGGATTCGTCGATTTCGGTGACCGGGGTTCGGGGATCGGCAAGTTCGGTTTCCACGTCTTCCAGTTCGACACTGGTGTAGAAGTGCCGCGAAGTCAGGTACCGGCGCCGGGAGAGGGCACGGCGGTAGGTCATTTGGAGGATCCAGAAACGCGCGGGGGCTTTGGAGCTGTCGAAGCCCTTACCGAGGCGGTGAATCAGTAAGAAGATATCCTGGAGGAGATCGTCCGCCTCGCATCCATCTCGCAAGACCCGGTAGGCAATCCCGCGAACGATGCCGGCATAGCGACGAAAGAGTTGGGCCAGCGCTTCCCTGTTGCCAAGGCAAACCTCGGCCATTAGGGCTTCGTCAGAAAGGTGGATCTCGGTTACCGGCGGATTGACAGTAGTCCCTTGCGGCTCGGCTATCCCCAGTTCCGGCAGACGAATTGTGATCGAACCGTTCATACTACGGGCTGAACCGCCCAGATGACGCCGGTCTAACTTTAGCGACTTTCCCGCTTTCTCCCCGCCACCTGAGAATCGATCACTAATCGTATCCCCATTTTAGGGATCCGCTTCATGTTCGCATAATTCCCCATTTCGGGGAATTAGTCAACAAGTGAATACATATCCAGAGGTTGAACCCTCTAGAGTTCCTGAGTATCAGCAGGCCTACCGAGAATTTCGTGAGTGTCTAAGACGAGCGCGCGATGAAATCGGTCTGACTCAGCCTGGAGTCTGCGCAAAGATGGGCAAAAGCACGTCGGTAAGCATCGACTCGACTATGTCGAACTCCGGAAGCTAGCAAAGATCTATCGGAAGCCGGTGCCTTTCTCGGATACCCAACCCGAGTGGTGCCCCCCTTCCCTGTTCCGACTGGTTGGTCGGTCATTCCCCCTTTTGGGGAATCGCTCGGGTGTTGGTTATACCTGCGAAAGCGTGAATCCGAAAGACAAGGCATACCAAAGGGCCTACAGCGCTTTTCGAGAACGCCTCATTAAGGCTCGGAAGGACGCGGGATTGACACAAGTTGAGGTCAATGACCGCATCGGAAAGTCTCATTCCTTCATCTCCAAATGTGAACTCGGTGAAAGACGGGTCGATTTTGTTGAGCTACAGCTACTGGCGCGAATTTACGGAAAGACTCTCGCGTTTTTTGTAACCGTCGAGTAACGCTATCGTACAACGCCTCCCATCAGAAGCCTCCACGGTCGCTGCCGCATCAGGAGTGGGCGTTAGATTTCCTAGACGATTCGGTGGAGTGCGGACGAGCGATCCGCGCGGTGTGTGGGGGATGGCTACACCGTGGAGTGTTTAGCCTTGGAAGTGGAAACCAGCTTTGCCAGTTGGAGAGTAACGCGAGTGTTGGCTGCGATCGTGGTCGAGCGCGGGCAGCCGAAGGCGACGAGGTGCGACTCCGGTCCGGAGCTGACGGGTCGCCATTTTCTAGCGTCGTGCGCGGAACGCCAGATCGAATTAGTGCGCATTCGGATGCGGTAGGGACAGCGGTTGCCCGCTGCCCTCGCCTAGATCCGTGCGAGCGGAACTAGCCCGTACGGCTCCTGCTTGGGTGATGAGCCATGAAACCGCCGTTCCGAGTAGTCGTGCAGCGTTTCGCGGATGCGGCAAGAAGCGAGTGGCAAGCCGATCGTCCACGCACATAAGCTGTTTCGGAGTTGCTCTGAGCGTCCGTTGGGCTAAGACCGCTGCTCAAGTGATCCCCGCGCCCGCGGTTAGTCGAAGCTCCAACGAACGGATGAACCCTTCACGACAAATCGTTACAACGCGCCGTAGTTTTGATTGACGCCACGTCGAAAAAATGTAAAAATCCGCGCTTCGAATGACGCAGCTTGTCGCTTCAGCAGCGGAACATTTTCCATGGAGACGGAAACATGAACTTAGACCGGATTTGTATCCGGTGTGTGCAATTCCCGCTTGTTATTCCTGTGAGTCTAGCTTTATTTGCTACAGGGTGCGGCTCGAGGCCCGTCGAGTCCTCTGTCGTTACCACCAAAAATCCGCTTGTCGCGCAATATAACGTGTCCGTCTCGGGGGCGGCGCAGGCTTGGGTGGAGTTCGGTCCGGACACAAACTACGGACGGCAAACGTCTCAATATGCTGGCAGCGCAGCCGGCATCTACGTCTTTAATATTTTGGTGGCCGGCATGACACCGTCTTCTACCTACCACATGCGCGCCCACGTACAGTGGGCCACCGGCAGCACGTGGATGGATGAGGATCGTACGTTCACAACGGGGCCGTTGCCAACCTCGCAACCTGTCCCGCAGATTCTCGCCTCGCGCCCAGTATCAGGAACTACGGCGAGCGTCACCCTCATACCGGGAATAGAGTTGCTCAGTCTGGCTCCGCCAAATGGCGTGGGGTTGAACATCGTCGCTGCTGACCTCCTCGGTAATGTCATTTGGTTCTGCCCAATTGGAGCCGTCACGGCAAAACCGATGCAGAACGGACATTACCTTATTAACGCCTATACAGACTTGCTTGAGGTGGACTTAACCTGCAGCACAATTCGCGATGTTTCTGTGGCACAGGTAAACCAATCGCTCCAGGCCAACGGCTACGATTTCACAATCCCGCCTAACCAAGGGTTACCTGGAGGAGGACAATTCCACCATGACGTACTAGTCCTGCCGAATGGCCACTGGATCGCTCTGTGTCAGATCGCGAAGAGCTTCAGTGATTTATCAGGCTACCCAGGTACCACGAATGTAGTCGGAGATGCACTGGTCGACATTGATCTGAACGGAAACGTAGTTTGGGCATGGTCGGCGTTCGACCACCTGGATGCCAATCGCCATCCTTACTTTGGATTGCCCGATTGGACACACAGTAACGCCGTTGTCGACACGCAGGACGGGAACCTTCTGCTTTCCATGCGTGCGCAAAGCTGGATCCTGAAAATTGATTACGCCAATGGCAGCGGCACGGGAGATATTTTGTGGAAACTCGGGGAGGAAGGAGACCTCACTCTTTTAGGAGGGGATCCGAGCCAGTGGTTCTACGCGCAACATTACCCGAGCATTATGAGCGTGAACGGCTCACTGACAGCTATCGCGATTTATGACGACGGGAATTTTCGAACCTATTCGGATGGAACAGTTTGCGGGAGTTCCGCTTCAGCTCCTGCTTGCTACTCGCGGGCTACGATCTTCCAAGTGGACGAAAGCACAATGCTTGCCACTCTGCTTTGGGAGGACACGCCTGGGTTCTTTTCTCCCTGGGGAGGCAGCATCGGAGCCCTGAGCAATGGAGACATCGAATTCGACAGTAGCTCTCCGAACAGTGGCCCGGTGTCGCAGATCATGGAAGTGACCCAAACCGACGGCCCCCAGATTGTGTGGCAAATGAGCATTTCGGGCGCAAACGCGTATCGCGGATATCGAATCCCGAGCCTGTATCCCGGTGTGACCTGGACCCAGTAGGGCGTTGCATCGATCAACAACCTCTGAGCCCGCCTGCGGCGTGCTCCCTTCCGGCCTACACCCACATTCGTGGCGCGGCGAACTTCGAGTGAGGGTGGCGCGCCAGTAGAGTGGAGAACAGCCGGTGAGCCCACTGCGGACCACAGGGAAGTTGGGAACGTCAGAGGGGCGCCGGTTCTAAGCGGCTGATAGCCACCCTTGAACCGTGCTTTCGTTCTTATGGAGAGACGGTGATATTGGCCGTTCCATTGATGCCGGTGGCGTCGTAGATGGTCGCGGATATGGTCTGATTGCCCGGAGTCATCAAGGTGAAGCCGTTGGTCCAGGTGTGGGATCCTGCGTCGGCGGGAGTGAAGCGGTACTTAACGGGAAGGACAGCCGCAGGGTCGGAACTAGTGAAGCTAATGTAGCTGTTGATAATCGTGTCCCGGTTTCCGTCGAGCGTCACGGTCACGGTAACGGTAAAGGAGGAAGCCGCGGTTACAGTGGAAGGAGTTGCGAAATTAAGAACCGCATGCGGGGTGGCGCAGCCGGATGCCATCGCTAGTCCGATAGCTGCCATCAGTGCGCACAGCCGGAGACTGAAAGATACTCGAGTCCGGCATCTACTCTGAGCCATGGTGGCCGAGTTTGCCCACGCGAACATCGATTCCGAACATGGGTCCGTAGACGTTAATGCCGTAATTGGAAAACTGCGGTTCGGACAAATAGAGATTGGAGATATGCATCCAATTCAGGCCAGCCGAGATCGAGTACCGCGGATTGAAATTGTACCGGACCCCACTGCCCATGTTCATCGTGAAGGTGAAGTTCTGCCCTTGGGAGTATAAGACACCTGCTGGTCCCTTTGCATCAATACCGCCCAGTCCCACTCGCCCATCAAAGTAGGGAGCAATTCTTCCATGACGCGGGACGAAGTTTCTTCGAAAGCCCATGATCCAAGCAAAATAGTGCGTTTCGGGGCCCCTCGGAATAAAAGTCACGGTTCCGCTGAGTTCGAGATCCCAATTGCCACGAAAAATCCAAGGTCCGCCGACATCATCTATTTGCCAACGGAGAGAGCCTATGACAGGCACTAGGGTGTATCTGAGTGGTGTCATGGTGTAGGCATCGCCCAGGAAAACGTCGAAAACAAAGGGTATGTTGATGGGCAGCCATCCGCCGTCCAACGAGAATTCGACCTTGTTTTTGTAGTAAATAGTACTATTGAAGTCAGGCTTAGAGGTGTGGGAGGGTTCGACAGCAGCCGCCTTCGAATCCTCGTGAGACAAATCGTTCATCGCTGCCAGCGGCGGTCTTGGTCCAACTGACCATGGCAGGAGCTCTTGAGCGCCAAATAGATCAAATCGGGAAAAAGTTATTGGGCACCCGTCCACAACGAGGGCAGAACCTTTTGCGGCGCAAGATGCCTCCGAAGAATTTATCGCTGCCCTGTCTGCCTCACCTTGCGCCAGCTTTGAGTCCTCATGAGCATCGCCCGGCCCGATTTCGGATCCAAAGTCATCGGTACCAGTTCGTGTTTGCGAGATTGGATCAGGCACTTGAGGTTCAGCAACCAAGTCTTGGGAAGACTGGGCCTCCAGCGTTCCGCATGCCGCAACGACCACCAGCAGTACCATCCCGACGGTTAATTGGAATGCACGCCCTCTGTTCTCAACTTGTTCGCGAGAATCCCCGAATTTCATTGCTGCCATGTCACGCTGGGTGGAGACTTGGTATCGGATAGCCTCGGTAATACTGACTCACCCGTAATAATCATTTGCCGTACACTTTTCGAGGGTTGCCGTTTACCAAACTGATTTCATGGTGAAACAACGCCCGCATTAGGGAGCTACTGGAAAACGGATTTAACTTGTTGGGACTTGGGGTATCGACGAGCGCGCCGGGTACTAGTGAACATTTCCTCCAGATCTTGAATTGACAAATTCATTAGGGTTGGAACCACTCGATCAGAGCCAGCCTCCATCAACGGACTGGCGTTCGCCGCGGGTGCGATGCCGATGCAGCGGAGTCCTGCCGAGACTGCCGAGCGCACCCCAGAGACAGAGTCTTCCACGGCGAGAAGACAATTAGGGGGAAGCGAAAGGCGCTGAGCTGCGATTCGGTAGATCGCGGGATCGGGTTTACCCAAGGCTACGTGATCACCGCTTACCACTACACCGAAAAACTCTGCGAGTTCAAGTTTCTCAAGCGTCCACTGTGCACGCTGCCGACTTGCAGATGTGGCAACCGCCATGGATAACTCGGCCTGTCTGACAGCCTTGATGAATTCGATGGTGCCGCTAATCGGCTTCAGATCGGCAGAGGCCTGCCGAAACAATTCATCCTTTTTTTGGCCGTATAGTTGAATGTCGGAATCTGAAAGCTCGCCGAGAAAATGGATGAGGATTTCTTTCCGCTTCCGTCCTTCAAGAATGAAGTCCAGGTCCGCTTCCGACACCTCTTTCCCCAGATAGGTAAGAAAGGAGCGCCAAGCCTGTTTGTGTAGAGGGTGGCTATCAACGATAACGCCATCCAAATCGAAAACAACTCCTTTGAGCATTCCATCAATTACTCTCAAACGTTTTTGTACCCCGGCCATGTGGTTTGCGCCTTTTGATAGTTCTCCATAGTGCCAACATCGATCAGGTAATCGCTGATTCGAAAGGCTAGCATTTGATTCTTCAGTTTTGGCAACACGTCGAATCCAATATCCGAAGGAATGCGCTCGGGAATCACGTCCAATAAGGCAGGGGTTGCAATCATTAGTCCCGAGAACGCCAGGTTGTTGGTGGGTACTGTGGGCTTTTCAACGAAGTTCTCAATGATTCCGTGAGAATTAGCGGTTATGATTCCGCAGCGAGAAGGGTCAGGAACCTCGTATACGCCAAGGGTCGCTGTTAATTTGCGTTGGCGGTGCAACTGCAACATCCCTGCAAGATCGGCGCAATGAAGAACATCCGCGTAAAACACCCAGAACAGCTCCTCTGCTTCAACCCAGCTGCGATTGGCACGCAGCGTTCCAGCACTTCCCAGCAGTTGTGTTTCCTCCGCCACTTTGACGTGCACATCGCCATCTGCGAGATCGCTTAGAAAGCTCCGAACCACATCGGCATGTGCGTGAAGGTTTATCAGTACCTCTTTGATGCCAAGCTTCTTGCAGAGCGTGAGCCAAATAGCCAGCATCGGCGTGCCGCGAATAGGCACCAGACACTTTGGGAGATGATCAGTCAGAGGTCGGAGCCGGGTACCGTGTCCAGCCGCTAAAAGGAAGGCCTTCATGAAGGAAGCCAATATCCGCTGATTCCTAAGCGACAGGTGCATGCTTCGGGACAAAAGTCCACCGGCAACCACCGCGTTCATCACGATTCACGAATGGGTCGTTGGCGATGGCCTGCGCCCCCTGCATATCAAACGCGAAGTTCATTTCGTGGACGTTTTCGCGCTGCATTGCCTCGCGGACATTGTTCTGAAATTCAGGATCGCAATAGAGAAGCAGAAACCCTCCGCCGCCAGCTCCGGTAATCTTGCCTCCCAATGCTCCGTTGTGCAAGGCAAGGCTATAGAGTTCATCAATTCGAGGTGTGGAGATCTTTGTCGAGATCCGACGCTTGGCTTGCCATCCTTCATGAAGCAGTGTGCCTAGTTCTCTTATGTCTCCCTGCTGCAAAGCGCTGCGCATACGAATTCCCAACGCCTTCACCTCGTGCAACGCATCAACGGCAGTGCCCGTGTGACTACGGGATGATGATTCCTGTTCCTGAAGTATGCTCCAGGAGTTGTGAGATGAGCCGGTAAAGAAAAGCATCAAGTTTCGCTGGAGTTCCGCTAGAACTGAAGGGTTCAGATCGATAGGTTCCACTTCTGCAGTGCCATCCGAATGAAATGAGATGAAGTTCAAACCTCCAAACGCAGCCGCATATTCGTCTTGCTTCCCGACGTGTTTCCCGAGAATGTGACGTGCGATATGAAATGAACGCTCGGCCAGATCCTGCTTTGAAATCGGCTGCTGGAGGTAAGTGGTCAGGGTCTTCAGAATATTCACGCACACGCTGGCAGAAGATCCCAGGCCTGTGCCTGGGGGAATCTCCGACGCCAGGAAGAGGTCAACCGCAATATCACAATTCATCTCCTTTAATACTGCTAACGGGATCTCCAGCGAGCTTCCACGCAGGTTCACTTTGGCGATGTCATGCCAAGTCTCGAATACACGGAGATCAGAGGAAATCACTTGAATACGTGAGTCCGAGCGCGTGGTGAGAACGGTATAGAAATACTTGTTGATGGCAACACTTAGAACGGACCCACCGAATTGCTCATAGTAGGCTGGCAAATCAGTTCCACCGCCACCAAAGCTAATCCGCACTGGACTGCGAACTATGAGCATGAACCAAACTCTCCTGAACGCTAAGGTCCGAGGCTTCTTCCGGGGTAACCCCCGAAAGAGAATCCGGACTCTGCTTGCGGAATAAGCGTAGAATGAGCGTCCACGCGGTTTGCAGCAACAGCGAGATGTCTTGGAAAAGTGAGCGATGAAGAATGTATTGCAAGTCGTAGCAAGTCTTATCTTCAGAGGGGTGCTGATGGCGCAAGCCATACACCTGCGCTAGACCAGTGATCCCCGGTTTAACTTTAAGCCGTTGGCGATTCCACTCAGTGTAGCGGCGTGCTCGATCGAGTCCTTCAGGCCTTGGTCCGACCAGGCTCATATCGCCGCGCAAAACATTGAACAATTGAGGTAATTCCGTAATGCTGAGTTCTTGAAGCAGTCGTTCATAACGGGGTAGACCAGTCCCAGCGCGGGCCGAATTTAGACGGTATATCACGAATTGTTCTCCGTTTTTCCCAAGTCGACGCTCAGTACAGAAAGCCAACCCTTTCTTAAATTTGAGAAGCGCTGCTGCGGCCAGCATCGGGACTAGGCATGCTGGAAGCAGGACCAACGCCGTACAAACGTCGAAGGGACGCTTCCAGAATGGTTCGGCATCATTAGAGGTAACTGGTACTAGTTGAAGTAAGGGGACGCCATCGAGATCAATGAGCTCGTGTTTCGTAAGGTAAAGTTCATAGGGCTGCGGAACCATGCTTACGGCAATTCCTCTGGCATTACACCGGGAAGTGAGGTCCACTATTTCAGGATGGCCGGGTGTCGGGACTGTCAGAATGATCTCATCAACTTCCCGCGACCCAAGGAGTTCAGCGACATTGGAGCTTTGGAGTGCGAGCGCACCCTCCCGGTTCGCCGATGGAAGGTTAGGGTAAGCGTCCTCGCCGGGATTGAGGAAACCGACGACTTCCCTAAGCATTTCTGGATGACACTCGATTTTGGTGACCATCTCGCGAGCTAGAGGACCGTTCCCGACGATCACAACCTTCCGGATGAGCCCTCGAGCCCGTCGCGAAGCCAGGACTGATCTCGCAACCAGCCGAATCACCAGAAAACCTAAGAAGAGCAATAGACCGAAATACCCGAGCGCCAACCGGGAGATAAATGCCCCCAGCAAATACGCGAGAGTGAAGAGCCCGCACATCAAGGCTAAAACTGATAGGAGCACTTGAGACACGACGGCAGAGAAGTGCCAGCCGGACCGAAAGCCATCGAGCCGAACCCAGGAGGACATCACACTCCAGAGCAACAGTGCCGCCATTAAGGGGGGGATGAAGATGAGGGCAGAACGATCCTTGGGGCCGTGCCAGACCCAGCCGTAACGCAGCAAGTACGCGAGGGGCATGGCCAGCATGCCCCACGCGAGATCAGCGGTCAGAACACTATTTCGCAGGTTGCGCGAGGTCATCGATAGCTTCCAAATCAAGCCGAGACATCAGTCTTCTCGCGGGCCGAAGTCTTTACGCCCGAATTGTACATCCGTGCCCGCAAAGCGGAAAAAATTGCGTGGTTCACACAAACGTGGAGATCCTCAATTATCTGCATGCTGTCGGACGGAACGATCACGCATAGATCGCATAGGGGCTTCATTCGGCCACCTTGAAAACCGGTCAGCCCGATGGTGAAAGCGCCGGCATCTTTAGCAACGTTGAGGGCCTTAACCACATTCGGCGAGTTGCCACTTCCGCTGATGGCTAAAACGATATCATCCTCGTCAACAAAGGTCGCCAACTGTTCAGCAAACACGTCTTCGTAGGAGGCGTCATTCGCCCATGCCGTCATCAACGGCACGTTATCCGTGAGCGCCAACACTCGGAAGCGCCGGTTGCCGTTCACGACCGTGCCCTTTCCTAGATCACAGGCACAGTGAGAAGCGAGCGCAGCGCTACCGCCGTTGCCAAATATGTAGACAGTTCGACCCTCCACGTAAGCTCGCCACAGTACGTCCGTAACGCGATCGATAATAGCGAACGGTAGCTCTCGAAGCACGGACTCTACGCCCAGAAAATATGTTTCCGAGCGCGCGAGCTCGTGAGGCGCGGAAAGAGGATCAGACTCTACATTGCTGATTCGCCGTTTAGACGCTGCGCTCATATTCGGAATTACCTCGTCTTGGACTTGAAATTGAAAAGGAAAACCGATCGTTTCGTATGATTTGAGACGACCCTCAGCACGAAGTCGCCAACGCCAGCGTGCTCTATTGGAATATTTGGACTATTCAAAATCGGCCTCTCTCTAGATGGCTACCGTTGCGGCTTCCCTCAGCCTTAGATAAGCCTGAAGCGCAGCGTCGATGGTTTGCATTTGGTCGAGGCCAAGGTTCATGAGTCGTCGGTTCGCGAGGACCGAATAGACTGGTCGCGGAGCAACCGCAGGCATCTCACGCCACGACACTGGAGTCACCTCGACTTTCATTCCCGAGAATTCGAATATCTTCAACGCAAACTCATACCAAGAATAGTCGCCATGATCAGCGGCATGATACGTACCATAGTGCTCCGTGTGGATCAACGCTAGCACCTGCTTCGCAACGTTGCGAGTACTGGTCTGGGCCATGCGAAGATCATTGACAACGCGAACCTGACCCTTCTTTCCCAAACGCAACATGGTTTCCACGAAGTTGCCGCGTTTGACTCGACTTCCCACGAGTCCGTACAAACCCGAAGTTCTGATGATGAAGTGGCGTGGAAGCACTTGCCGTAAGAGTTGTTCACCCGCCACTTTCGAGACTCCAAAAACACTTGCCGGAGTGGTCGGATCCTCTTCCTTGTAGGGACGCCCGACCTGCCCATCGAAGACATAATCGGAGCTGAAATGGACCATCACCGCATGGATCTGATTGGCCATCAACCCGAGATCCCGAACTGCAATCGCATTCACCGCGAAACTGTCAGCAGGATGGCTCTCGCACTCGTCAACAGGATGGTAGACCGAGCAATTCAGAATCACGTCCGGAGCGTAGTGGGTCAGTTTCTCCTGCACCGCCAGGGAATCAGTGATGTCCAAGTCCTGCCGCGTGAGAGGCACCACCTCGTCGCCTGACTGCCGTAGTACTTCTGCGAGATCGGACCCGAGTTGTCCCCCTCCGCCGGTGATTACGATTCGCACGGGACGACGCTCCTTTGCACCGTGGCTGAGTTTCTGACTTCTCGGAGCTTTTCAGGATCGAGGTCCAGGACCGACTCGGTGTAGCCAAGCTTGGTTCTAACCTCCTCGAGCAAATCGAGCCAACGAATGTTGTGAAATGAGGGATCTGAAACGTCGTGGAACGCGCCCCCTTGAATCTTCTTCACCAGGTCCACGACCGTTTCCTCCACTGTGACTTTGGGCTTAAAACCCAGCTTTTCCGTGATCTTCTCTCCAGACGCCTGGCAACTGCGGAGGTTGCGATAGTTGTAATCCGGCTCGATCTCGCAACGGATGCCGATCTCGCCGAGTTTCTTTTGCACGCGCAAGGCAAGTTCCGAGATCCGGTAATTGCCGTTGGTTACATTGAATATCTCGCCTCGAACCTTGTCAGCTGGTACCTCAAGCATCAACTTGTACGCTGCTGCCGCATCTTGCAGACTTAGTAGGGGCCTCCACATCTCCCCACCGTTATGCAGGACCAGTCGACCCGCCTGCAGTGCATTCAGAACAAACGCATTCACAACAAGATCGAACCGCATTCGGGGCGAATATCCGTAAATGGACCCTTTGCGAATGACGACGGGAGTGAAGGTGTCGTCTGCCATCGCCAGAATCTCTTTCTCCGCCTCCCGCTTTGTAATGGAGTAGATTCGAAAGGGCTGCACGGACGAAGCCTCGGTGTGCATGATGTCTTTTTCGGGATGGCCGGCACCCACGTCGTAAATCGAACCGGAGGAGGCTTGCACAAACCGCGAGACTCCCTTCTGCTTGGCCAGCCGGGCGAGTGCTACAGCCGCTTTGAAATTGATCTCGTGGTTGGCTTCCGGCCGATATTCCGCCGCAGGTTCCGTAGAAAGTCCCGCCAAGTTGATAACGGCCGAGACGCCGTTGAGCAGGTCAGGCTTCACATGGCGAATGTCGCCTTCAATCACTTCCACTCGGTCCCGAACTCTGTCCAGACCAACGTGACCATAGAACATCACGTCGTACACTCGCACGCGATACCCTGCGTCGAGAAGCACCGGCACCAGTTCACAGCCCACGTAGCCGGCACCACCGGTCACCAACACCAAAGCCTGAGAGCCATTGTTCGTCATTCGCTTTTTCTCCTCGAAACCTTATTGGATGGGAATTGTGAGATTGACTCGCACTGCCTAGTAACGGAAGGTGTCTGATTCCGGCAACTTCAACCACTGCGCCAACGGCAGGGCGTTGCGATCGCGCTCCGAAATTTGTGGATTTGCGATTGGCCACTGAATGCCGATATCGGGGTCGTCAAACCGGACCGCGACGTCAGTCCGTTGGTTGTAGAGGCCAGTTACCTTGTACTGAATTTCCGCCCAGTCAGAAAGGACGCAAAACCCACGAGCAAAACTGGCCGGGGCCCACATCTGTTTCTTGTTCTCGGCAGAGAGTTCTGTTCCCCACCACTTAGCAAACGTAGGAGATCCCTTTCGCAAATCGACCGCCACAAAGAATGCTTGACCAATAGTTACCCTCATAAGTTTCCCCATAGGAGGATCGTATTGGAAGTGGAGCCCGCGCAGCACACCCTGTTTCGAGCGTGAATGATTGTCTTGAAGATAGTCGGTGGGCAGTCCCAGTGTCTTGAACTGGTCGGCACGATAGGTCTCCATGAAGAATCCGCGCTCGTCTTCAAATACCTCTGGGGCAACGATGATTACCTCACCTAGATGCGTAGATTCCTTTCGAATTTGCATTGGAAGAATTTATCCCCTTACACCCGAATAGCTGCGCTTATTCCAGTCTTCGACTCACCAACGATTCTCTCCGAGTGCGTCATCGTCTACCACCGACGGCTCGCTCTCCGTACTCCAGTTCGTAGCCTTGGGGGCGATTTCTCCTCCATCTCCAAGCGCTCTCGACTATCTGCTGCAGGCCAGAATGTTGAGGTTGCCAACCCAAGTCGGTCGATAACTTCGCACTGCTAGCGACGAGCACCGCTGGGTCTCCTTCCCGTCGCGGTCCCACACGATAAGGCACGGGTCGCCCCGTAACCTGGTGAACGACTGACATAACTTCTTTTACAGAATACCCCGAGCCCGAGCCAATGTTATAAATTCCGCGACATCCTCGTACGAGCGGGTGCATCCCGAGAATGTGTGCGCGAGCAATGTCCTCTACGTGGACGTAATCGCGGACACAGGTTCCGTCTGGCGTAGGATAGTCATCCCCGTAAATCACAAAGTCAACGCTGGGCTCTTCCAAAGAACTGAGTATTCTCGGAATCAGGTGCGTTTCCGGGTCGTGACATTCACCGAGAAACATCGTGGCCCCGCAAGCGTTGAAATAGCGAAATGCAACGTAATTGAGTCCGTAGGCACGACGATACCACTCAAGTACTTTTTCGAAGATGAGTTTTGATTCACCATAAGCATTGACCGGAGCGGTTGGATGCTCCTCGGTGATTGGGGTTTCGACGGGACTGCCATACACAGCCGCCGTCGAGGAACAAATGAAGTTCTTGACACCCAAATCTAAAAGCACGTTCAAGAAGGATATCGCTTTTTGCACGTTGTTCTCGAAGTAGATACGGGGTCGGGTCATAGAGTTCTCAACCAGTGTTTCCGCCGCAAAGTGCATGACGACGTCGGGTTGAAAGCTCTCTATCAGAGGAGTAACAAACTCCGCGTCCACAAAATCCCCTTCAAAGAATTCCGCTTCGCGGGAAACTGCGTTGCGATGTCCCGTGC